>Ga0209181_10006968_pt1 | contig 15666 bp, 5 predicted proteins | sample MAT05_FD_187208 | JGI IMG/M metagenome (GOLD analysis project Ga0209181, IMG submission 187208) | Freshwater microbial communities from Lake Fryxell liftoff mats and glacier meltwater in Antarctica - MAT-05 (SPAdes) (version 2) | ecosystem: Environmental > Aquatic > Freshwater > Ice > Liftoff... | reverse complement strand
TACAGCGGAGTGGGGTTTTTGTAACGGTATTTATCCAAATCGTTTACAATGGTGTCCCCGTTCCTGTTTACAAATTTCCCTTCCAGAATGTTGCCTGCTTCATCGTACAACTGTTCTTTCACATAAAAGGAAGCGGGAGAATATCCGACGCTGTGGATCTGAATATTACTGCCTACCCCGCCAGCAACGCCACCCGTGGGCACCCCAATGTAGCTTGGGCTCTCACTGACTGTGAGTTTGGTAATAGTGGAAAGGTTGTAGGCAAAGTTGGTCGAGACATCCCAGGTGACCAATTTTGATTTGATGGGTGTGAGGTTCAAATTGAGCTCAAGCCCTTTCGTTTCCATGGTCCCGATATTGTCGGTTACATAGTTGCTCAGGTTCGACAGCGCGGAAATCTCAATAAAATTCAGCAGATCCTTGGTGTTCCGAATATAGGCATCTACCGAACCAGAAAGCCGATTTTTCACGATAGAAAAATCGAGGCCCACATTGTAGGACTCCGTTTCTTCCCACTTTATGTTTGCTACATAAGGATTCGGGCGGATTGTTTGGACAAACTCATCTCCAAATTGGTACTTCGCACGAATATTGCCATATTGATATCGAGCCAGATAAGCGTAATAGTCGTTAATATCTTGCTGCCCGGTAATGCCCCAACTGGTTCTGAGTTTCACGTTGTTGAAGTACTTCCGGTCATTGTCAATCACTTTGATGGCCAAAGCGGCCGCGGGGAAAAGTCCAAAGCGGTATTGAGGAGCGAAGCGCGAAGTGCCGTCCCGGCGCAAAGAACCCGTCAGGAACAAGCGGTCATTGAACGCATAATTGACCCGGCCAAACAAACTAATCAAATAAAATTCTGCCGGGTGACGAATGGCATCGGAAGTGTCTATGCCGGCGGCATCCGAATTTCTGGCAAAGTTGTCAACGTAAAAATGCTGCCAGGAGTAGCCCCCCATTAAATCAATATCGTGTTTGCCAAATCCTTTTTTGTAATTCAGGTAAGATTCCAGCACGGTGTTCTTTTTGATTTGCTCGTAGTAGTTGTTGACGCCGCCACCCGTCCCGGAATCAAAAGCAAACGCAGCATAATTGGGAACCACCACCGTTCCTGAGCCTTTCGTGTAGTCGTAGCCCAACGTCAAATTGGCCCGCAATGCAGGCAGAAATTTGAACCTGTAATCCGCGGACATATTCATGATATACTGTTTCACTGTTGAGTTGTCGTCCCGCAATTCCAAAAGGGCAACGGGATTCGTCGGCGCTAGGCTGTTTGGATTGCCTGTAACCGTTTTCCAGGTCGTAAAGCCACCGAAACGCGTTGAAGTATCGCGTACTGGCTTTGTGGGGTCGAAACTCAGGGAATTGCCAATTGCACCTTGGTCAGCAAAGTGGTTGTCAGACAACATTCCTTTAAAGTGAAGATTCAATTGCAGGGTGTTATCCAAAAAACCGGGATTCAAATTCACTGCAGTGGAGTAACGGTTAAAATTGTCGGTCTTCAATAAACCATCCTTGTCCGTATATCCCAGAGAAACCCGGAAGGGGACCTTCCCAATGCCACCGGACACATTTACGCTATGATCCTGGCCCGCAGCGGTTTGGTAAATCTCATTTTGCCAGTCCGTGTTCGCGGTACCTAGCAAACCCAATGCAGGATGGGCTGGTGCGTTTGGGTCAGGACTGGCATACTTTGCCCTCACAGCCGCTCTGAACTCGTCGGCCGTGAGCACATCCACCCGATTGGCTGTTTGCCCAAAGGAGACGTTGGCATTGTACCCGATCTGAATTTTTTTACCCAGACTGCCCTTTTTGGTCGTGATAATAATTACCCCTCCAGAGGCCCTGTTGCCATAAATAGCAGCGGCAGAAGCATCTTTCAAAATGGTAATTGACTCAATATCATTGGGATTGATGATGTTCAATTGATTTCGACTGCCCGACACACCTCCATTGTCCAAAGGAATGCCATCTACCACAACCAAGGGGTTGTTCGATGCTGAAAGCGAAGATTCTCCCCGGATTCTGATTTTCGCACCACCGCCCGGAGTTCCGTCTGAAGTGATGACCACTCCGGATACTTTTCCCGCCAGCAGTTCCTGAGGCCCCGTGATAGCGCCCTTGTTAAACCTTTCAGCAGTCACCGATTGTACCAGACCGGTAGCATCTTCCCGCTTGACTCTTCCGTAGCCAATGATGACCGTTTCTTCCAATCCAAGGCCAGCGACCATCTGGATATCAATCGTGTTGTTCGCACCCATCTCCATGGTTTTTTCAGCATAGCCCGTGTAAGTAATCCGCAACGAAGTGGCCTCTGCTGGGACATTCAGACGGTAGTTGCCATCAAAATCCGTGGCAGTGCCCGTACTCGTGCCGGATACAATAATGCTGGCTCCTATGAGCGCTTCGCCATTTTCGGCATCGGTCACTTTCCCTGTTATCTGCCTTTGAGCCAGCACCGCCGTGCCGCCCCACAACAAAAAACAGGCAAGTAGGAGAAAGAATTTTTGTTGAAGTATTTTCATACGAAGCAAAGTAAGAATGGTGAAATAATCCAAGACATGAAAATTTCGCTGGATTCCAAAAAGGAACCCAAGTCTGATTTGGTGCTGCAAAGAAAAAAAAGTAAAGGGAAAACTAAGCGTACTTTTTACAATAAGGTAAGATGATTTTCATCATTGGCCAATATTGGCCAATATCAGCCCCTTATTTCGCCGTTTTTAGGAAGGCTTCCATGGCCAGGTGCAAATCCACCGCCATTTCTTCGGTAGGCTCGTAGTTTATGGTGTTGGCGTGAAGGCCAAACACACGGCGAGCCTCCATTTCAGGCACTTCGGAGAGTGCAGAGAGTTTTCGGAAAAAATCGCCGTCGGTTCGCGGCAGACCCGATTCAGGATCCAGCGGGGCAACCAGGCCGTAGCGTTCACGCAATTGAGTGAGAAAGTGCCGCATTCCCTGGGCTGACAGTCCGGCATAATTTTTTTCGCGGAAATGCAGGTGCGCTATGGTACTGATGAATTCGTAGGAGGAATTTTCGTTTTTGGGCAGCACCGGAATGACCCGCTGCCGCCTTTTGGCACGAAACACGAGCCAAGTGATCGCCAAGGCAGCAATCAGGTACCAGGCCCAAGCCAGCGCGGGCTGTTTCAAAATATAAGTCAATGGATGTTCCTCAGCCAAAGACCGATTGGAACTTCCATTCCGACGACGTCCCACTTCCTCTGGCACACGGCTCACGGCATCCCAATAGATGTCGCCTTCCGAAAGCTGGGAGAAAACACCCGCTGCGTAGGGTCTGGTTTCGGAGCGCAACAGACTGAAGTTGGAAAACGCAATCGGATTGGTGTGCAACAAAAAACGGCCTTTCCCGTGTGGAAATTCGGCAAAATTCACCCAGTCCTTGTTCAGATATCCCAGCGGGTGTTGCGTCAAAGAATCACAAAAGTGATAAGACTCAATATAATGCCATTGGTAGGTAGTAGGCTTGTTTTGTTGGGCAAAAAAGAAGCTTGTGCTGGTATCTGGAAGACTGGGCGTGCGCAGGGAAAAATAAGCCGCACTATCCTTAAACATCCCGTAATCGTTCCAAGGAGATTCTTCACATTCGTCCAGATAGACAAAAGTCATCAGGTCAAACGGGATGGTTTTGCTCGAAATAAAGGCTGTGTTGCCCGCTGCCACAAAATCCAAAAGCCGCTTTGTACCCGCCGAGTCCATGTACATTGCCTCCCCGACGAAGACGTAATTGTGCCCTGTTGAAGCGCTGTCAACCATAAGCTCCTTCGTCACATCTTTTTGAATGTCAACGAGTCTTCTCCCTTCAAAATAATTTTCCAGCAAGCGGTGGGCAATGCGCGTACCATAAGGATGCTCGTTTTTTTCGTCGTAGCCCTTCTTTTTCCAACTGCCTTCCTCCCAATCAAATTTAGGGTTGTTGGATTCGTACACGTAGTAAAACATCGCTCCAATGAGGGCAATGGCAGCGAGTGCGAGCAGGATGGGAGTGCGGTTTTTTTGCATTGAAAATCAGGTCGGAAAGATAGGGCGTTTATGAATGTCCAATGTCCAACAAGGAATTTCCAATTTCCAAGGAAGCGCTGCGCTTGGGATTTGTAGTCATTTAATCTGGGAGGGACAACGCGAGTACTCAAACGCGAAGCCTACTTGGAAATTGGAAATTCCTTGTTGGACATTGGACATTTTAATTAAAAATGCACCCAGCCCTGCGCTTTCAAATCGTGCAGATTTCCGCCCAGGGTGTGGAGCTTTATGCCGTCTTTGGCTTCCAGAATTTCCCCGGCGATGTAAATATCGGGCAAATACTTCACTTTTTCAACGTCTTCGGGGCGAATGGTGAAGAGCAGTTCATAGTCCTCACCACCATTCAGGGCACAAGTGATGGGATCGAGTTTGAATTTCAAAGCCAACATTTGCGCTTCCTGGTTGATCGGGACCCCGCTTTCTTCGACGAGCGCGCCCACCTTGCTTTGTTTACAAATGTGGAAAACTTCCGAGGCCAGCCCGTCTGAAATATCAATCATGGCGGTTGGTTTCAGGCCAATTTTTCGGAATTCTTCGATCATGTCGCGGCGGGCTTCCGGTTTGAGTTGGCGGCTCACGGCATAGGTTTGGTTTTCAAAATCAGGTTGTAGGTCGGGATTTTCCTGCCAGATTTGTTTTTCTCTTTCCAGTATCTGGAGTCCGAGGTAGGCGCCACCGAGTTCGCCTGTGATGCAGATAAGATCGCCCACTTGTGCGCCATTTCGGTAAACAAGCAATTCTTTTTCGCACTGACCAATGGCCGTAATGCTGATGGTCATGCCTTTGGGCGAGGAAGTGGTGTCGCCACCCACAAGGTCTACTTGATAGGCTTCACAGGCTGCACGAATGCCCGCGTACAGTTCGTCTAAAGCCTCCACTGAAAAGCGGTTGGAAATGGCAATGGACACGACAATCTGCTTTGGAATTGCGTTCATCGCATAAATGTCGGAGAGGTTGACAATCACAGCTTTGAAGCCCAAATGTTTGAGCGGTGTGTAAGCCAGATCGAAGTGAATGCCTTCTACCAACATATCGGTGGTGACCACGGTACAAAGCGGGCCGTTTTCAATGACGGCTGCGTCGTCGCCTATGCCTTTGATGGTGGAGGGCTGGCGAAGGGGAAAATCGCGCGTGAGGTGGTCAATGAGGCCGAATTCGCCGAGGGTATTTACGTCTGTTCGTTGCATGTTAAAAGATTGTACCGGTGGCTTTAGCCGCCGGAAGTAAAACGAGCTGGACAATGAGCTCAGCCATCATATCTGCACTAAAATGCGTTAAAAAGGTCACCCAAAGCATGCTTCAGGTTATACTTTTTTGTCGTGTCTAGCGCCCGTTCAAGGCAAATAAATTTCTTGTCGAGGTGTTTTTTAAAATATTCGACGGTTTCCATCTCAAGGATGACGTCCAAACAAATTAAGGCCTCTTTTGCTCCGTCGGTAGCGAGATAAATTTCGTTTGCCTTGAATTGGGCCTGCCTTGTAGTGACGTAATTTAAGTTAAAACCTTGCTTTAAAAGTATTTCAGTCATCAGCTCATCCCGATTGAATGCGGTTACCAATTGGGCCTCCTTGTCTGAAATGTACTTTTTAAGCAACTCGATATTTTCCACGTCTGTTTTTTCCGGATCGGGAGCGAACTCAACTCTGGGGAAGTTGGATTTTGTCAATTTGAACACTTTGAATCCCAAGCCCTTCAAAGTGTCTTCTTTTTGATCGTTTGTAAATAAATCGGTTTGTTGATTTTTCTTTTCCTCAATCAGCTTCTCAACCACTCGTTTGTTGCGCTCTATCGTGATGTCGCTGATTTTTTTGTAACCAGCTTTGTAGGCTTCGCTTTTTTCGTCGGTGGCTTCAGGGATTTGTACTAAAATGAATTTTCGATTTCCATCATCTGTTTTATTTAGCTCTAAAACAGCTTGGCCAGTGGTGCCTGATCCTCCAAAAAAATCTAGGATTATTGACTCTTCCCCATTACCCGTTTTAATGGCTGTCTGTATTAGTTTTGAAGTTTTTGGATTGTCGAAAATACCCTTTCCAACTAAGGAGGCAAGTTCTTCATTTGCTTGATGTGAGCTACCTACGCTAGTGTAAGACCAGATAGAGCCAACCGTTTTCCCTTGCTTAACTTCAGTTAGAAAAGACTTTTCATTTGGAGTTCCATTTCCCTCTTTGCCAAAGTACAACCGACCATCTTCATACAACTTAAGCAAATCTTCTTTGGAATACAATGGAAAGCGGCCTTTAGGGGCAGTCCATGCTACCCCATTAGGGAATTTTGCTTCGTAAGTATTACTACCGCTTTTTGCATGAAGGGGCGTGGATTTCCATACGCCCCTCACATCATTGTCAGGATTTGCATAGGCCGCGTCCATTTTTTCGGTTCTGTCAAGCAGTCCGATATCAAAGTTTTCTTTGTTTTTTGAATAGAAAATAAGATACTCATGCTGACGAGAAACGAATTTTGCGTCATTTGCTGTTGTATATTTACTATGCCAAACAATTTCACTGATAAAATTTTCCGATCCAAATACCTCATCACATAATTTTCTCAAATTGTGCACTTCATTATCATCAATTGAAATAAAGATCACTCCATCCTCTCTAAGCAGTTGTCTTGCAATAAGTAATCGGCTATAAATCATATTCAGCCAATTGCTATGATACCGTCCATCTGTTTCCGTGTTGGTGTCAATTTTTAAACCGTTTTCAATAACCCCAGCATCTTGCCAGTAGGCTTTTTTATCTTGCGAAAAATTGTCGGAGTAAACAAAGTCCTTCCCTGTGTTGTAGGGCGGGTCTATATAGATGCACTTAATTTTCTCCCGGTAACTCCCGCTTAACAGTTTCAACACTTCTAAATTTTCCCCTTCGATAATCAGGTTCTCGCTTTCAGAAGGGTTTACGCTTCTGTGCTCATCATACACAAGCGTAGCATTACTTGGGGTAAACGCATTTCGTTTTGCCTGGCTTTTGCCAAACCATCGAAACTCATAACGTTCGGTTTCACTAACGCTTTGAGGGTCAACTACTTTTTTAAGTTCCTCTATATTCAGCTTGCCTTCGTTGGTGAAAAGGTCTGGAAACAATTTTTTTAAAGTTTCCAGCCGTTCCTTGTTCCAATCGGGGCTCAAAGGCATGTAGTCGTTTATGTTTTCCATTTTCTTATGCGTTTTCTAGTACTTTATTAATGGTTTTGTCGGCTTCGGTTCTGAAAATCTGGTAGTCTTTAATAGGGGCCTTGTAGTGTACTTCTACACCCAAAGTTGAGAAGTGTTTCATTGCGCATTTTATTTTGTACACTTCGCTTTCGGTCAATGCTTTTTTGTCGTTGATGTTGTTGGTGCCTTTGGTTTCGATCACAAAATAGAACTCGGATTCATTCCCGCTTTTCAGGCTTTTTCGCTTCATCACCAGGCCAAAGTCAGGCTCATATTCGCCGATGGGCGTTTTAATTTTATACCAACTGGGCAGTTTGATAAAGCAAACTATTTCCGGGTCTCTGTCGGCGGCCATAGAAAAATGTCGTTCAACATTGCTGTCAAATAGTATCTTATCAAATACACCTTTGTTGGGCGTTTCGATAATATTATCGCTCGAAATGTTTTTCACATAATCATTGAAGTCGAAAGGGAATTCTTCGCCAGTAAGCGCATAATCCAAACCTCTTAACATTTCGTCAAGTTCTACATTTCTTATCAAGGCAGCCGCCTCATGGATGAACCTTGGCGGGTTTTTGATCCATTCAGCGTAGTTGGTGAATTTTTTAAAGATATTAAAAATTGTATGGTAGCTCAAGCCGGTGTTTTCGCTGAGTTCTTCGATCAAATCCAAGGGCATAAACCGTGCTTTCTGTTTGGTTTTTTCCGTTCCGCCAAAGCTGTCCTGTTTGCCTCCTTCCGTGATCTCATTGATCAAATAGCTCGTTGATTCTATTAAATAATCAGGAATGGAAATGGCGTTTATGCGTTCGACAGAACTTTCGATCAGGCTTTCCTCATTAAACGAAACGGTATAATCGGTTTTTTTTGCCAGCGCTTTCCAAAAACGCTTAAAAGCTGCATCAATCGAATCGGAAGGATTGCGTTTAAAATGTACTTCGTCTTGCGGTTTCCCTTTATGGGTATGCGTCATGCCCGCTCCCGCTCCCGTATTGCCATAAACAGCTTTGATTTCTTCCTGATATTGTGTTACAAATGTTTCGTAGGTCTCGTTGGGTATTACGGTAAGTTGATTTATGCGCTCATCATCGAGTACAGTCATCGCATCATAAATACGTTGTCCGTCTTGGTTCACGCAAATGCGCAAACCCCTGCCAATCTCTTGCCGTTTTCTGATATCAGAATAGGCCGTGTTCAAGGTAGCAATATTGAACACATTTGGATTGTCCCAACCAACCCCCAAAGCAGAGTGCGAAAAAATAAACTGCACAGGATTTGCTATCGTTAAAAGTTCTTCTTTGCCTTCCAGGATCAATTTGTAAATTTTCCCCTGTTCTTTTATACCACCTTCATTGTCAGCATACTCGCCACTAGATTTTTGAGCAAAATAATATCCTTGGATATCTTGAATCAGTTGTTCGGTTGGCGTTTTACCTTCATTGTACTCAGGATAAATGGCTTTGTATTTTTCAACAAAAAGGTTTTTAATAATGGGTGTTTCTCCCATGTAGTTGGCTACTCTGTCAATGAAAATCAGGGATAAACACTTTATACCATTCGGTGCCAATTTTTGTGTTTTGGCAAAATGGCGATGGATGAGCCATTCCAGCTGTAAGGCCCAAATGTTTTCCAAATTCCCGGAGGCTTGTTTTTCGAGCAACTCAACGCCGTTTGAGAATGTAACACTCCATTTTCCGGTTTTTAAACTTTTGTTGATGCGTACTATTTTATAGTTCAGGTAGCTCGGGTTGTTTGCTTTTTCTCCCAGGTTGTCACCTTCTTTAAGCCAGGCCGTAAGTTTAAACTCAAATTTATTGGTTGAATTGGATTGATGCCAGGCTTTGAGTTTGGCCTTCGGAGCACCCGTACCGTTTTGTGTTTCAGCCAATTCGATCTTTATGGTTGCTTCGTCGTTTTTTTCGGTAACAGTCAAGACTTCGATTTTCTTTACAAGACCCTGCTTGTAGCTGTCGTAAGGCGTTAAGCGGTACAAAAGGTTTTTGACTACCTTATGCGTTGCGGAGTAACGGATTTTGAACAGTGGATTGAGCTTGGTAATTTGTTTTAAAGAGTTTTCCGTGTCCATGCCTTCCTGTGGCTCGTCCATCAAAATAATGGGGTTTGTTTTTCCGATGGCCTGAATGAAAGGAATATTTGCAAACAAATCTTCGCGCTGCGCCTGATTTAGAATTTTGTCTTCTGAATTGAATGAAGCCAAAGTCATAATCATCACTTGTGGATGCTGTTCTTCAATAAAGTTGGTTACTTTACTTAATTTCTTGCTGTCATATTCAAATGCATTTGGTTTAAAACCATAAAGGTCTTCTAGTTGGTTGTTGAACGACCTGAAAGTACCCAATACTCCTTGTCTGATCGCCACTGAAGGGACAAGAATGATAAATTTTGTAAAGCCATAATGCCTGTACAGTTCAAAAATGGTTTTGATGTAAACAAGCGTTTTGCCTGTTCCTGTTTCCATTTCAATACACAGGTCATTTTCTGTGGTATGTTTTAAAGTATCCGCTTCGATGCCGTTTTCAGCAGCAATGCTTGTGATATTTTCTTTTATTTGCTCAACGGAAAGTTTGGAGATATTTGAACGTATGCCTTCAAAGCAAGCGTTATCAAAAGTGTTTTTCTCTGTTCCATCAAACACTTTTACCACTGCCTGGATGGCATGATCCTGATATTTTAAATTTTCGAGTTTTAGCTCCACCATAATTTTTTGCAATTCATTTTGGCGATTGATTCTTATTCGGGTACAATATACGGCTTAATTTTACCAATCTATGGCGATTCTGCGATTGGATTCTTCTTATTCAACCTTGGCAGCAGCCACAGCGCCAGCAATCCACCAGTGAAGTTGTAAAAAATCTGCACCGCAAAAAACGAAATGTTCGCATAAGAAAACCCGTCGCTGCCACTGATGCCGTAGAGTGTCAGTCCCGCGATACAAAGCGCGTGGTAGGTACCCATACCGCCTGGGGAGGGAATCACAAAGCCCAAGGTGCCGAACACAAAAACCATGAGCGCAGCACTCATTCCCAGGTGTTCCGTGGGCGGAAATGCCAGAAGGCTGAGCCAACATTGCAGGTAAAACATGACCCAGATGCCGACAGAATAAGCAATAAACAAGCCCGGATTCTTCAGTTTTAAAACGCTCTTCAGTCCATCGAGAAAACCTTTCAAGAGTTTTCCAACTTTTTGAAACAGCGGTACTTGAGCGAGTTTTTCCCGCAAAACAAACATCATTAGCAGCCCCAGGGCACTCACCGCGAGGAATGCCAAAATAAAAGGGTTTTGTAAAATCCCGCCCCCGGCTTGGCCGTCTTTTCGCTGGTCAATAAAGGCCCAAAGTGTGTCGCCTTCCAGCAAAAAAGCCAGCCCGACCACGCCGCCAAGGCAGAGAAAATCCATGAGTCGGTCAACGACGAGTGTGCCCATCACTTTCTCCATGGGGATTTTTTCATAACGTGCGAGCGAGCCTGCGCGCACCACCTCTCCCATACGCGGCAAAAAGAGATTGGCGAAATAGCTCAGCAAAATGGTGAGCAGCGAATTAGCAAAACCCACCCGGTAGCCCATCGGCTCCAAGAGCATCTGCCAACGAAGCGCTCGGAAAATATTGCTCACAGTGAATGCCAACAGCACCACCAATATCCACCACAGGTTTACGGTGGAAAAGTCGTGCAAGAGTTTGTCTGCCAGGCTGCATTGATCCGCAGGGGTGCCGTCTAAGCGGCATTGCTCCTGGAACGCAGCGTTCTGGCTGCTGAATACCCAGGCCATGATGCTGACCCCGATGCCGAGGAAAAGGAGAAATTGAATTATTTTTTTTGCCATTGAGGATAGTGTCTGCCGGCGCAAAGGTTGGGAAATCTAGCGGAATGGGCTGGGTGTTGATTCGTTTATCTATTTCTGTCTTCTGGCATACTTTTATCCATTTTTTATTCTGAATTTATTGTTGATAGCGCATTTTTGTGACAACAAAACTCTTAACTTTTCAAAATATCAACTTATGAAGTCTCGATTTACCAATTTTATTTTTGTCGCACTTGCTTTTTTCCCGGGAATTTCTTTCGCTCAGGACTATTTTGCTAATAACGATACCATTTGCATTATTCTCGGGCAACAAGACACCTTCGTCAATGTTACCCAAAATGATTCTCATCCTATCGATTATTCATTGAAATGGGAGCCCGACTCATCCCCCTGTGTAATTTTAACGTCTGACGGAATACTTAAGTTTTCTGCTGACGATTTTACATGCTGCGGGGATACGCTCCATTTTTTTTACAGTTATGTAGATTGCCCAGGGCTTGGATCGCCCAACCAAGTGTGTTCTGCAGAGGTCACCCTTATCATAAAATGCACGAAGCCTGATTGCTTTTTTGTAAACATAGAAGATATTGCGGGGCTGGATCCTAACAACCCGCGCTGTGCATTAGTCTGCGAAAATGCAAAAGCGACATTTTTCGCCACCTATAACCCAAGCAGTGCCTATACCTGGGCCGTCACAGGCGGCACATTTGTGACGGGCGTGAATGCGGCCACCATTGATATTTCCTGGGGGCCTACGGGGGCAGGAGCAGTTTCCCTTGCAATCACCAATAGTGGTGTGACGACTGTACTGGATGCCTGCGTTGTTATATTGGAAGGGCCTGTTGCCGCTTTTACAACTTCATCCACCAGTATTTGTAAGAATTCATCGGTCACTTTTGATGCCAGTGCCTCCATCGGCGCCAGCAGTTATTTTTGGGATTTCGGCGATGGGACAAGTTCCTCGGCCCCCATAGAGACGCACCTCTATGCTACCCCTGGGATACATTCCGCGTGCCTGATCGTAACCAGAAACAATTTTGATACTGAGGGCAATCCGCTTTGTTGCTGTAGCGACACCACCTGCGTAGATATACTCGTTGACCCGTTGGAGGGGCCGAACATTTTTTGCGTTTCCACTTTATGCGCAAATGACAGCAGCAAATACTGGACCGACGCCCAGAATTGCGGGGTCTATAATTGGACGGTGGTAGGATCGCCCCTTGCTTTTACCGGGCAAGGCACCGATACCATCTGCGTTCAATGGGGTGCTGGACCGATAGGGATTGTCACGCTGGAAGTGATGGGATGCGATGACCTATATTGTGAAGAACCTGTTACTGTGACCGTTCCGATCATACCCTCCACCGTTTTGATAAATGGCGAAACTGTAGTTTGCGAGCATTCGACCAAAACCTACACCGTGCCAAAATGGATCAGTATATATTACGATTGGGACGTAACTGGGGCCATTAGTTGGAGTGGCGACGGCAGCAATACCATCACTGTTCAGTGGGGGGCTGCTGGCACGGGGACGATTACACTGAATTATTCCAGTGACTTTCTAGGCGGCCTGCCCGGCCACGACCCAGCGGATTGCATGGGAATTGCGACACTCAAGGTGGATATTAAGCCTCGTTTCAATTTTGGGCCTCCCCCAGGTGTGGTGTGCGTGAATACCATGTCCACTTTTTCTGCAACCACACTTCCTTGGCCTTTTTACAATTGGACGATCAGTGGTAGCACTCCACCTAATTTTACAGGAGATGGATCGAGCAGTATCACCGTAACCTGGGACGCCGGACCGGGCACTTTTGTGATAACCGCTACACCAACGGACGCATTGGCATACTGCAATGATGTTGCAACCATGATTGTAAAGGTGGTTGACGTGCCGAAGCCTCTCGGAATTGATGGCCCAGAAGAAACTTGCCCTGGCGACAGCTACACCTATTTTGCCCAAACAGATCAAACAGCGGTAAACTTTAGCTGGTCGGTCACAAACGGAACCTTGAGCAGCACTACAGGAAACCCTGTGACCGTGACTTGGGGAGCTAGCGGGCCTTATGAACTCAGCCTACAACAAACCATGGCTTTTGCACCCGGCTGCAGCTCGGAGGTTTTCATGCTGCCAGTAACGGAAAAGATGCTCGAACAGCCTACGATTACAGGGCCGTCAATCGTCTGTGTCAATTCATTATTGGATTATACAGCCGGCCCATCGAACCAGCATCCAGAGGCTCTGTATAACTGGACATTTGCGGATCCTACGATGGGCAGTGTCGCTTCCGGGCAAGGCACTCCAAACATCCAAGTGCAGTGGAACAATGTGCCCTCAGTACCAACGACTGACCTGATACTTACGGTCGAATTATGTGGCTTGACACTTCAGGCCGTTTTAGCAGTTGAGGTAGACAACCCGATCCCCCCGAGCATTGTGCAAGACAATATTGTCTGCCCAGGTTTCTCATTCATGTTGAATGCTGGCAATGGCTACATGGATTACTTATGGTCTACTTTGGGGACAACCCAAACCATTGCGGTCTCTGCTGTGGGGGCGTATACAGTAACGGTTACCGAATTCAACGGTTGCAAAAGCAGCAGTAGTTATACGGCGGTCGCGCATCCAGCACCACCGTCGAACCCACCCGACCGAATTACAATTTGTATTCTGCCTTGTGATTTATCTCCCGTCAATATCAATGCGCCAAGCAACAGTAGCCAGTATTCCTATAATTGGGCTTGCAATGGCACGCCACAGGCAACCATCACAGCCTTTTTTACCCATCCAAATACTTGCATAAAAGAAGACTTCCTTTATACCGTAACACTGACCGATGCAATTGGCTGTACCTCCAGTTCTGAAACTACCGTGAGCCAAACGGATGTTTGTGGGGGAAGCTGCACCCCCGAGCCTCACACACTTTTATTTACGGCTACCAACCCGCCCCCTGATTGCAATATCGTGAATTTTATGGCAACTGCCGTTGATGCCTCGCTTGTTGGCTGGGATTTTGGAGACTTGTCAGGCCAAGGCGGCCCTTTTACTTCTATTTCACATACCTACACTCAAGCGGGTAATTATACGGTTACTTTGTCAGCTACAGTAGCCAATATGAATCCTCCTCCGGATTTGTGTCTGGTAACCGTCTCCAAGATAGTTGACATCCCCTTGGTAGCCGAATTCAGTTGCACTTCCAGTTGCTTGACCGCTACTTTTATGGATGAATCTAGCTTCTTGCTGACCGATGCCCCCCCACTTGGATGGTCATGGCTGTGGACGTTTGGTGATACACCTCAAGGTACTTCAGCGGCACAAAATCCGGTTTATATTTACACCAATCCGGGTGTTTATGCCGTCACCCTAGTCGTGACGAACGCCGCCGGCTGTGTGTCCACCTTTGTCAAAACTATAACGGTCGGTGGCGTTTCTATAAACGGCATCGAGATAAGCCCGGATACCGTGTGTGTGGGTACACCACTCCTGTTTTGTGGTATTAATCCGACTGGAAACATTACCCACTGGAATTGGAAATTTGACGACGGCTCTACAAACGGCAGCCCAAAACCTTTCCACAGCTACCTTTCACCAGGCACCTATAATGTCATGCTGACCGTCATGGACGATGAAGGTTGTACTGATATGGAAATGATAGACTTGGACGTATTCCCTTTGCCGTCCAACGAGGTCATCTTTTCGCCCGGACTTACTGTTTGTGAAGGCATGGTTGTGACGCTCACAGCACCTGCTGCACCATTGGGTTCTGTCTATAATTATGTGTGGTCAGATGCCCTTTCAAGCACGACCCAGTCTCTTTTTGTTACCGTGGCAGGCACCTACAGCGTGACCATAACCGATGCAAATGGTTGCACAATGGTGCCTGACCCTGTTATCGTGGTCGTGATTCCTTTGCCACAGGCCAGCATTTCTGGCAACCCCTACTTTTGCGACAATGGCTGTACCATGCTGACTACTCCTTATGGGCAGAATTACACTTACCTATGGTCCCCCACTGGTGAAATTAGCAGGGGCATTACAGCTTGTAGTGCAGGTACTTATGTTGTTACGGTTACCGACAACAGCACCAGCCTGCAATGCACGGCAGTTTCGGCGGCTTTTAACGTCATGGGCGCGACTTCCCCGATATTGAGCATTTTGGTTAGTCCGAATGATTGCGAAGGCATACCCATTACGCTCAGTATTCCGACTACACAAGCCAATGTGATCTATGCTTGGAGCAACGGCGCTGCTGGGACTTCGATCATTGTCACTCAAGCAGGAACCTATTATGCCGTTGGAACAGACACGATCTCTGGTTGCACTGGAACCGCAAGTGCCGTTATTTATCCCCTGCCCAATCTGTGCCTGGTACCCGTAGGCTGTTACGAGGTTTGTAACCCCGATACAATCTGTGGGCCGTTGGGACTGAGTGGATATCAATGGAATAAAGATGGCATTCCTATTCCTGGCCAAACCGACGCTTGCCTGATCGTAACGCAAAGCGGCACCTACAGTCTGACCGGCACCAGTGCGTTTGGTTGTACACGCACCTCAGATTCGCTCCTGTTGACGGTGATTGATTGCACCTGCTACGGCTTGAGCGCATCGGCCACCCCCGCAGGGACAGACAGTTGCTGTTGGAAACTCA
>Ga0209181_10006967_pt1 | contig 15670 bp, 15 predicted proteins | sample MAT05_FD_187208 | JGI IMG/M metagenome (GOLD analysis project Ga0209181, IMG submission 187208) | Freshwater microbial communities from Lake Fryxell liftoff mats and glacier meltwater in Antarctica - MAT-05 (SPAdes) (version 2) | ecosystem: Environmental > Aquatic > Freshwater > Ice > Liftoff... | reverse complement strand
TGATAAGAATCCATGAGGATTGCCGTCGAAATTTGTACGTTCTTCGACTACACGCACACGCAGTTCTGGTTCGCGCACAGTACGAATTTCGGCATACATGCCAAAGCGATCCAGTAATTGGGGACGAAGTTCGCCTTCTTCAGGGTTGCCTGAGCCAACTAGCACAAACCTAGCAGGGTGGCGAATTGAAATCCCTTCACGTTCAACTGTATTCCATCCAGAAGCGGCGGAATCTAATAGAACATCGACGAGGTGATCGTCAAGCAAGTTCACCTCGTCAATGTAGAGGATGCCTCGATTAGCTTTAGCCAGAAGTCCTAGTTCAAAAGCTTTGACCCCCTCCGATAAGGCTTTTTCAATATCGATAGTGCCGCATACACGGTCTTCAGTCGCACCGAGAGGCAAGTCCACCATGATCACTTGCTTGGTGCTGACTTTCATAATCTCACCATCAGCTATACGGCGGCGCACTTCTTCGCTTTGGAGATCGCCGTCGGTGGGATGGCTGCTAAATGGATCGTCAGCAACAACTTCAATTTCAGGAAGCAAGTCAGCTAGGGCGCGAACGGTTGTGGATTTGCCCGTACCGCGATCGCCCATTACCATCACCCCGCCGATTTTGGGATCGATGACGTTGAGCAACAGGGCGAGCTTCATCTCTTCCTGTCCGATCACGGCGGTGAAAGGAAATACAGGTCGTCTTGTTGTTGGTTTAATGGCAGTTGCAATCAAGGTTTTTTAAATTTTGTATCGATTAATATGTCACTCTAGCCAATATAACGCTTTTCATCTCCCATCTTCTGAAAAATTACGGAGAGATTATTGGCTGCCATGGTATGCCTAAGATCGTTTCACGATTTCTGAGGGCGGCTGGTGCATATTGTCTAGCATCTTGCATGGTTTGTGTTTTGGAACAGTTTTTACCAAACAAAGTCTAGGTTTAAAACAAATTCGGGTAAGACAGTTTCTCCAGAGATGCTAGTCGGTAAGTGGAGAATCTCTACAGGTTGTCCGATGCGATAAATCTCAACTTGGCGATCGCGGCGGTTAATCATCCAGCCTAGTCTTGCGCCGTTGTCTTGATATTCTTGCATTTTGGCTTGGACGGTTGGCAAACTATCGGTTCTTGACATTAATTCGATTACAAAGTCTGGACATATCGGCGCAAATTTAGATTGCTGCTCTGGAGTAAGTGCGTCCCATCTTGCTTTTAAAATCCATGAGGTATCAGGCGATCGCATTGCGCCATTAGGCAAGATAAAACCTGTGGATGATCCAAATGTATATCCTAATTGTTTGCTTTGATTCCAAAGCCATAGATAGCCATTTATCCCAGAGCTACGCATTCCTGTATCACTACCTTCTGGAACCATGATTGTTACGTCTCCTTGAGCGTCACGCTCGAATCTTAGATCGCGATTTTTTTGGCAGAGTTGAAAAAATTTTTCTTCTGTTAGTTCAAAGATAGGTTCTAGGCTGATAGTGACTGAGTTCATTGATTTTATTTCCTGTTACAGCGCAAAGCACTGTAACTTCCAAGAAAGACGACTGAAATGATAGTGCTGAATGATTGCAACTTTTTAAGCCTTACCAGTAGATTTAGGTGATTGAGCGATATATTTTTGCAACTGCTCCATCGCCAGAATTAACTGAGGGGTAGGATCGATCGCGACAAGCCCTTCTTGCATCTTGCGCCAAATCTCGAAATGTAGATGAGGACCAGTTGCTAGCCCTGTACTACCAACTAGACCAATCACATTACCCTGTTTGACCTCTTGACCAACTTTGACTAACACCTCAGACAAGTGAGCATAGCGAGTCTCATGGGTGTCACCGTGAGAAATTACCACAATCAAACCATATCCCCCCAACGAACCTGCGATTTCCACGCGACCACTAAAGGCGGCGACTACAGGTGTACCTTCTGGAGCAGCTAAGTCTGTGCCTTGATGAAAGCGTACTTGACCTGTGACAGGATGAACTCGGCTACCAAATAGCGAACTGATTACTGATGGAGCAATTAATGGAAATAGCATTTGCTTATCGCCATTGCTGGGTAAGCTCATCGCCGCGATTTCTTCGGGTGTTAAGCGACGGACTTGTAGTGCGTTGTCGCCAGATGCGGCGGCATAGAGAACACTGCCGTCATTTTGGGAATAGTTTCGATTTGCAGCGATCGCTGGCTTGGGATTGCACAGATCAGCATCGCGTTCTAGGAGGCTACTAGCTTTAAATTTGCAACCCGTTGAGCGATTTTCTAGCACAATTTCTACAGGTTGCGATCGCTGTGATTGCTCCCTTACTAATGACGTATTTGACCTAGCCTCAATATTGACTTGGACAGATTCGCGACTATTAGCAAAGTTACTGGCGGCATTATCAGCAGGATAAGATTTAGAAGTACTTTCACTCTGGATTTCGATGCTGGTGGGTGCAACTGGGGAGATCGCTTGCTGAGGTTGTGGCTGAATATTTGTTACAGAGGGTTGAGATACTGCGATATTAGGTGAAATTGCTGACTTAGTAGCCGCATATGCTGAGCTAACTAGAACGTAGTTATTTGTAGAGAAGCAGAGCAATGTAGCTAAAGTAATTGTTGAAAGTGTGGATTTTCGCATATTTAAGTCTACTGATAACCAACAGAAAAATTTTGAGGCTGATAGATTGCGTCTTGGGAGTTACCCAGCCATCTTACTACCAATTCGCCTGTTGGTCTAATGTCGATTATTTGCCCTTGAAGTTCCCGACCATTAATCGTTTTACGGATATTACGCTCGCTGAGCATCTCTAAATATTCCGCCAAAATACCCAACATCCCCTCGCGATCGCTGCGTAACTGACCGCGCTCAATCCCTGATAGTACTACTTCGATTAATTCATCCATACTTGACAAAGTGGTAGACAATTCACCGAGAGCGATCGCGCCATCAGGAACCTGATTAGTCCAATTAATACCAATTCCTACCACTGCATAACGAACTTTATCAGCCTCAATTCTTGTCTCCGTGAGGAGCCCTCCTAGTTTGCGGCGATCAATTAATAAATCATTTAGCCACTTGAGCTTTACATTTGCTCCTGTTTCGTTTAAAGCCTTAGCAATTCCCCAAGCAGTCCACAGAGTGATTTGATGAACATTTACTGCCGCGATATTGGGCTGCAAAATCACTGACATAAATAATCCGCCCAAAGGCGATCGCCAACTATTACCACGTTGTCCTCTCCCTTTAGTTTGACGCTTAGCAATAATTACTGTGTCGGCTGGAGCTTCAAGGTGATCGATTTGCCGCCAAGCTTCGCTATTGGTCGAATCGATTTCTTCGAGTCTGATTATTTTACGCATATGGATTACCAAAGCTGTTATTACCAAAGCTGTCTATATTGATTTTTATTGATTTTTGGGAATGCGATCGCTATGTAAAAATTGCGCCGCCTTGCAAACGTTGATAATGAAGATCAAATTCAGCTTTTAATAATGGAAAGTTCTCTAAAGTTGCATCTTTTTTAATAATTCGTTCGGCAGCTTGACGCGCAATTTGAAAAATTTCTTGACGCGCTGCTTCGTCAGGCAGACGATCTTCGATGGAGAAACCTGCGTGACCCGATTGCTCTGTTCCTTCATCTTTGCCTTTACCACGCATTTGGAAGTCGCGCTCAGCAATAAAAAAACCATCTTGCGACTGTTCAATAACTTGTAAACGCTCTTGAGACGTTTGCGATTTAGAGCTGCTTAATAGTAAGCAATAAGACTGTGCGGCTCCACGTCCAACTCTACCGCGTAGTTGATGGAGCTGAGCCAAACCAAAGCGATCGGCATGTTCAATTAGCATCACCGATGCGTTGGGGATATCGACGCCAACTTCAATAACCGTTGTCGCTACAAGGATTTGTGTTTCGCCTCTACGGAAAGTGTTAATCGCTTCATCTTTTTCGGCTGAAGACATTTGACCATGTAGCAAGCCAATTTGGAAGTTTGGAAAAACTACATTTTGTAAATGTTCGCGTTCTTGAGTGGCAGCTTTGATATCTTCCATTTTTTCTGACTCTTCCACCAAAGGTAAAACGATGTAGACCTGTCGCTCTTGAGCAATTTCACGGCGAATCAGATCGTAAGCATCTTTACGTTGAGATGGTTTGAGTAAGACAGTTTGAATCGGTTTACGCCCTGGGGGAAGTTCATCAATGATGCTGACTTCGATTTCGGAATTAGTTAAATATAAGGTACGAGGAATTGGCGTGGCAGTCATGATCAGGACATGGGGATCGTTACCTTTTTGCAAAAGGCGCGATCGCTGATCGCGACCAAAACGATGCTGTTCATCGATTACGGCTAGTCCTAACCTTGCGAAGTTCACGCCATCTTGAATTAAGGCGTGAGTGCCAATTACTAAAGGCAATTCTCCTGTTTCCAATTGTCGTAAAGTTTCTCGGCGTTTCGCGGTTTTAGTGGAGCCAGTTAAGATTTCTACTGGCAGATTTAGCTGCATAAACCATTCAACAATTTTGCGATAATGCTGCTCTGTTAACACCTCAGTCGGAGCCATTAGCGCGGTTTGATAGCCTGCCTCGATCGCGGTTAACAGCGCATACACTGCCACAATTGTTTTACCTGAGCCGACATCGCCTTGGACGAGACGATTCATCGGCGTTTGTCCTTGGAGGTCAGCACGGATTTCGGCGACAACTCGCTTTTGAGCATTAGTTAATTCAAAGGGAAGTATTTTTTCAAGTTGGGCGATCGCTTGACTCTGGGGCACAAAATGAATAGCTTTTTGCTGATGACGACGATAGAGTGACACGAGGCGGCGATAAAAATACTTGTCAAAAGTAAGCCTAATTACGGCTTGCTCCAAAGTTTCGCTAGTATCTGGATAATGGACTTGGGCAATCGCGTCGGGCAATCGCATCATTTTATAATCATTCAAAAAGCGATCGGGCATGGGATCGGCAATTTGCGAAACTGCGGGCAAGCATTGTGTAACCAGTCGGCGAATCTGTTCGGGGCTGATCCCTTCAGTGAGCGGATAAACTGGCACAACCCGTCCAACTGTTTTGGATTGAATCGTCTCTTGAGTATGTTCGAGAACTTCTACTTCATAGTTCTCTAAGGTCAACCCAAACTTGCCTTGTTTGACCACCCCAGAAGCCGCGACCGTCGAGCCTTGCGGATAGAGCTTTTTCTGCGATTCTTGCCAGCCACGATTGCTATAACGTTTGCCTGTCCAGAAGCGACTAAGTTTAATTTGCCCAGTGCGATCGCGCAAAATGATTTCGACAATCGTGAGATTAGGATTTTTGGGACTAGTAAAGCACCCAAACCGTGTAATTATGCCGATTATAGTCACCGTATCGCCATCTTTAAGATCGCGAATCGGAATCTGACGAGCATAGTCAATGTGATCGCGAGGATAGTAATTAAGAACATCGCGCACTGTATGCAAATCTAATCTCGTAAACTTTTGCGCTAAAAACGAACCAACTCCTTCAACATTTTGCAATGCTGTATCAGGCAATATTTTCTTGGCAGTCTTTGGTTCAGTCGCCGCGATCGCTTCAGTTTTTGGTTTCTTTTGCTTTGGGGCAGGACTCGTCTCCGCAATTTCACGGCGGCGGACTTCATAAAGCAGTCGGCGTGTCTCGGCTACTAAATGCTGCCTCCGAGTCATCGGCAAATCATTATATTGAGCATATTGAGTCGCAAGAGTCTTTGCTTGGAGGCGATCGCTCATTTCCCAGTCTTCAGGCAAACCTTCACCCAAGCTCACGTTTAAAAAATCTGCAAACAAAAATTGCTTTCCCTGCAAGTTGGAAAAGCCCCTCTCTGCCTCGACACTTAAGGCTTGTTGTAAACGATTGATATCAAGTGGCACAAATCCCCAAACTCGTTAAATATCTAAAACATAGCTCCAAAACATTTTAGCTTTTGATGAATAGTAAACTTGCTTAAATTTCTTACTTACCCTCCCATTAATCAAGATATAGCTGTAGCTACTCCCTTCCCACCAAATAATTAGCGTTGCGGCGCTTCGCGCCGCAACGCTAATTATTTGGTTTTAATGTCTAATCTTTCACTGGGAAGGGAGTATGCTTGTTAAAACATTAAACCCAAAGATTAAGGGGCGCGCCCCTTAATCTTTGGGTTTTGTTACATCTATAAAAGTGGAGAAGGTTGCTTTGCGCTGCTTTCTGCTTTTTAGGCTTAAAGCAAAAAATTATGCTCTATAAAATTGGCTATTTAAATTGGCTTTTATAAGTTATGATCGATGACTGTCGCGAATTGTATAAAATTTTTAGACTTACCTAACCTCTACATCACCTGATAGAACCGCAATGGCTAAGAAAAGCATGATCGAGCGCGAGAAAAAGCGCACTAAGTTAGCTGAAAAATATGCAGCTAAGCTCGAAGCACTTAAAGAAAAGTTTGCCAGTCCTGAACTGACACAACAACAGAAAGTCGCTGTACACCGCGAAATTCAACAAATTCCTCGTAACGCTAACCCCACTCGCCACCGCAATCGTTGCTGGATGACTGGTCGTCCTCGTGGCTATTACAAAGATTTTGGTCTATGCCGTAACGTCTTGCGCGAGATGGCTCACCAAGGCTTGTTGCCAGGTGTAGTTAAATCTAGCTGGTAGATTAATAATTAAAACAAAAAAGCCGTCACCAATTAGTGACGGCTTTTTTTATGAATTTCTTTGTTTGCGATCACTAGCGATCGCTAATTTATTTCACTACTTTTTGTTAGTCTGACATAGCTAAAATAATCAAGTAGGAAGTTGTGATAAACAATGAAACTCGCATTTATTATCGATCCGATCGCTAAACTCGATCCTGCTCATGACACTAGCGTGGCGCTGATGGAAGCGGCTTGTCGAAAAGGCTATCAAGTTTTTATCACTTCCATGAATACCCTTAGTGTCAAAGATGGTAAAGCATGGGCATTTCTTCAATCAACTCATATCAATCCAGTTCCGCTTGTCGATGGCAAATGGCAAGTTCCAAATCCTTGGTATGAAGTCGCAGAGGGCAAATTCCAACCTTTGGAGAACATGCAATTTGTGTGGATGCGTCCCGATCCACCTGTGACTAACGAATATCTCTATGCAACCTATATTCTCGATTATGTTGATTCGAGTAAAACTAAAGTTCTTAATTCACCGCAAGGTATCCGCGCCGCCAATGAGAAAATGTACGCACTGCAATTTACAGGCGCAATTCCTAAAACGATCGTCACCGCAGATAAGGGCACGATTCGCGATTTTGTGTCGGCAGAAGGTAAAGCAGTAATGAAACCTCTAAATGGTAAAGGTGGAGAAGGGATTTTATTTTTGGAAATGGGCGATCGCAATATCAACTCCTTAATTGAAATCAGTACCAACATCGGCAAAACTCCAGTCATGGTTCAAGAATATCTGCCTGACGCGCAAAAAGGCGATAAGCGAATTATCCTGCTCAATGGCGAACCAATTGGCGCAGTCAATCGTGTGCCACAGTCGGGAGAATTTCGGGGCAATATGGCGACGGGTGGTAGTGCGGTTAAAGTTAATATTACTGATCGCGAACTGGAGATATGCACACAATTAGCACCTACCCTTAAACGTGATGGCTTAACATTTGTCGGTATTGATGTGATCGGGGGCTACCTCACTGAAGTTAATGTGACTAGTCCCACAGGTGTACGCGAAATTGATCGCCTTGACAGGATATCTTTAGGCGATCAGGTAATGGATTGGTTAGCAACTCTTGACTGAGTTAGAATTAAGGTAGAACATTTATGGCAATTCTCTAAGTGATGTCACTTTTCCCTATGAAGTTTTTTAGTCAAGAGTTTATGAAAAAAGTTAAAGCTAACGTTACTGTCTGGACGAAATCGCTTGTAGTAATTTCATTGGTTGCGATCGCGATATTTGGCAATGCCCATGAAGCCTTTGCTAGACGCTCAGGTGGTCGAATTGGTGGAAGTTCATTCTCCCGTTCTGCCCCTACCCGTTCGGCTCCATCAAATTCTGGTGGTTATAGTGGTAGCAATTACTACGGTGGCGGTGGTGGTGGATTGTTTTTTATGCCGATGTTCTTCGGCGGTGGCATGGGTGGCGGACTATTTAGCTTTTTGTTAATTGTGATGGTCGCAGGTGCAATTCTCCAAGCCTTTCGTGGTCGTGGTAATGATGCAGGGCTGACTGGCATGGACAGCAAAGTTACTGTTGCCAAAATCCAAGTTGGGCTGCTCTCATCAGCCAGATCGTTGCAACAAGAGCTAACTCATCTGGCTCTAGAGTCTGACACCTCATCTGTGGATGGTTTGGCATCTCTTACTCGCGAAACTGCCATTTCCTTGATGCGTCATCCTGAATATTGGGTGTATGTCAGTAGCGCCAATGAAAATACTAAGTTTGCACTTGCTGAACAAAAATTTAATGGCTTGGTAATGTCTGAACGCAGCAAACTTAATTCTGAAGTTTTAAGCAATGTTGGTGGTCGATTATTGCAAGGCAAAACTGCTACTACATTGCCTAGTGAAGGCGGTTTAGCTTCAGAAGATCCTAGCGAATATATCGTAGTTACGCTCTTGCTAGCAGCTACTGGTGACTCTCTCAGCAAATTGCCACCTTTGCGTTCAAACGAAGATTTACAAGCGGCTCTATCAGCGATCGGCTCCGTCCCATCGGATAGTCTGTTGGCTGTAGAGGTACTGTGGGAACCACAATCGGAAGAATATACACTCACAACTGACGAAGTTTTGACTATATATCCCGATTTAGTAAGAATCTAGACCTTAGAAAGCACGCTTTCTTTAATAAATCTTTACAAGGAGCGGTGGCACAAAGTGCTGCTTCTCCTTTTGAATTTTATGGTTAGCGACATTTATAGTTTATGTTACAAGCTGTTTATTTTTAAGATTTGCGAAATATGCCTTAAAGTTATGGTATTAAGAGTCAATCTGTGGTATCACTGACCAGTATTATTTTTTTCGAGACTGCTTTAACGTGTTGTGATTTGGATAAGATAACAATTTAAACAGCACAGGCTTGATGAATGCGTGTTGATAATAAAATGAAAAGGGTCTAAGTGAAAAGGGTAGGTATATGATACAAAACGCAAATAATCAATATACAAATAATAAAGAGCAGTTCTATGTAACTGAAGACGTTGACGCATATACAGACAACGTCGATCATTTAATGGACGATCTGTTTGGAGATGTCGAAAGCACTCTGCATGTCGATTATGCAAAGCAGAGATTGCTTAAGCAAAAAAATGGACAAGGCAAACAAAATAAAATATCAGCACCCTATGCCTCTGTAAACTCCTCAAGCTCAGACATGGTGGCAATTTCAAGAATTGATGCCGCCGAAAGAGACATGTTAATGTCAAAAGATACAGTTAGTATTACTACGCTTAACCTTGCCGATATTGCGTTACCACCAATCTCTAAACAAGATGTGCTCTGGATTCAGCCCTATATCATGCGGAACCCAGAGCCGCCTTCAAATGTTCCCCCTATAGATTTTGTCCCAGCAGTTCAGAAATCTAATCTTTTAGAACGAATTTTGTTAGTTGCCGCCTGTAGCTCCGCCCTAATAGCGGCAATAATGTGGACGATTAATCATGGAATTTGGCTTGGTAAACAATCGGTTAGTGTCAAGCAAGTTAATTCCCAAAATATTTCTGACAGTAAGTCATTTGGTGAAGAAATTAGGCGGATGTTAGCAGAAGTGGCAGATAAAAATCGCGCGATCGCTGCTACTAATCTAAACGGAACTATTGGCAGCAATATACCGCTAATGTCGGCGACTCTATTGAGCAATATGCCTCTACCAGTTGGGGCAAACAATCCTTTTGGGAATGTTTTACAGCAACCAATGTATGTACCTGTATATCAACCACCTTCTTTAAATGGAACTAATGTTCCATCGCCATTAGCCTTGCCACCTGTTACATCAAATAATGTGCTCGACATTTCTAACGCTGCCCCAAATGCACGGCAAAATCAAAATTCACCATTTATTCAATCTGCTGTACCTGTGCCATCATATACATTAATTGGTGTACTAGATTTAGGCGATCGCTCTACTGCTATGTTTGACATAAATGGCTCAGTGCAATCAATTGGCGTAGGTAAAGGAATCGGAAATGCAGGCTGGATATTATCTCGCGTCAGTCAGCAAGAAATCACCCTCAAACGTGGCAAAGAAATTAAAACAGTATTTGTCGGACAAAAGTTCTAACAAGGAAAACACATGGGATTATTAGAAGACATATCTCGTTTTTTAGAGACACGCCTAGAGGAGTTTATTCGGAATAATCCCCAAATCGAATTGCAAATCCTCGAAGATAAGTTGCATCAACAAGAAGCAGAGATAACTAAGTTAATTGTTAACTCCAAGTTAGAAGAGAAAAAGCTCCAAGATCGGATTCTCGAAATTGCTGAAGAAATTCGGATCTGGCATGATCGCACTGTCAAAGCCGAATCTTTTGATAGACCCGATCTGGCTAATCCTGCAAAAGAGCGTGAAGCCGCTCTCCTCCGTCAAGGAAATCAGATCTGGGCCCAGATGGAGATTGTCAAAAAACGCGCGATCGATAGCCAAGCCCTACAAGGACAAATCCAAGAGCGCCGTAAGGAAGTCCAAGTCAAAATTGCCGCCGCGGCTAAAACAGCCAAAGAAAAACAAACTTCTACTTCTAGTACTCCCTTAAATTGGGATAGTCTCTACACACCTCCCTTCCGTGATCCTGACGATAAATTAGAAGAAACTTTTCGCCGTTGGGAAATGGACGAAGAACTTTCTCGACTCAAACGCAATATGGGTAAATAGAATCGCTTCTAGAATGAAAATTGCTAATAAATTTTGATAAACAGCAAAATTTATCAAAATTTATCGACCATTATGCTAAGGTAGAAAAGCATCAAAAATGCAACGGGATGTAGCGCAGCTTGGTAGCGCACCACTTTGGGGTAGTGGGGGTCTTGGGTTCAAATCCCAACATTCCGATTTGGTTTCAAGATTTACAGTAAACATTTAAGCAATATTTAATCAAGTACAGCGATTAGACAGCCTAAACCACTGACTGACACTGCACTATGAAACCTTACAATAATAACGGCTCTATTCAGGTTAAATTCACATTCAATAACTATACGCCTAAAGAAAAAAAAGAACGGCGGAAAGCATGAAGGTATTGGCAGGAAACAGTTAGAGCCTACAAGAACTATTCGTGTGCCTATATCACTTGAGCCTATGATCAAGGAAATAATCCAAAATCATAAATATGAAACAGAAAAAAGCGAGTAATACTAAGGCTACACCCGTTAAAAGTAAAGGTTTTAGCGTTAAACACTTACTTCTATGCATCGTTATCGGTGTACTCAGTACGCTGTTAATCGTGGCAATCGCTATAGCAGTAAGTAAGGGTACTTATCAAATTAGCTGGACTTATATCTTTTTGTACTTCGTTGGATTTGTCTGCCTATCCTTGTTTAACGCCAATCAACAAACAAAAAATAAGGGAAATCAAAATACACCGCCTGCCAACCCTCACTACAGTCCTGTTAGTCCTAATCCTAACAATCCTAAACCTTTTACACCTAGCAGCTTTGAGGAAGTTAGAGAGTTTGTTGAAGTGGAAAGATCTACCAAGAAAGTTACTAGGTTGTCAGCAAAGGAATACTTAGAACTAAGCCATCAAGACAAGCCTAGAGAAACTGTTAGGAAAACCAAGCCTAAAACCGCCGCTATTCCTTATCAAGTATTCGAGCTATTAAATGGTGATAAATCTACTGCCTTGCGTTTGTATGAAGGGATTGCAAGTCGATACACGGATAAGGGTGAAGTTTGGATTTGGGGAAAAGTAATAAGCGATTTAGAGCGCGATCGCCAGTAGATTTTTACTATCGTTAATTATTCGTTTATTGTGTCGTTAGAGCGATCAAAAACCTGTTAACCTAACTGTTAAATTAACAATTCTATTAAGCGTTTTTTAAGCGTATTGCTGGCACTAGTTCCGCTATATGGGATGTAAGAAAGCTTTCCCCACAAAGGCTACAAGGATTTGCTCTGAAGCTAAAATATCGGGATTCTGATGGTTCAAATGGTTGAACACCTCGATTTTTCGTTTGAGGTATCCATGAATGAAATTTTTAGCTAAAATACCAAAACCCTTGCTAAGAAAGGATTGTGTAATCCCACTTAGCGGAACCAGTGCCTATAAAAGCGTCCAGATATCTCTAAAACTTCTCAAACACGCTCTGATGAGCTTCAATGTTGACGTTAAATTCCTATAATCGTTGTTCCCATCCATTTCTAGTGCCAATGGAACGAGTTTCATTGAGTAAGCCGATCGCTTGTTCTTGTTTGGTGAGTTTTACAAATAGCTGATAGTGGGGATAGTCTGTCGTTACGAAAGTTTCTTTGCGATGCAGAATTGGTGGATTATTAGAACTATGATAGTTTCGCTGCTGTACTTCATTTGTTTGAAGATTAACTTGAATACTCTGATGTAAAGCAGGATGTGGGTCACTATCGAAGTCTGGATAGAATAGATAAGAAATTTTGGACTGGTCGTAACTGAACTTGAGCAGGGTGAAGTTGCTGTTTTCAGGAAGTAATATTCTCGCTTGGCGATCGCATTCTTGTAATTGAGGATCGAGGGCTGCGATCGCAGAGACATGAACATAGAGAGCATTAGGTAACTTCTTGCCAACGAGGCTTTGCTGACATAGAGTAGCGATCTGGTTATTGGCATACTCTATAATCATTACTAGAAGCTATAAACTGCCAGTCTAAAAACTATGATCGAAACTTTAGCTAAAGTAGACAATCAATATCTTATCAAATGGGCTGTGACTTGGGAACAATTTAAAACCTTGCAATCCGCTTTTGATGAGATTGGTGGTGTAAGGATGACCTATTGTGAGGGAGTGTTAGAAATCGTGGGTATCGGGCGATTGCATGAAAAGGTTACAGCTTTGCTAGGGTTATTGCTAGGGATATATTTTGGGATAAAACGCATATCTTTTATAGCCACAGGCTCTTATACACAAGAGTTAAGGGGTAGCACTGAGTTTCAAGCAGATCTTTCTTATAACTTTGATATTGAAAAAGAAATTTCGGATTTATGTGTAGAAGTTGTGGTCACAAGTGGCGGCGTTAAAAAGCTAAGAAAGTATCAGTTGCTTGGCGTACCTGAAGTCTGGTTTTGGCAAGAAGGTAAGATTAGTATTTATTGTTTGCAGGATGGTCAATATGGGGAAGTTAAGACTAGTTTGTCGCTACCCGATCTAGATATCGATCATTTAGAGCAATGTTTACTGATGGATTCGCAGTTGGATGCGATGTTGGCTTTTCAGGAAAGATATTAATAAGAGCTTAATCTTAAAAGTATAGATTTACAATTTGCTGTAAAAAGCAAGTTGTAGATCGTTCTATTCATTTTGTTGGTGTCTCAAAACTTTAATTAAGTTTTTAGTTTCTTAATATTTGGATCGCCTACAAGATAGCCAATACCACGATGCAAATATAAGCGAAATTGGGTGCTAAGAGTTTCTTTATCTGTTCCTAGTCCATCGTTGTGACAACGCTGTTTAAGCGCAACGATCAGAATGATCAAGTAGGTTTAAGCGGTGGGATGAGTCCAAACGACCGAGGGGCGTATTGATCGCAACGGGTAACTGACAGCCAGAAACACGGGCTAAGCCCCAGAGAAAGGCGATCGCTAACATTTGTTTTTCACCTGCGGAGAGTCGGTGTTTGGGAATAAAATTTAATCAGATTCTTCTCGTTTAATCTCATTTAAATTGATACTTCCATCTTTCTGTAAATAACCAGTAATAATGACCCTATCCTCAAACATTGGTCTGACAATATCACTCATCATCCCTTCAGGAACTCGAACCTTATAAGTATCTCTATCATCTGTAACTACTTGAATCAACCCATTTCTAGGATTTCTTGAATCAGCGAATTTCAATATGCCTATAATTTCAATGTATTCTCCTACTGCTAAGGTAGGTAATTCAGTCTTTTCAATTATCTGAAGACTATTAGATTGTGGAGTATGTATTACTAATGTACTCTCTTTACTATTCCGAATTGTAGTAAGTCCTACAGTCTTAATTTTCTTACCATCAGGAGCAATTTTACGAGAAAGTCCAACAAAGTTTCTAAAATATGCCTCTTGTGGAATTCGCTTTTGAAGAGCATCTAAATCTGCATCATTGAATAGCCTTAAACCTTCAAATATATCGTCTATAACCTCTTCAGCAAGTCCTATACTTGGAATTGAAAGTTGGTTACCACCTACTCTAAAAGTAACAGCAAAGCTAGAAGCACGAGGAACTGACAAATATAGTTCCATCTCATCTCGTAATTTCTTGCTTCGTTGTCCACGTTCTCGGAAAGGTTTTCCCAGTTTTCTTTCAGCTACTCGATAAACCATTGTTTCTATATCTTTTACACGCTCAACAAATTCGTCACTTTGAGCGATTCCAAATCCTACAACCTCTCCTGTCAAAGATACTTGAAATTCATGTGAGTCTAAACTAACCCCCCGTAAGCTAAGATGACGTTGAAAATATACTTGCTCTAATAAATCACGTAATTCATTAGCTATCTCATCGGGTGGATCACCAGACAGTGCAGACGAAATCAGACGTTCTGCTTCTCTAATCTCCATGCATTCAAGAGCAAGCGCAGCAGCACTGCGATAAAGAACTGATCTAGTAGGTTCCATATCATAATCATTGGCAATCATTAGAGCAGCTTGCCTTTCTTTGTAAAATGCTTCTCTAGTTAAATAAATTGCACGCGAAGCTTCACCTTGCATATTCAAGAGCATTGCCTGACTTGCAAGATCCATTGCCTCATTGTGTAACTCAATTACTTCTTGCATTTTTTAACTACTCGTGAACAAGGAGCGCTAAATTCAACTATTGAAACATACCCAGGTAAGCTTCCGTCAGATGGTGTAATTTGCTTGAGTTTTGTGTTGACCCGCGATTTTATATCTTTTTCTGTCCCATTACCGATACCAGACACTTCAAGGCGTGCTTTTTTTTGAAACAGAGGTGCTGGGTCATCAATAGATCCTAACCAAAAATCAAAACCAGTTCCTTTCTTTGAGCGCTCTATTATTGTCAAATTTGTTAATTTTGGAATTATTAAAGCAGAAATTCCATACGCTCCAAACTCTATGGCAACTTGATCGTCATTCTGAAATCGATGCATTTCATCAGTTACTTCACTCCATGAAATTTCAAACTTATGGCTATAGTCTCCATCAATGTGTAAGGTTGAACTATTAATATGTCCTTGTTTTTCTAAGCACACTGAAGCTGCCTCAGCGCATAAACCGCCAAAAACTTTTGACCAACCAGGTCGATCGGACTTATCAATACATAAATCATTTAAGTTTATCTTTTGAGACATTTCAGAAAATTTTATGACTAATAATGTTTCATAGCTTGCCATACCAAGGTAACTGATATCAATAAAACTTTACATTTGGTATCAGTCCTAAAACAATAAAAATTCATGCTAAGTTATGCTGTAACCCACATTCCGCTCGTAAAGGAAGGGTAAAATAAATAGTGAAAGGCAAGCCCCAAGGGAAAAAGCAGGAGGTAAATATTAATACTATAAATACGGAAATGAGAGTAGAAAATGTAGACCA
>Ga0209181_10006966_pt1 | contig 15672 bp, 13 predicted proteins | sample MAT05_FD_187208 | JGI IMG/M metagenome (GOLD analysis project Ga0209181, IMG submission 187208) | Freshwater microbial communities from Lake Fryxell liftoff mats and glacier meltwater in Antarctica - MAT-05 (SPAdes) (version 2) | ecosystem: Environmental > Aquatic > Freshwater > Ice > Liftoff... | reverse complement strand
CACGCCGGGATCGCGCGTTCGGCCTGCCGCGGCCACAACCAGCGCGACGACCGCTTCCGCGCCCTGGGTTTCCGTTTTGCCCTGAGGTCCACCAGCCCAGTCCTGGCGGAGCCAGGCCCGGAGGGCCAGGTGTTGCTTTCAGGCCCGGAGGGCCAGATGTTGGGTTCAGGCCCGGAGGGCCGGCAGGTTTGAATTTGTCTGGCTTGACCCGTCAACAGGCGGTGAAAGTCCAAACCTCAGGCTCTGACAAAGCGAGCCCACCCTGCCCGCTGGTATCACAGTCAATCCCGCGTCACCCGCAGCACCTCTTCCAGCGAGGTCACGCCCTCGGCCACCAACCGCTCACCGTCGTCCCGCATCGGCACAAACCCATGCGCCCGGGCGGCGGTGAACAGTTCACTCTCTGCCGCCCGGTTGTGGATCAGGCCGCGCAGCGCGTCGTCCACCACCATCAGCTCGTAAACGCCGGTGCGTCCCTTGTAGCCGGTCTGGCTGCAAGCTGGGCAGCCGACAGGGTGCCAGCGGCCCTCGCCGTCCTGGCGTTTGCATGCCGCACACAGCTTGCGCACCAGCCGCTGCGCCTGCGCGCCCAGCAGGCTGCTGCTCAGCAAGTACGGCTCGACACCCATGTCGATCAGCCGCGTGATCGCGCTCGGCGCGTCGTTGGTGTGCAGCGTGGCCAGCACCAGATGGCCGGTCAGGGACGCCTGGATGGCGATTTGCGCGGTCTCGAAATCACGGATCTCGCCAATCATGATCACGTCCGGGTCCTGCCGCAGGATGGCGCGCAAGGCCTTGCCGAAGGTCAGGTCGATGCGGGCATTGACCTGGGTCTGGCCAATGCCGGCCAGCTCGTACTCGATCGGGTCTTCGACCGTCAGCACGTTGGTGGTGGTGGTGTCGATGCGCCCAAGGCTGGCGTACAGCGTGGTGGTCTTGCCCGAGCCGGTCGGGCCGGTCACCAGCACGATGCCGTGCGGCTGGTGCACCAGGCGGTTGAAGGCGGTCAGCACGTTGCCGTTCATGCCCAGGGCTTCGAGCGTGAACTTCGACTCGCTCTTGTCGAGCAGGCGCAGCACCGCGCGCTCACCGTGCGCCGACGGCAGCGTGGACACCCGCACGTCGATCGCCCGGCCGCCGATGCGCAGGCTGATGCGGCCGTCCTGCGGCAGGCGTTTCTCGGCGATGTCCAACTCGGCCATGATCTTCAGCCGGCTGATCAGCGCGGCATGCAGCGCGCGGTTCGGCTGCACCACCTCGCGCAGCGTGCCGTCGACCCGGAAGCGCACCGCGCTGCTGCGCTCGTAGGGCTCGATGTGGATGTCGCTGGCGCCGTCCTTGGCCGCCTGCGTCAGCAGCGCGTTGAGCATGCGGATGATGGGCGCGTCGTTGGCGGCTTCGAGCAGGTCTTCGACCGCTGGCAGGTCTTGCAGCAGGCGCGACAAGTCGACCGCGCTTTCAACCTCGCCTACCACGGTGGCGGCGCTGGATTCACCGCCGGCGTAGGCCCGGGCGATGCGGTCGGACAGCACGGCGGGCTCCTCGCGCTCGACCCGGCCCACCGTGTGCAGGCGCAGCACCTCGCCCAGCGCGCTGGGCGCCGGGTTGTCGGTGGCCCACAGCACCTGCTCGGTGCCGTCGTCCTCCAGCAGCAGGTTCTGCGCCTTGGCAAAGCTGTAGGGCAGCGGGTGCCTCATGGTTGCTGCTTCAAGCCGGGCTTCGGATCGGGCTTCAAATCGGGCGGCACGGTGATCGGCGTCTTGTCGGTCGTGAGCGCTGGCAGCGCCGGCAACACCGGCCCCTGGTTGATCGAGATCACCCGGCTCGGCTCGGGCTGCGCACTCTGCTGCTCGGCCCGTATGGCCTCGTAGCGGTCGATCGCGATCGACCGGTTGCTCTGCGCATCGCGCAGCACCACCGGCCGCAAGAACACCAGCAGTACCGACTTGTTGCGGCTGCGGGTCTCGGTGCGGAACAAGCCGCCCACACCCGGCATGTCGCCCAGAAACGGCACCTTGTCCTGGCCGCCGTCGTACTGCTCTTTCATCTGGCCACCCAGCACCATGATCTGGCCATCGTCGGCGACGATGGTGGTCTCGATCGAGTTCTTGTTGGTGGTCGGGCCGTTGGCGTTGCTGGCCGAGTTGGCGACCACGCTGGAATTTTCCTGGAACACCGTCATGCGGATCACGCCGCCCTCGCCGATCTGCGGCTTGATCTTGAGCGTCAGGCCGACATCCTTGCGCTCGACCGTCTGGAACGGGTTGACCGTGGACCCGCTGGCGCCGGTGTTGCTGAAACTGCCGGTGACAAACGGCACGTTCTGGCCGACGACGATCTTGGCCTCCTCGTTGTCCAGCGCCACCAGGTTGGGGGTGGACAGGATGTTGGTGCCCGACACCGATTCGAGAAAGCGCGCCAGCGCGCCCAGCGTGTAGACGCCGTTGACCATGGTCAGCAGGCCGACGTTCAGGCCGTTGACCGCGCGGCTGGGCGTCAGCGCGGTGGTGGCATTGCCCAGTTGCGACAAGGTGATGATGTTGCTGGCGCCGGTGCCGAAGTTGGTGCCACCGATCAGGCCGGCCCGGTCGCCCTTGTTGCCCAGCAGACCCTGCCACTGGAAGCCCATCTCGGCCGCCTTGTTGGCGTCCATCTCGACGATCATCGACTCGACAAACACCTGGGCGCGGCGGCCGTCGAGCTGGTCGATCACGCTGCGGATCTGGCGGTACAGCGGCTCGGCGGCGGTGATCACCAGCGAGTTGGTGGCCGGGTCGGCCTGGATGAAGCCGCCGGTGCTGGGCTGGGCCGACTGCGAGATCGGCGTAGCCGCCACGGTGGCGCCCAGGCCGGCGCCCGCACCGCCACCGCCCAGCGGCATGATGCTGGTGCCCGAACCGCTGCTGCTGCCACCGCCACCCGCACCGCCGCCAAACGCAGCGCGCAGCACCGACGCCAGCTTGCCGGCGTCGGCGTTTTTCAGGTAGACGACATGGATCAGCCCGGCCGGGCCGCCCAGGCCGGGGCGGTCCAGGCGCTCGATCAGCGCCCGGGTCGCGGCCAGCCGGGCCGGGTTGGCGGCGCGGATGATCAGCGCGTTGCTGCGTGCATCGGCCAGCACAGACACACCGCTGCCGCCGCCCGGCAAGCCGCCGGGCACGCCGCCGGCGCTGGCCTCGCCGAGCTTTTGCACCAGCGTGGCCAGGTCGGACGCGATGGCGTGCTGCAGCGGCACCACCTCGACGTCGGTGGCCGCGGGCTGGTCGAGTGCGGTGATGATCTTGGCCATGCGCGACAGGTTGTCGGCATAGTCGGTGATGATCAGCGTCGAATTGCCGGGGTTGGCATTGATCGTGTTGTTCGGGCTGATCAGCGGGCGCAGCACCGCCACCAGGTTGTTCGGGTTTTCGTAGTTGAGCTTGAAGATCTGGGTGATGACCTGGTCACCGCGCTGGTTGACAGCGCCCACCGACACCGTGCCGGCCTGCAGCTTGGCATCGGCCTCGGGCACCACCTTGAGCAGGCCGGCGTTGTCGACGATGGCAAAACCCAGGCCGCGCAGCCCCGCCAGGTACTGCAGGTAGGCCTCGCGCACCGGCATCGGCTGCTCGCTGTAGAGCGTGATCACGCCCTTGACGCGCGGGTCGACGATGATTTGCCGGTCGATCATCACCGCCATCGCCCGGCTCACGGCCTCGACATCGGCGTTGACGAAGTTCAGCGTCACCGGCGTGCTGGCGCGCAGACCGGCGCTGCGCCGGGCGCTGCCGGCAGTGGCGGAGGTCGACGCCGGGTCGTCCTGCGCCGCCGCGACGGGCGCCAGCGCCGGCAGCAACAGCCAGACCGCGACGGCCGCCGCCGTGCGGGACCAGCGTTGCGCCGACTGCGCCGGCTGGGCTGGCTGGGCCGCCAGCGGCGCCGGCCGCGGGGACATCCGGCGTTTGGCGGGGCAGTGCAAGCGCGGGGTGGTCATGAAAATCATCCGATCGAAATGACGGACAGCGCGCCCTGGCGCCGTCCGATGATGTTGAGCAGGTTGGCCAGCGCCGGGGCCTGGCCGTCGGCGGCCTGGGCCTCGCCCCGGAAACGCAGGCCGGTGCCGGTCCAGCTGCCGTTGCCGCTGAGGCGCAACGCACCGTCCAGCGTCTGCAGCTGCAGCGTGGCGGCATCGCCGGTGGCGGACTGGCCGGCCAGGTCCAGCCGGTAGCTGCCCAGCGCGGGCAGCGGTGACAGCCGGGACGAGACCCCCAGCAGTTCCATCGACAGCGCGCCGTCCAGCAGCAGCCGGCCTTGCACGGCTTGCAGCCGCAGGCCGGGGCTGGCCAATTGCATCAGCCCGCCAAGTTGCAAGGTGTTCCACGGTGTGCCCAGGCCGGCCAGCCAGGCCGCGGGCCAGTGGCCGATGACGCTGTCCGGCAGCGGCGTGTTGACAACCGCGGCGCCCGGCTGGGCAGCGACCGCCCGGTCCAGTGCCAGGGTGTAGCCGCCCCAGCCGGGCTGCCAGTGCAGGGCCAGGTCGCCGTTGATGCAGCAGTCCTGGCGGGCGGTCAGGCGCAGGCCGCGCCAGTCGGGCCGCAGCTGCCACTGCAGGCGGCCGGGCAAGGCCGACGCGTCGTGGCTGCCGGCGCCGCCGGTCAGCACCAGCACGGCGCTGCCGTTCCACAGGCTGCCGCGGGCCTCGGCCAGCAGCAGGCGCTGTGCGCTGGCCTGGTGCAAGCCGTCGGCCAGCCACTGTGCCGGCGCGTTGGCCACCACACCCGCCAGCCCGCCCAGCGCCACGCCCCAGGCAGCCCAGCGCCGGCCCGCATGCTGCTGGCGCTGCCAGCGCTGGCGCTCACCGGGGCCCGCGGGCTGGCGCATCACCGGGCCGTCCCCAGGGTCAGGGTCAGGCTGCCGTCCCACAGGCCGGGGCCGGCACGGGTCAGGGTGGCGTCAACGACGCGGGCGCGGGCGCCGACACGGGCCTCGGCCAACCAGGCCGTGAGCTGCGCGGCGCTGGCGCCCTTCAGGGCCAGCAGCACCCGGTCGCCCTGGATGCTGAGCTTGCCGGGTGCGCCCAGGCGCTCGGTGGCCGCGGTCAGCGCGGCCTGGGCCTGCTCGGCGGGCACCGGAGCCACGGCGCGCAGCGCCACCGATTCGGCCGCCAGCACCTGCATCTGCTGCAGTTGCAGGTCCAGCAGGTCGATTTGGGCCGGTGCGCTTTGCAGCGTGCGCCAGGCCGGCCCGATCGCCACCGCCCAGAGCAGGAAGGCGCCCAGCACGGTTGCGGCAAGCGCCATCAGCCTGCGTTCGCGCGGGGCAAAGGTGGCCCAGCGCGCGGCCAAGTCGCGGCCGGCGTGGCGCAGGCGTGCAGACAGACCGGCCAGCCCGCCGCGGGCGCCTGCCGGGTGGGTGTGTCCAGGATCGTTCGGGGCAGCAGCGCTCATCGGGGTGGGTTCGGGTTGGCGCGGCGGATCACCAGCCGGCCGTCACTGTTGTCCACCGCCCAGCCCGCGGGTTGCAGGCGGGCGCGCAGCTGGTCGGCCTGGGGCTGCTGCAAGGCGGTGGCGGGCAGGCTGAGGCGGCCGGGCTCGAAGCGCAGCTGCGGCGGTGGCGGCGCGCCGTCGGGCCAGGCCGACGCACCGGCGGCCAGCAGCGGCTCGAAGTCGTCCTCGCCAGGCACACCGGCCGCCACCCGCAGGTTGGCGGTTTCGCGCTGCATCTGTACCGGGGCGTCCAGCACGGCACGCACCTGTGGGTGGCTGCTGCGCAACAGCGCGTCCATGGCGGCGCGTTTGTCGCCCAGGGCGCTGCGTTGTTGCCAGGCCATCGCATTCAGGCCCAGCACCTGCAACACCAGCAGGGCCGCCAGGCCCCAGCGGGCCGGGGCCCAGGCGGGGCTGAGCAGCTGACGGCCCAGCTTGCCCAGCGCCAGGCTGCTGCGGTGCTGCGGTGCCAGGTCGAACTGCAGCAGGTTCCACGGGCTGCGCACGGCGGCCAAGGCCATGTCGGCTGCGCTGCGCACGGCCACCGGCGCGCCCAGCCAGCGCTCGGCAGCGGCGGCGGCGGCGGGCGTGGCGGTGAAGACAGCGCCGCGTGCGGTCCAGCGCGCTTGCAGCGTGCGGGCCAGCGCGCCGGCCAGCGGCAGGCACAGCGCGCCGTCGGCGTCGCTCAGGGCCAGCCAGTCGGCCTCGTTGCCGTCGGCCTCGGCACGGCTGAAAAAATGCCCGGCGGGCTCGATGTCCGGTGCGTCGGCGGCCTGGCCGTCCGGCAGCAGGGCTGGCGCCAATGCCGGCACCAGCCGGTCCACCACCAGACCGGCAGCGGCCAGTGCCGCGAGCTGGCCGGTCAGCCAGGGCTTGTGTACCGCCGCCACCCAGACCGGCGCGCCCGGCACCACCCGCGGCGCCAAAGCGAGGTGCACCTGGTCGTCGTCGGTCAGCAGCTGCTCCTCCAGCACACCACCCAGCGCGGCCCGCAGCCGGTTGGCCGGCGCACGCGGCGCGGTCGGGTGGTGCCAGGCCACGGCCGCCGCGGGCAGCACGGCCACCACGCTGTCGGCCTTGGGGCACAGCGCGGGCGCGGACTCACCCAGCCGGGCCACCGACAGACCGTCCGGGCTGAGCACCCAGGCCAGCGCCGCCGGTTCAGCCAACGCGGGGGTGTCGGCGCGCGGCGGCGGCGCCAGGAGGATCACGAGCAGGGCCATGGGTGTCAGCAGCGGTCGGTCAGCGGCAATCGGCCAGCAAGGGCCCGCAGCAGGCGGGTAGGGCAGAACGCATCGGGGGTTGGGGCAGCAAAGGCGGGCTGGGGCTGAAGGAAGGGAATCTAACAATCTGGCAAATGCGCAATCCCCCGATCAGTCGGTGGCCCGGTCTGCAGATCGCGCAGCGCGGCGCATTGTTGAACATCCGGCCGTGGGCATTGTGAAGCAGTGTGATGTCCGGCACGGGCCGGCAGGTGACAGTGCGGTCGGCCACGCGCTGGCCGGCTCAGCGGGTGGCCGGGCTGACCCAGGCCGGGCGCAGGCGCTGGATCGCCACCACCTCCAGCCCGTTGCGGCGCTCGATCAGCGTGCTTTCGCTCAGGCGGCGCTGGTCCAGCCGCAGCCGGCCATGCACCTCGAAGAAGGCCGACTTCACGTCGACATCGCGCGGCTCCAGCGTCACGCCCTTGCCCAGCACGTCGCCGGCCTCGGCCAGGCTGCGGAAGGGCTGGCGCTGGCGGGCCTGCAACAGGCGGTCGGCGCCGCCCAGGTCCAGCCCGTTGATGACGCCGGCCAGCACCTCGCGCGGTGCGGTGTTCAGGTTGACCGGCGTGGCCACCGGCAGCAGCACGATCACGCTGGCCAGGCGCTCGATGGTGGCGGCGTCCAGACCGATCCAGACCAGGTCGGCCATTTGCTGGGGCGGCAGCGGCGATGTGGCGTCGCTGGCCAGGCTGGCGGCCAGCCAGCCCTCGGCCAGCAGGGTGGCGCTGCCTTTGTTGATGCCGGCATTGGCGCACAGGCGCTGCAGCATGGCCAGCTGGGCCGGCACCAGCTTGCCGTCTTGCACCAGGTTGCGCAGGTTGTAGCGTGACTGGGCATCGGTGATGCTGCCGTCGAGAAAAGCCTCGGGGCCGTCGTCGGTCTTGCGGTCGCCGTCCACCGCCAAAAAGGTCGACAGCCGGGTCTCGGCCAGCGGCGTGGCCCAGGGCTCGTTCAGGCTGGTGGCGCGGCCGGAGCGGGCGTCCTCGCGCAGGATCAGCCGGGCCCAGTCGAGCGCGCCCTGCAGCACCCAGGCCGACTGGACCCGGCCCCGCTCGGCGGATTCGACCTCCACGCCTTTCCACTGCTGCCAGACCATGCCCGAGGCCAGCGTGGCCACCACCGTCAGCAGCACCATCGCCACCAGCAGCGCGGCGCCGCGGGCGGGCGCTGCGCGGGGGAGGTCGCCGTGGCGCCGGCCTGTCATGGCTGGGCCGCCAGCATCACGTCACGCAGCAACCGGCCTTCGGGCAGGTCGATCTGCAGGCGCACACCGCTGGGCAGCAGCGTACGCCGGCCGAGCGTGCTGGCAGGGTTGCCGCCAGACGCGCTGGCGCCACTGGCGGGTGGTGGGGGCGCCGACGCGATCGGCGCCGCCGGCGCGGCGGCCACCACGTCGCCGCTGGACTGGGCGTTGCTCCAGCCCTGGCCGCGGTAGAAATAGATCTGCCAGTCGGTCACGCCGTCGAGCAGGCGCAATTGCCCGGGCTCGTTGCCCTGCAGTTGCTGGCTGGCGATCCAGGCCTGTTGCAGATCGCCGGTGCGCACGGCCAGTGGGCTGGCCCAGCGCCGCCACACCCCTTCACGCAACGACCAGACAACGATTTGCACCCCACCCTCGCTGCGCCGCGCCAGGCGCAACGCGCTGCCGTCGAAGCTGACGCCCGGCACCTGCGGGCTGTCGTAGATGGCGGCCAGGTCCGCCTCCCACTGACCGATCAGGGCCGACAGGCGCAGCGTGCGCTCGCTGTTGGCCAAGCCGATCTCGCGCGCCCGGGCCATCACCGACACACCTTGCCAGCCCATTGCGGCCATCACCGCCATGATCAGCAGTGCCACCAGCACCTCGACCAGGGTGAAGCCGGCGCCTCGGCGACCGCCGGGGTGCGGGCTCAATACCGCCCCATCACGGTGGCCAGCGTGCCCACCACATGGCCGGCGTCGTCCATCACCAGCGCCTCGACCCGGCGGAAGTTGGGGTTGGGCGTGGCCTGGGTGCGCAGCAGGCCGCGGTAATCGCGGCCCAGCTGGCTGCAGGCAAATTCGGATTCACCGGTGTTGGGGAACTGCTTGCTCAGGCGCAGCTCGGTCAGCAGGTTGTCGGCGCACCACTGGGCGGCGGTGACCTCGCCCAGGCGCTGGGCGTTGTCGGTCAGCGCACCGGCGGCCTTCAGGCCCGCGCCCAGCGAGATCGCGGTAATGACCAGCGCCACCAGCACCTCGACGAGCGTGAACCCGCGGCGGCGGCGGCTCATCGCCGGGCGGCTCATCGCCGGGCGGCGGCCTGGGCCGCGCTCTGCTGGGGGTCTTGTTGAGGGTCCAGCACTGCAAACGGTGCCAGGCCGTCGGTGGCCAGCACCAGTTGCCGGTGGCCCAATGTCAGCACGATGCGCTGTGCGCCGATCAGTGGCTCGGGCCCCAGGCGCAGGGCGCGGGCGCCTTCGATGCGGGCCTGCATGGCCGGGTCCAGCCAGTGCTTGAGCGGCAACGCGCCCGGCGCCGCGCCGATGAAACGGAAGGCCTCGGTGCCGTCGCCGCTGCGGTTGCCCAGGTTCTGGCTGGCATCGACGAGCTCGAAGCGCACGGCCGTGCCGGTGGACCGGGCCTCGGCGCGGCCGGCTTCGAGCAGGGCGGCCAGGCGCAGCGCCTCGCGCTCCAGCCGGGACTCGCTGCTGTCGCGCAGGGCCAGGCCGGCCAGGCCGGACACCATCGCGATCAGCAGCAGCACCACCAGCAGCTCGACCAGCGTAAAGCCGGCGGCGCGGCGCGGGCGGATCGAGGCGGCCAGACGCCTACTGCCAGGAGCCGATGTCGGCGTTTTTGCCGTCACCGCCGGCCTGGCCGTCGGCGCCCAGCGAGAAGATGTCGATCTCGCCCTTCACGCCGGGGAAGATGTACTGGTAGGGCTTGCCCCAGGGGTCGTTGGGCAATTTGTCCAGGTACGGCCGCCAGTTGCCGGGCACGTTGCCGGCGCTGGGTTTCTTGACCAGGGCCTCCAGGCCTTGCTCGCCGCTGGGATAGCGCTGGTTGTCGAGCTTGTAAAGCTTGAGCGCCTGGATCAGGTTGTTGATGTCGGTGCGGGCGGCTGTGGCGCGGGCGTCGTCGGTACGCTCCAGCACGTTGGGCACGATCAGCGCGGCCAGCACGCCGATGATGACCAGCACGACCATCAGCTCGATCAGCGTGAAACCGCGCCGCAAGCGCCGAACAGCGGGGCCATCAAGGCGGTGGTAGGCGGGAGCAATACGCATTCTGAGGGCTGCAGCGGGGGGGCCTGCGGTCGGTGGTCAGGGAAGCGTTCCATCATAATCGGCCGATGATGTCGCGCCTGCTGTCGCTGTTGATCTGGGCCCTGGTGGCGGCGGGTGCCGTGTTCTGGGGCCTGCGCCTGTTCACCCGGCCATCGCCCGTGCCCGGCGGCGCGGTGGTGGCGACTGCGCCGGCCGCAGCCACCGGCGATCTGGACCGCCTGCTGGGTGCACCACCGGTGCAGGCGGTGGCCGAGGCGGCGGTGGTGCAGGCCGACAGCCGTTTCAAGCTGCTGGGCCTGGTGGCGCCGCGGGCGGGCCAGCTGAGCGGGCAGGGCAGCGGGCTGGCGCTGATCTCGGTCGATGGCAAGCCGGCGCGTGCGGTGGCCGTAGGCCGAGAGGTTGAAGCCGGCGGTCTGCGCCTGCTGGCGGTGAGCCAGCGCGAGGCCGACCTGGGGCTTGCCGGCGGTGCGCCCAGCGTCAAGCTGGTGCTGCCGATGCTGGCCGAGGCCAACCGCGGCCGGCTGGGAGACGCGCCAGGCATGATGCCGGCGGCGCAGCCCTTGCTACAACAACCCGGCGCAGGCCTGTTTGGTCAGCCCCAGCGCGCCCCGCAAGGGGCTGCGGCCGGGCCACCCGGCCAAACCGGCAGGATGCCGGGCCTGGCCCTGGGTGCGCTGCCGCAAAACCCGATGGCCCCGCCGATGCAGGGCAGCGTGCCGCATGGCGAGGTACAGCCGGACGGGGTCAATCCGCAGCAACGGCAATAGAGGCTGGCGCCGCGCCTGCCGCGCTGTCCAACCGGTCTACTGAAACGCCACCTCGGCAAAGCTGCGCAGCTTGCGGCTGTGCAGTTGGTCCAGGCGCTGGCGGCGCAGCAACTCGATCGCCCGCATGCCGATGCGCAAGTGCTGGTCCACCCGCGCGCGGTAAAACGCATTGGCCATGCCGGGCAGCTTGATCTCGCCGTGCAGCGGTTTGTCGCTGACACACAGCAGCGTGCCGTAGGGCACCCGGAAGCGGAAGCCGTTGGCGGCGATGGTGGCTGACTCCATGTCGAGTGCCACCGCCCGGCTCTGGCTGAAGCGGCGCTCGGGGCCGCGCTGCGGCAGCAGCTCCCAGTTGCGGTTGTCGGTGCTGGCCACCGTGCCGGTGCGCAGGATCTTCTTCAGCTCGAAGCCTTGCAACTGGGTGACGTCGGCCACCGCCTGCTCCAGCGCCTGCTGCACCTCGGCCAGCGCGGGAATAGGCACCCACAGCGGCAGTTCCTCGTCCAGCACATGGTCCTCGCGCACATAGCCGTGGGCCAGCACGTAGTCGCCCAGCTCTTGCGTGTTGCGCAGGCCGGCGCAGTGGCCCAGCATCAGCCAGGCGTGCGGCCGCAGCACGGCGATGTGGTCGGAGATGTTCTTGGCGTTGGACGGGCCCACGCCGATATTGACCATCGTGATGCCGCTGCCGTCCGGGCGCAGCAGGTGGTAGGCCGGCATCTGCGGCAGGCGCGGCAGCGGCGCGCCGAAGGCGTCGTCGGGCTCGGCGGCCAAGCCGGCGCGGCGCGTCACCACGTTGCCGGGCTCGACAAAGGCGCAGTAGTTGTCGCTCTCGGCGGCGTGTTTGGGCCAGTCGCCCAGCAGGCCGCCCTGGCCCAGCGGCTTGGCCATCATCTCGTGGCCCAGGCGCACAAACTCGTCGATGTAGAACTGGTAGTTGGTGAACAGCACGAAGTTCTGGAAGTGCTCGGGCGACGTGCCGGTGTAGTGGCGCATGCGCTGCAGCGAGTAGTCCACCCGCGGCGCGGTGAACAACGCCAGCGGCTGCGCCTCACGCGGGCCGGGCTCGTGCGTGCCGTTGGCGATGCCGTCGTCCATCGCCGCCAGGTCCGGCAGGTCGAAGACGTCGCGCATCAGCTGGCGCCGGTCGGCGCTCATCGTGCCCTCGACATGGTCATGTTGCGCAAACGAGAAGTGGATCGGGATCGGCATCTTGGACATGCCCACCTCGATCGGCCCGCTGTGGTTGCGCAGCAGCAGGCTGAACTGCTCGCGGTAGTAGTTGGCAAACAGGTCGGGCCGGGTCAGCGTGGTCTCGTAGGTGCCGGGGCCGGCGACAAAACCGTAGCTCAAGCGCGAGTCGGCCCGCGCCACCGTGTCGGTGCGCACCCGCACAAACGGGTAGCAGGCGCGGATGCGGCCCGGCGGCGTGGCACCGCCCACAAAATCCAGCAGGCTTCGCCGCAGGTGGTGGATGCCGGTGTCGTAGATCAGCGTGGCATGGGCCAGCGCGGCGTCGGCATCGGTGAAGGACTGGGTGACGATCAGGGTGGGGCTTGTCATGGCTGATTGTGGCCGCTGTACCCGGTCGCCTGGATGACAGCACGGGCCGGTGTCGCTGCCGGCCAAACCGGGACCGTTGCACAACTGCCCCGACCCGCGGCGGAGATGGCCGTCCAGCCCGCGGCCCCTCGCAGGCGATGCCCAGGCCGACACCAGCCGGGCGAGCGCCGGGTTTGCCCGGACACACCAGCCCGTCCGGACAGCGCCCTGCGGCCGAGAATGGCCTGACAGCCTCCATCCCCCCAACCGACAGCCCCAACATGCCGCGCCACATCCGCCTCAACGCCTTCGACATGAACTGTGTCGGCCACATCCAGCAGGGCTTGTGGACCCACCCACGCGACCAGTCCACCCGCTACCTCGACATCCGCTACTGGACCGAGCTGGCCCAGACCTTGGAGGCCGCGCTGTTCGACGGCCTGTTTCTGGCCGACGTGGTGGGCGTGTACGACGTCTACGGCGGCAGCGCCGATGCGGCGATCCGGGGCGGGGTGCAGGTGCCGGTCAACGACCCGATGCTGCTGATCCCGGCGATGGCCGCAGCCACCCAGCACCTGGGTTTTGGCGTCACCGCCAACCTGATCTACGAGGCGCCCTATCTGTTTGCGCGCCGCATGTCCACGCTGGACCACCTGACGCGCGGCCGGGTCGGCTGGAACATCGTCACCGGCTACCTCGACAGCGCGGCGCGTGCGGCAGGCTTTGCCCAGCAACCCGCGCATGACGACCGCTACGACCTGGCTGAGGAGTACATGGCGCTGGTCTACCAGCTCTGGCAGCACAGCTGGCAGGCCGACGCGGTGCGCGCCGACCGCACAACCGGCGTCTACGCCGACCCGGCCAAGGTGCATGCGGTGCACCACCACGGCAAGCAGTACAAAGTGGACGCGGTCCACCTGAGCGAGCCGTCACCCCAGCGCACCCCCGTGCTGTACCAGGCCGGCTCGTCGCCGCGCGGCCGGCGTTTTGCCGCCAGCCATGCCGAGTGTGTGTTTTTGAACGGCCAGAGCGTGGCCGGCGTCAAGGCCATCGTGGACGACATCCGCGCCTTGGCGGTGGCCGCCGGCCGGGCGCCGGACGATATCCAGATGTTCCTGGGCGCCACCGTGGTCACTGGCGCCACCGCCGCCGAGGCGCAGGACAAGTTCGACGAGTACCGGCAGTACGTCAGCTCCGAGGCCGCGCTGGTGCATGCCGCCGCCTCGCTGGGCGTGGACCTGGCGCGCTTCGATCTGGACGAGCCGGTGGACACCAGCGCCAGCCAGGCCATCACGTCCAATGCCGAGGCGATGGCCCGCAGCCAGGGCCCGCAGTGGACCAAGCGCAAGCTGTTGCAGCAGATGGTGCTGGGCAGCCGCCAGCCGCCGCTGGTGGGCGCGGCCGGCGAGGTGGCCGAGGCGCTGATCCGCTGGACCGAGGACGCCGGCGTGGACGGCTTCAACCTGTCGCGCACCGTGGCGCCCGAATGCTGGGTCGATTTTGGCCGGCTGGTGGTGCCCGAGCTGCAGTCGCGTGGCGCCTTCAAGAGCGGCTACGCCGACGGTACGCTGCGCGACAAGCTGTTTGGCCGGGCCCAGCTGCCGGCCAGCCATCCGGCCAGCCAGCGAGCAGGTCGGCCGGCAGACCAACCCGCAACCCAAGCCGCCGAGTCGTCTACCGGCGCCGTTTAGGGCTTGGCGACCTCGGCGGCGATCCACTCGTCCAGCAGGCGCTCCAGCACCGGCAGCGGCACGGCGCCCTGGTCCAGCAGCACCATGTGGAAGCGCCGGATGTCGAAGCGCTCACCCAGCCGGGCGCGAGCCCGGTCGCGCAGCTCGATGATCTTGAGCTGGCCGATCATGTAACCCAGTGCCTGGCCGGGCCAGGACAGGTAGCGGTCGATCTCGCTGTCGATGAAGCGGCGGTCCATGCCGCTGTGCTCGGTCATGTAGTCGGCGGCGCGCTGGGAGCCCCAGCCCTGGCTGTGCAGGCCGGTGTCGACCACCAGCCGGCAGGCGCGCATCGTCTGCCCTTGCAGGTAGCCGTAGCGGCTGGCCGGGTCCATGTACAGGCCCAGCTGGAAGCCCAGGGTCTCGGCGTACAGCGCCCAGCCCTCGCCGTAGGCGACAAACCAGGCCGCGCGGCGGAACTTGGGCAGCTCACCCAGCTCGGCAGCGCGGGCGGTCTGCAGGTGGTGGCCGGGCACGGCCTCGTGGGCGGTCAGGGTTTCTTGGGCCCAGGTCGGCCGGGTCTTGTAGCCCTGGGCGTTGGCGTTGAACCAGCCGGGCCGGCTGCCGTCCAGTGGCGGTGAGTCGCAGTACTCGGCCCGGTCGGGCGACGCATGCGCCGGCATCGCCCGCACGCCATAGGGCGCACGCGGCAGCTCGGCAAACAGCTGGGGCAGCTCGGCGTCGATGCGCTTGGCAATGTCGCGGTAGCTGGCCAGCAGCGCCTCGGGGCTGGGGTGGAAGTACTTTGGGTCGGTCAGCATGTGCTGCGCAAAGCCATTGGCGCCGACAAACGGGCCGGTCCATTTCAGCTCGGCCATCACCTGCTTGATCTCGCCGTCCAGCCGCGCCACCTCGCGCAGGCCGATCGCGTGGATCTGCGCCGGGCTGAGGTCGGTGGTGGTCTGCTGCCGCACGGTGGCGGCGTAGACCGCTGCCCCGCCGGGGTAGCTGCTCATCGCGCCGCTGGCGGGTGCGGCGGCGCGGTAGTCGCTGGCGACAAAGTTGCGCAGCCGGCGCTGGGCGGGAAGCACCTGCTCGGTGATCAGCTGCCGGGCGCGGCGGCGCAGGCTGTCTTGCTCGGCCGCCGGGATCTCGCTTCCCAGGCTGGCAAAGGGCAAGAAGAACGGGCTGGCATCGCCCACCGCCGCCAGCTGGCCGTCCAGCGTGGCCAGCACCCGGTCCAGCACGGCAGGTGGCGCCACCCAGCCCAGGCTGATGCCCTGACGCAGCCGCAGCAGCTCCTGATCGACGCGGCGCGGGTAAGCCGCCAGGCGCGCCAGCACCTGCTCGGCCGCCGCGCGGTTGTCGGTCGGGCTGGCCTGCAGCAGCGCGCTGAACCCGGTCTGGAAGCCGCCGATCGCACCCAGGCTGAGCCGCCGGTAGCCCAGCAAAGGCTCGAAGCGCAGCGTGTCGTCCTGCTGGTGGATGAACAAGTCCAGCGAGGTGCGGTCGGTGGCCGACAGCAGCGCGCGCGGGATGGCCTGTGCCGCAGCCAGGTGGCGCCGGGTCTCGGCATAGCCGGCGGCCTCGGCCTCGGGCGAGGCGTCCTCCAGCCGGTCGCCGTAGCGCCGGTCGCCCAGGTAGGTGGCCCAATCCGGATAGCGCTTCAGATTTTGCTCCCAGGCCGTATCGAACAGGGCGTGCAACTGGCGTGC
>Ga0209181_10006965_pt1 | contig 15673 bp, 15 predicted proteins | sample MAT05_FD_187208 | JGI IMG/M metagenome (GOLD analysis project Ga0209181, IMG submission 187208) | Freshwater microbial communities from Lake Fryxell liftoff mats and glacier meltwater in Antarctica - MAT-05 (SPAdes) (version 2) | ecosystem: Environmental > Aquatic > Freshwater > Ice > Liftoff... | reverse complement strand
CCGAGCCGTTATCCCCGTCGACGGCGGCAGGCTCGCGCGCCAGTGTGCGCGTGATCGATCGAACGTTGGCAACTTGTTGCGCGTCGGGTCCGAAAGAAGACTTAAGCGCTTCTATGGCGCCGACGAGAGGCAAGCCGTGAATGGGCGGTATGGTCGCAACCGGCTCGCTAGCTATGATCAAGTCATATTTCGCTTAATCGAATGCGTACGCGCTGCAGTCTGATTTGGACCGCGAACGTGGGCGATCAACCACAGCTCACCAGGATGCCCCATGTCCGAACCAACGCGTGACTTGATCCAGCGTTACTACAACGCCTTCAACGCTGAGGATATGCCGGGGTTCTTGGCCTTGCTCACCGACGATGTGGCACATGACATCAATCAGGGTGGCCGCGAGACCGGTCGCGAGGCGTTTGCGAACTTTATGACGCGCATGAATCGCTGCTACCGCGAGACGATCACCGATCTGGTGGTGCTGACGGAACCCGACGGGCGCCGCGCGGCGGCCGAATTCACCGTGCTCGGCACTTATCTGGCGAGCGACGAAGGCCTGCCGCCCGCGTCCGGACAGCAATACCGCCTGCCCGCTGGTGCCTTTTTCGACATCCGCGACGGCCGCATCGCGCGCGTGAGCAATTACTACGATTTGAACGCCTGGCTGGCGCAAGTGGCTGGATGAGCGAGTTGGACTTCAGCGTGGTGCGCGGCAGCGGAATCGAGGTGCACTTGCCGGAGATCGCGGCACTGCGCATCGAGGTGTTTCGGGCATTCCCGTATCTGTACGCGGGCACCCTCGCCTATGAGCGTCGCTATCTGCGCACCTATGTGCAATCGCCCGACAGCCTAGTCGTACTGGTACGCGATACAGGACGCTTGATCGGCGCCTCTAGCGGATTGCCGCTTAGCGACGAAACTGAGGAATTACGTGCGCCCTTCAAACGCTGCGGAATCGAGGTGGCGCGTGTTTTCTATTGCGGCGAGTCGGTGCTTTTGCCGCCTTATCGTGGTCGCGGACTCGGGCACCGCTTCTTCGACGCGCGCGAGGCGCACGCGCGTTCACTAAATCGTTTCGACACCATCGCCTTCTGCGCGGTGCAGCGCCCCGATCAGCATCCGCGCCGTCCGCCCGATTTCCGGCCGCTCGATCCATTTTGGCGCACGCGCGGGTACACGCCACGAGCGGAAGTTCGCACCACCCTGTCTTGGCCGGATCTCGACGAAGCGATTGAAAGCCCAAAAACCATGATGTTCTGGACGCGTGCATTGACATGAATCATTTGCACATTGCCGCCGCCCAATACCCGATTCACGCCTACGCGCGCTGGGACGACTATGCCGCGGCCTTAAGCACATTCGTCGCGGAGGGCGCCGCGACAGGCGCGAAGCTACTGGTCCTGCCCGAGTACGCCAGCATGGTACTGACCTCCGTGCTCGACGTACCACGCACGCTCGCCGCGCAACTGGATGCGATGCAAAGCTTGTTAGCCGCATACCACGCCTTGCATGCCGCACTCGCGCGCCAGCACGCCATCCACCTGCTCGCTGGGAGCATTCCCACGCACCGCGAAGACGGCGAATACGTCAATCGAGCGTGGCTATTCAACGACCAGGGCGCGGCGGGCTATCAAGACAAACTCATCATGACGCGATTTGAAAACGAGTCGTGGGGAATCTCTCCCGGCAAAAACTTGCGCGTCTTCGACACCGCACTCGGCACGCTCGCCATCGCCATCTGCTACGACTGCGAATTCCCCCTACTCGCCCGCGCTCAAGCCGAAGCTGGCGCCGAACTACTACTCGTCCCCAGTTGCACCGACACTGCGGCCGGCTACCATCGCGTCCGCTACGGCAGCCAAGCCCGCGCGCTGGAAAACCAAATTCACGTCGTCCAAGCCGCGACCGTCGGCGATGCGCCATGGTCCGAGACGCTCGACATCAACGTCGGCGCAGCGGCCATTTACACGCCCGTCGACCGCGGATTCCCCGCCGACGGCATTGCTGCCATGGGGACGCGCGAACAGCCCGGCTGGGTCGATGGGATTGTCGATCTTAAACTCGCGCGCTCCTTGCGGACGGATGGGCGGGTTCTGAATTATCGGGATTGGCGAAGGCAGGATTCTGTGGTCATACGCGCGGCGGAGCGGCAGCGACTCGGCTGATCGCGGCTGATCAGCCTTCTAACGCGCGTTACTGCGCTGTAGGTGACCACATGCGCGCCTGAGGATCTTGGCAAGAACTCGGCATGCGCGATATGCATGCCAGTAAAGTCCGGAGTACGGCGAGTACGGGCAGGTTTTTTCGCGCGCGCTCTGCTGCGTGCGCTATCCGTGCCTTTCTCGACCGCCTAGACCGAATGCCGACCGCCACGGATCACCGTGACACCGATCATCCCGGTCAGCAGCAACAGTAACGTGAGCGCCCACGCGTTGAGGCTGGGGATCGCTTCCGCAATAAGGCCAATGGTAAGGGTAATGCTCGCGCTGTTATTCGCGGACACGGGATCGGTGGTACTGGAGGTCGTCGTGGCGCTGACCGCGATGGTGCCCGGAACATTGGACGGCGAGTGTGCGCGTAGCACCCGGGGCAGTCGGGCCGGCCCAGGTGCAGGTGATAACACCGCTGGTGGCTACCTGCGGCGTGGTGCAGGTGGCGCCAGCACTCGGCGTGTGCGCGCTGTAGCGGAAGTCCGGCGTTAGCGTAATGCTGATCGAAACATTCTGCGCATCGCTGGGGCCAAGGTTCAGGCTGCTGGCAGTGAACGCGACCGGCACGTTGACAGCCGCCGAGGTGACCGATGCGTTAAGCGTTAATGCGAGGTCTGCGTTGGCACGCACTGTGGTCGTGGCAATGGCGCTGTTGTTCGCCGCGTTCGCGTCCGGCGAGGCCGAACTGACGTTGGCGGTGGCGCTGATGAGCGAGCCGTCAGCCGTGGCAGCGTTGACCGCGAATATCAAGGTGGCGATACGTGCCACGCCGGGCGCGATGCTGCCACTGAAGGTGTACATAACGGGCGACCCACTGCAACTTCCACCACCGGCAACACTGCCGGAGACGAAGCTGGTATTCGCCGGCACCGCCATGCTGGTGCTAACGCCGGTGGCAGCGCTGGGACCGTTGTCGGTGACGGTCACGGTGTAGGTGATATTGGTGCCGGCGGCGACCGGATCCGGACTGTCAACCAAGCTGGTGCTGATGTCGGCGGAGACCAAAACCGTGGTCGTGGCCGTCGCTGTGTTATTGGCAGCGATGGGATCGCTGGTGGCCGACGCGACGGTCGCGGTGGCGCTGGGGTTCGCTATGTGCGCGGGATCGACCGCAACGACAATGCTGACACTGCGAATCGCGCCAGGCGCCGTGCCGCCGGTCCACGTGCACACGACCAAACTCTCCGTTGCGCAACTACCGCCGGCAGTCGGCGTGGCAGCCACAAAGCTAGTACCAGCCGGCAATGGCAGTGTAGTCGATACGTCCTGCGCGTCCGAGAGACCCGCATTGGTCACAGTCGCCACATAGGTGAGTTCAGTGCCAGCGGTCACCGGATCCGGGCTATCAGTGAGCGTGATGGCGAGATCGGCAAAGGTCTGCACGGTGGTTGTCGCGGTCGCCGAATTGTTGGCGCTATCCGGATCGCTGGTGGTCGACGCAGTCGTCGCAGTCGCGCTGATGGTCGCCACCTGTGCTGGGCTTACGCTGACCACGATGGTGGCAATGCGCGTGTCGGCCGTGGTGGGGCGCCCATCCAGGCGCAGACCACCGGGCTCGCGGCGCTGCAGCTTCCGCCCGCACTCGCGGACGCCTTGGCCCGTTTCTACGCAGCACGTGCCCTGCTCGAAGATAGCAATCATCTGGACGAACTATCGCGCACCTTAAACGCGACCGGTGTAACCTGCGATTTCATGCTCGACTACACGTACCACACAGGCGCGGCGCACGGACGCAGGGTCTACGTCGGGTTTTTTGGCATTGCGCATTACCTTGGTCAGAACGAGCACTTTCCAAGGCATGAGGCGCTGTTATTTGGCGAGCGTTTCCCAGTAACTCGCATGGGAACTCGGCTTAAATCCTCAACGTAAACATTTTTCAGGCGTGTGCGGACGAGCAGCGCCGTGCTGTCCTCGTCACCATCGACCTCACGGTTCGGGCGGTTTTCACGCGATAGTGTGGCGGTCATCACTAGCATGGGCGCCCCTTTCTGGAGTGCTGCGCATGAAAATCCTGATGGTCTTAACCTCCCACGACCGCCTCGGCGACACCGGCAAGAAGACCGGCTTTTGGCTGGAAGAGTTTGCCGCGCCCTACTTCGTATTTAAGGATGCCGGCGCTAATGTGACCTTGGCCTCGCCCAAGGGTGGGCAACCTCCCCTTGATCCGAAGAGTGACGAGCCGGATGCTAAGACCGATGCGACTAGACGCTTCAGCGCCGATGGCGATGCCAATGCTGCACTTGCCGCGACGCGTGTTCTAGCCGAGGTCGCCAAGGATGATTTCGACGCCGTGTTTTACCCCGGCGGCCATGGTCCGCTGTGGGATCTGGCCAACGACGGCGATTCGATCGGCGTGATCGAGTCGAAACTCGCCGCAGGTAAGCCCGTCGCCCTGGTATGTCATGCGCCCGGCGCGCTCAAGTTAACGCATGGTGCCGACGGCGAGCCACTGGTCAAGGGCAGGCGCGTGACCGGGTTCACGAACAGCGAGGAAGCTGCCGTTGGCCTGACGGACGTGGTGCCCTTCCTGGTGGAGGACATGCTTAAGGCGAATGGCGGCCACTTCGAAAAGAAGGACGATTGGGCCGTGCACGTGGTCACGGATGGCAATCTGATCACTGGCCAGAACCCGGCCTCGTCGCAAGCTGCGGCCGAGCAATTGCTGCGCATGCTTGCCTCCAAATCAGCCGAGTCCTGAGCAGCGCTAGCCGGCCATCTTATTTTCCGGACTCGCTGAAAGGATTAGCCTCCATGGCCGAGACCACCGGAGCTCGGTCGGACCCGAATTTGGCCCAGAAGCTAACGCCGTACTTTGCCGAGCCGTGGTTTGCGGATCCGTTCTGGGGACCATTGTTGGGCGTTGCGCTGCTGGTGCTCGGCGTGACATTGCTGCATTTGCTGACCCAGCGATTGATCCTGCGCGCACTCGACAAGCTGTTCAAACACACCGGCTCTTGGTGGGACAATGCGCTGGTCGATCACGGCGTTTTCCGGCGTCTGGCTTGGCTGACCCCCTGGCCTCTGATCCTCGCCGACGTGAGCATGATCTCAGGCTTAGGCGACGGCTGGGCCGACGCCTAAGCAACGCCACGCACGGGCTCTCGCCTGTCTGTCCGTGGCGCTGGGGCTGAACGCCTTGCTGAGCGCCGTGAACACCATTTACTCGCGCTATCCGATTGCCCGGAACCGCCCGATTAAGGGCTATCTGCAGGTCGTGGCAATCGTGGTCTGGGTGTTTGCGGTAATCCTGATTATCGCCAAGAACCTGCGTCAGTCGCCATGGTTCTTCCTGTCTGGCATTGGCGCCATGACCGCGATTTTGCTACTCGTGTTTCGTGACACGCAGCTTCGCCTAGCAGCCTGTCGGACTTAAAGGAAATCGGCTGCAAATCCGCCTGGACGATCCATATTCCGCCGCTTTCTCGGGCAATAGAAGAGCTATTACCCTTCAAAATCGACGAAATCTGGCTTCGCCCAGTCAGATTTTCGCTTCGATTCTTCAAGTCCGACAGGCTGCTAGTCGCCGGCATCCAGATCACCGCGAACGATCTTATCCGCGTCGGCGACTGGATTGAAGTGCCACAGTTCGGCGTCGATGGCGATGTGGTTGACATCAGCCTCATCCAAGTCAGCGTGTCGAATTGGGACAAGACCATCGCCGTCATTCACACACCGCTACATCTACTCGGTTCAGGAAAACGACGCAACGCGGCTCTCTCACCGCTGCAGCACAATCACTTCAGAACACTGAGGTGCTGCGTGGTCTCAATGGCCAAGCGCGAAATGCCGATTTCCAGCCCGCCGAGCAGTTCCATCAAGGTTACCGGGTCCACCGGTTTCACCATGTGATGATCGAACCCGGCACTGTGTGAGCGGCGACGGTCGTCGTCCTGTCCCCATCCGGTGAGGGCGATCAGGACGACGCTCTCGCCTCCCGCTTGCTCTCGGATACGTCTGCACGCCTCGTACCCATTTAGCTTGGGCATGCCAATGTCGAGCAAGATCACGTCGGGTCGGAACTCCCCGACCGCGTCCACGCCTGATTGCCCGTCGTAGGCCGTGCGAGTGTGGTTGCCCATCATCGTCAGCAGCTCCGCCAAGCTGTCGGCGCCATCCCGGTTGTCGTCCACCACCATGATGCGCAACGACGACCTGACGGCGCGCTCCGTTGCAGCGCCTGACTCTGGCACTTCCGATACCTCGACTATGAGCGGCAAACGCACAACGAACTCGCTGCCCGTGCCCAGCCCTTCGCTCCTGGCCCCGACTCTGCCGCCGTGCATCTCCACCAGACGCTTCACCAGCGCCAGCCCGACTCCCAAGCCGCTCCGCGACGTATCCAAGGACCGATCAACCTGCGCAAACATCTCGAAGATGTGCGGCAACTGTTCGGCGGCGATGCCGATGCCGGTGTCCTTGACCGACACCACCACCTCGCTCCCCTGGCCTTCGACGTGCAGATGAATGTGTCCACCCGGGCGGCTGTATTTGGCGGCGTTGTTCAACAGGTTTAGGAACACTTGTGCCAACCGCGTCAGGTCTGCGTTGACCGTGAGGGCTTGCTGCGGGAGCGTGACACTGAGTTCCTGACCCATCTGCTCGACCAGCGGACGGCTGGCTTCCACGGCCGTGTTCACCACTACTGCCAATGCGACGTGCTCCGTGCGCAGTAGGAGCTTCCCTCTGGTGATGCGGCTCACGTCCATCAAGTCATCGATCAACCGCACCATGTGCGTGATTTGGCGTTCCATCATCGAGCGGATCTGCTCCGCGGCCGCCGCCGACACACCCGGCATCTTCATCAGTTGCAGGCCGTTCCGGATTGGGGCCAGCGGGTTGCGCAGTTCGTGCGCCAAGGTCGCCAGGAACTCATCCTTGCGGCGGTCCGCATCGGACAATTCGGCGGCTAACTGCCGCGACTGAATCTCCACAGTTTTGCGCAGGGTCACATCGCTCGCGGTGCCGAACCAATCGGTGATCTCGCCGTGCGCATCCAATATCGGGACCGCCCGAGAGAACGCCCAACCCCAGGTGCCGTCCAGACGCCGGCGCCGGTGTTCGAGCTCGAAGATGCTCTTGGTCCGGATGGACTCGCGGACGCGCGCCATAATCTTCGACAGATCCTCCGGGTGGTTGTAATCCCGAAGCCAAGTGCGGCTTCCCGCCTCCGCACTGGCAAGAAAGCTCCGTCCATCCAGCGGGCGCATCTCGCTCCAATCCGCGCTCATGCTAAAGAGCACTTCCGAGCTGGCCGTCGTCAGCGCGCGGAAGCGCGCTTCGCTGTCGCGCAGCTTTTCCTCGGCAGCGCGGCGCACCGCGATGTCCATCGCCGTTGGAATGAGATGGGTGACGCGCCCTTCTGTATCGCGCAGCGGCGCGACCTGGAAATCGATCCACACCCGCGTGTCGCCTGCCATGCGCACGGGCACGTCGTAGCGCACGATTGCGCCGCCGGCGGCACGCTCGCACGCCTCCCGCAATTGTGCCTGGATCTCGGGGGAATAGTTCCACCAGTGGCAGTCCCAGAACTTTTTCCCGAGCACCTCGCTGGCGGGGATGCCGGCCGCCTCCATCGGCGCCCGGTTGGCGTAGGTCAAGGTCCCGTCCGCCGTCATCACGCCGACGAAGGCAAAGAGATTTTCCAGAACACTGCGGGTGAACTGCTGGCTTTTACGGAGCGCGTCCTCCGCTCGCTTGCGCTCGGTGATGTCCTCGACAATCCCGCCGAAACCCATCACCTCACCCGCGCCGTCGCGCACGGGATACCAGCTTTCATTCCAGAAGCGCGTCACGCCGGGCGCAGCGGGCGTCTCACCGGAAAACTCGTGATTCAACTCGGCTTCGCCGGTCGCCAGGATGCGGGCGGTCACGGCCTGGAAAGTTTCGACGAGTGTCGGCACGATCTCGGAGGCATGCCGACCCAAGTGCGCCTCGGCGGGAAGGCCGTTGATTTCCGCGAGTCGCTCATTGATGCGCACGAAGCGCAGATCTCGATCAAGGAAGCAAAAGCCGATGGGCGCGGTTTGCAGAAGGGTGTCGAGCAGAACGCTGACACCTTGGGCCTCTGCCTCAGCGCGCTTGCGCTCGGTGATCTCGATGGCCGCACAGGCGACACCTGTGGTGGCGCCCGCCTTGTCCACCAGCGGTTCGACCAGAAGGTCATAGTAACGAGCCACGCCTTCAGTGTGGATAAGCACGTCCCGACGTTCCCTTGCGCCGGTGCGCATCACTTCCCGCTTCATCGCCTCGGTGTTGGCTGCGTCCTGCACCCGTTCAAAGAGATCGCCATCGCGCTTCCCGATGACCTGGTCGGCGTTGTAGCCAAGGGCAGGGTTGTACATCCAGGTGTAGCGCAGGTCCGAGTCCTGGTTGAAGAGCGCAACGGGTGCACTTCTGAGCGCAAACTCGAGGCGGCGGGTGGCATCCGCCAGCTCCGTCCCCGCCCGCTTGCGCTCGCTGATGTCGCGGACGGCAGTAACCATCCCAGCGGCATCGCGGAGCAGGGTCAGCCACGCTTCAACCTGCAACTCACGACCATCGTGCGTGCAATGGATGAGCTCGCCGCGCCACTCGCCGCGCTCGCGCAGGGCAACCCACGCCGCGGCTTCCGCCTCCGCGGACGGCCACTGCCGGGAGAAGATGTGGCTGAGCTGACGTCCGAGTGCGTTTCCGGCAGAGATCCGGTAGAGCCGTTCGGCGGCTGCGTTCAAATAAGTCACGCAATCTTCGAGATCCACCGCGATCACCGAGTCGCTGACTTGCGCGAGGATCTCGCCGCGCAAGCGGTTCGATTCGGCGTCGAGGCCCTGCAGCGTGAAGACCTGCGGGCCCTCCGCGGTCTCTACCACGAGCGCCTCCACCTCACCGCAGCGGATGGCGCGCAAGGTGTCCTCCGCCTCCTCCAGCCGCGCGCGCAGCGCCGCATTTTCCGCGCGGAGCTGCACTTCGGGAGAGCTGGCGGGAGTCATGGTCGTCGCCTATCAGGCGGGGGAGGGTTTTGAGCTTTTCATTTCCCGCAGATCCAACCCGAGCAAGATGCGCTCGGTCTGCGACATGTCGCCAATGAAACGGCGCAGCGGCAGCGGCAGTTTCTTGATCAGGGTCGGCGCGGCGATGATCTGCTCGCCCTCGACCAGCGTCGGGTGCTGCGAGATGTCCACGATCTCCAGCTCATAGCGGCCGTGCAGATGCTCCTCGCAGATAGTGCGGATATTCACGATGGCCCGCGCGGAGTGCCGCGTGGTGCCGGTGACGTAAAGTCGCAGGACGTAGCGGGCTGTGTCGTGCGCGGCGGCAGCGGCTTCAAGGGCCGCGAGGCTATCTGGAGGTGCGACCTTGCATTCCATGCGGCTCACTCCTTCACCGGTTGCACATCAAGACCGACCAGTACGCGTTCTTCGTCGGACAGATCGCCGATGATCTTTTTGATCGGCTCGGGCAGCCGCCGCACCAGTGTCGGCAGGGCCAGGATCTGGTCGCCCGCGGCGAGCTGGGGGGTCTTCGTCAGATCAATGACCTCAATGCGGTATTGCCCGGCGAGGTGCGTCTCGCAGATGCGCTTGAGATTGGCAACCGCGGCGATGGATTTCGCGGTCTGGCCAGCGACGTAAAGCCGCAGTTCGTAGTTCATGGCTATCGTGCTCATCGTTTTCCTTTCGTCGCTTTGTTGGCGGTTGTCTCGCCGCCACGCAGTTGCCCCATGTCCGCGCTGTTTTGCTGGGTGGTTTCTTCCCGCAAGGTCTCGTGGGCGATGGCGAATTTCACCTCGGCTTCCTCGGCCTCGCCTTCCGCATTCAGCGCGGCGATTTGCGCCTCGATCACCTTTCGCTTGCTGGCGAGCTGCCGCAGTTTGCGCTCGTGATCCTCCCGACGCAGCTCCGCGGCGGAATGCTCGTGCGCCGCCTGCGCCACACGCGCGGTGCCGGTGAGTACGCGATCCGCGCCGAGATACACGTCCACGAGCGCGATGCCCGCGTCGCTGAGCACGAACTCGCGTACTTGGTTCGAGTGCGCCGTGCCGCGCGCTTTCAGCACATAGAGGGTGCGGTTGCGCTCACCATTGAACTCCACATTGCGCAACAACAGCCAAGCATCCATGAGCGAAGACACGCCGACCTGCGAATCCTCCGCCGCGCTCGCGGTGCTGCCGCCCGTGGTGAGGCTGGTGAAGACGGTGGTGATCTGCTGCTGCTTGAGGAAATCAATCAGCCGCATCAGCGTCGGCTTGACCTCCGCATCGCTGCGGTCGAGTGTGAGATTGCTGATCGGATCGACCACGACCACCGCCGGGCGGAAGGCTTTCACCGTATCGTGCAGCCCCACCAGATGCTGCTCCAGCCCCTGCAGCGTGGGACGCGAGGCGTGAATCTGCAGCAGCCCCTTCTCCATCCACGGCGCGAGATCGATGCCGATGGAGCGCATGTTGCGCACGATCTGCGCGCTCGATTCCTCGTAAGCGAATAGCAGCGCGCGCTCGCCGCGGCGGCACGCGGCCTCGGCGAATTTCGCGCCGATGCTGCTCTTGCCCGTGCCCGGCGCGCCCGAGACGAGCACGCTGCTGCCGCGGAACACGCCCTGGCCGCCGAGCATTTCGTCCAGCCGCGAGATGCCCGTGCACAAGCGCTCTGAAGGCGCCGCGTGATCGAGCCGCAGCGAGGTGATTGGCAGCACCGAGATGCCGCGCTCGCCGATGAGAAAGGGGTATTCATTGGTGCCGTGCGCCGAACCGCGATACTTCAGCACGCGCAGCCGGCGGGTGGAAATCTGCTCCGTCACGCGGTGGTCGAGCGTGATCACGCAATCGGCCACGTATTCCTCCAGCCCGTAGCGGGTGATCGCGTTGCCATCGCCCTTCTCGCCGGTGATGATCGCCGTCATCCCGCGATCTTTCAGCCAGCGGAAAAGCCGGCGCAGCTCCGCGCGCAGAATGCCGTGATTCGGCAGCCCGGCGAAGAGCGCCTCCACGGTATCGAGCACCACGCGTTTGGCCCCGATGGAATCAATGGCGTGCCCGAGCCGGATGAAGAGCCCCTCGAGATCATATTCGCCGGTCTCCTCAATCTCGCTGCGCTCGATATGTACATGATCGAGGAGGACCTTTTTTTCCTTCACGAGCCTTTCCAGATCGAAGCCGAGCGAGCGCACATTGGCCGTCAGCTCCGCAGCGTTTTCCTCGAACATCAGGAAAACGCCCGGCTCGCCGAACTCCGCCGCCCCGCGCACGATGAATTCCGTGGCCAGCATCGTTTTGCCACAGCCTGCGCTCCCACACACGAGCGTCGGCCGCCCGGTTGGCAGCCCGCCGCCGGTGATTTCATCCAGGCCGGTGATGCCAGTGGGAGACTTGGGGAGAACGGGTGTCGCGTGCGCGTTTGTGTCTTTGCTCATGGCGGGGACGAATCCTCTTATTTTGGTAACTGGGTTTCGAGCTTGAACTGGGCTTTGCCTTGACCATCGGCAGTAGAGTAGGCCACATTGCGTATGCATTGTTGCCATGATGGCTTGCTTGGCTCTAACAGCGCATCAGCATCGACGAGCAGGAACTCACCCGCGAGGCTGACATCGACCACAGCACCCGTTTCGCAGGGTCTATCCGGGGCACGGCCTCCGGTCCGCGATAGGACCGCCGCAAGCTGTCACGCATGATCGCGGACCGACAACCAGGTGAGGTGGACGTTGCCGCGCAAATCGACTGTATCAGCCGACGACCGTTAGCTGAGGTCGAACAATGGGCCGCTTCGACTCAGGCCAAAGGCGCACGGCTGGCGTACCGGGCCTCGTTGGTCACGGCGACGGGAGAATGGCGGGGAGATCGGCACACGGTAGCCGTGCCATGCGAGACGTCGCCGCGACCAGGCGTGGCGCGATCACGCCGCCCCGCTTCAGGGCATCGGAAATTATCCTTGTCACCCAGTTGGATCACATGTCACGCCGGTCGCTCGATCCGCCGGTACATCGCATTTGCGAGCTGGTAAATGCCATAGGCCAAGAGCCCGAAGCCAACCACCCCCAGCAACCACCCGTTTCCAAGCATTTTCAGGACCTCCTCGGTGTCAGCGGCCTGCTCGGCGCGATAGTGGCGTCCGGCGTTGAACACGAACCAGCCGATCGGCAAAAGTACGAAGCCACGCGCAGCAATTCCGATCCGGCCGATCATCCGTAATCTTGGCCCTGCGTCTGTCATTCGATTGCCCACATCGTTTTGCCAACCCTTGTAAATCAGGAACGCGCCGTAGATCGCCACGCCAAGACCGGCCAGCATCACCAACCAGGTTCCTAGTGGTTTTTCCAACAGGCGGCCCACCCAAACCTCGTGACCAGCACCCGACCCACTTACACCACTCTGGCTCAACTGCCAGGCGGTCCATGCCAGTGAGCCGTAGATCAATCCGCTCACGGCAGCGAACACCCGCCCAGCGATGCGCTTGGCACCGCCGCCTTGATGCTCCGGGTCGAGAAGCGCTTGCACCGCCCGCCAGATGACATGCGCCGAAAGGCCGATGGCAATCCCCATCAGCATCAGTTGTCCGCCATTTTCATCGACCAGTGATGCGAGTGCACCGGTACTGCCTTCCGGGCTGCCCGACGCCATCCCGGACTTGATCGCGATCGCTCCCACCAACAGGTAAACCACCCCCTTGGCGGCGTAGCCAATGCGGGCAATGGGCGGTATCCAACTGGCCACTTCTCGGGTCGCAGCGATATGGGATGGCTTCATGACCGACGCCTTAGAAAAATTTCCGCCTTTATCGCCGCGAAGCCGTCCTAGCGAAGTGAATCAGCTTCCTGCAGGCGTCGCCGGGGACACGCTGTTCCCGACCTTTGATGCTCGCCGGATTTCGGAGGGTTCACGCAGGGAGCAATTTGTTCGTGCCGCGCGATGCGGAACCCGCGCAACATGTTGCGGAGCGGCCCGAAGGGAGATCAATCGGCTTACACGGCGTGCCGCGCGGTGGATCGGGCACGCGGTATTGGCTGACGGGTGTGACCCTGGGGCGCGAAGCGCGCAGGTGCAGCGCTTAGGGTCCGCTGGCGCATGCATGCAACGAGTAAAGCGAAAAAAAGCACGGAATTGTTCAGACCTTACTTAAGGCCGCGTTTTGAAGGTGCCCGTCAGGCTCAGGGTTTTGCTGGCGCCGCCAGGCGTGACCACGGTCACTTGGAAGCTGACGGTCTCCGGTAACCGCACCTCGATTGTGCCCACGTGGTCGACCAGACCATTGGCCACTTCCTGCTTCAGCGGCAGCGGCTGCGGCGCTGTACCTAGGATCGTGGCGGTGGCCTGCACCTGGACCGGCGCCGATTCGATTTCGCCATTACTGCCCCGCCGGCGCGGCGATACCCGCAGCATGACCAAGTCATCGCGCTGAGCGATTCCATGCTCGAGCGCGACTTCCGCGGGGATGGCCGAGGTCTGGATGGCGTTCATGTAAACGGTCACGTCGCCGATGCTGGCCTCGAGCTGCTGGGCCGAGCCTGGCGGCATGCCGGTGCCCGCCGCATTGGGGGCCGAGGACTGTCTGTTGCTATCGCAGGCAGTCAGCATGGACGCCAGCGCGCCCGCTGCCAGTGCGCATGCGATGGTGCGGGCGTGGGATGCAGCGGAGAGAAAAGCCATGAAACCTCCTCAGTCTTTGGCAGCCGACATCAGCCGACCGCATTCGGTTGCGCATTGATGCGCCGGCCATGAGCTTGCGCAGGCCGCCTTACCTCGACTTGCTCGAAGGATAGGCGCCGTGGTGTCGATGTGGGCGGTGCAATCTACGGCACGGCGACGTCTCCGTAAGACATAAGAGTTGCATTTTGCGCGTCGCCAGACAACGCTGCACGCAAAACTCAGGGGGCGGCAAGTCGCGCGTCGCACTAAGCAGCTGCGTCAAGCACCGACGCGCTGGCTCTGGGCGCCAGACATTGCACGGTCGCTACGGTGTGCCCGAATCACGACCGCCGAGCCTCGCGGCTTATTCTGCTTCCAGGTCGAGGCTTGCGCGCTCGCGATTGTGACGATCGAGCCGTCCGAGTAGCGTCTCGACTGCCGCTTTCAGCTTCTTGGCAGCACCATCAATGGCCTGATGCACGCTGCCTGCTTGGTGACTGACAGCGACGGGCTGATGGTTTATCGGTCGGGCCTCCATGAGGCAGCGCTTGTCGTCAACACCGCTCTTGCCGGCGTTCTCATCGCTGATGTGAACTTCCACCCGCGTAATCTGATCTTGCATGTGACGCAGTGCGTGCGTGACCGTCGCCTCGACGTGCGCGGCGAAGGATTCCTTGCCTTCAATATGGTGGTCGGTGTTGGTTTGAATCTGCATTTGAGCATCCTTCTTGCCGGGATAGGAGAACTGCGATCGGAGCTTGCATTCAGCAATGCCTATCCGGAAATCAACCGGCTGGACTGTTTGCCGACGGCTTCACGACCGAGCACGATCTGAGCCTAACGCGACTGGCGTGAGCATCTTGCAACGCGGCGAGCGTACCGACTTTGTTCGGACAACTGCCGGAACTCAACGAGCGCCCTAGCACTTCACCCGCGAGTTAGCCTTGCCGGACTTGCACCTAAGTCCGCGCCGCGGCTATGCGAGGATGGCAGTGAGGACGAGCCATCGTGCATCGCAGCAATTGGCCCGCGCAAAAACTCTCCAGAGGCGGCCTTCACGTCCCTTCCGACCGACGCAGCACATAGCCCACGCCTGAAATACTGTGCAGCAGTGGCGCTTCGCTGCCTTGAACGAGTTGCCGACGCAGTTCATGGATGTGCCGGCGAAGTAGGTCCGCGGCCGGCGGCGACCCTGGCCATACCGCCTCGATCAGACGCTCGCGACTGACCACTTTCGGCGACTCCTGCATCAGCAGAGTCAGCAAAGTGCGCGTGACCGGAAACAGCGCGACCGGACGCTCACCGCGCATACACTCGTAGGTGTCCAGATCAAGTCGCAGATCAGCCACACTCAGCGTTCGCTGTCGATGCGGTTTTCGGTGCGACAACGCGCGGCAGCGTAGCTCCAGTTCGGCGAGCTCGAAGGGTTTGACCAGATAGTCATCGACGCCCGCACGAAAACCTTCGACCTTATCTTCCAGCGTACTCTTCGCCGTCACCATGATCACTGGCGTCTCCAGGCCGAGCCCCTGGCGCATCTTGGTCACCAACCCGATGCCATTGAGCCTGGGCATCATCCAGTCGACCACGACCACGTCGTAGATGTGCTGGCTCAAAAGATTCAAGGCCAGCACCCCGTTCGCAGCCGCGTCCAGCCGGTGACCGCGGGCTTCAAAAAAGTCGTACATATTCGCTACCAGCCCGGGATGGTCCTCGACGATGAGGATACTGAGCGGTACCAATTTGCTTTCAACCACCGGCAATCCTCCAGGCAAGGCATGCAACGCAATCTAAAGATAACCGGCTGCTGTCGCTTTTAAGTCGCAAGCCTTCGACGCCCTAAGTTTCTCTTAAGTTTCGGCCTCTAGCAGCC
>Ga0209181_10006963_pt1 | contig 15676 bp, 10 predicted proteins | sample MAT05_FD_187208 | JGI IMG/M metagenome (GOLD analysis project Ga0209181, IMG submission 187208) | Freshwater microbial communities from Lake Fryxell liftoff mats and glacier meltwater in Antarctica - MAT-05 (SPAdes) (version 2) | ecosystem: Environmental > Aquatic > Freshwater > Ice > Liftoff... | reverse complement strand
CTTCCGCACGACGACAAAAGCACTTCAAACCTGCGCCCCAGCCCCGCTCTTGGCTTCACCAGCCCCCTTTTTCTTAAGGCAGCCGCCGCTACGGCTTAAATCAGCCAGCCTATGCCTCTGGCCCTGCGAGCGGTAGCTCGAAGGCGAAGACGGCGCCGCCGCCTTCGCGAGGCTCAAACCATAGATGACCGCCGAGCTGCGTGATTTCACGTTTGGCGATGGCGAGTCCGAGGCCGTTGGAATCGGTCCGTGAGCTACCCTCTCCAAGACGCACATAGCGCTCGAACAAGCGTTTCTGGTCGTTAGAACTGAGGCCTGGGCCTCGGTCGAGTACGCTGAAACGTAGGGTCCCCGGCGATCCTGCCGCGACCACGACGTCGACCGTGGCGTCGGCTGGGCCATATTTGATGGCATTGCTAAGTAAGTTCTCCATTGCATGCCGCGTGGCAATACGGTCGAGCAGTACCGCGTCATCGCCGCTGACATTGAGCGAGAGTTTGATCCGGCGCGCGCCAGCAGCGGCTTCGAGCATTGCTATCGCCTGCTGAGCCAACTGCCCTAAGTTCACCAACTCAAGCACGAAACGGCGCTTTAACTCGCCCTCTGCCCATTGCTCAAGATAATGCTGGATGAAGCGCAAGGCCTCATCGGCGCTGGTGCAGATCAGATCAGCTAGTCGATCGAGTCGATCACCACCACTGCGCGCATTTTCGACAATCATCTGCGCGCCAAATTTGATGCTGCACAAAGGATTCTTGAGATCGTGCGCAACGATTTGCGTAAGTTCGGCGCGCTCTTTGGCGATGCGCACCAAATGATCCCGAGTACGTTTGAGTTCGACATGCGTGCGTACGCGAGCGAGCAATTCCTCCGGCACAAAGGGCTTGGTCACATAGTCGACCGCCCCGGCCTGGAACGCACGCACGAGCAATTCGCGCTCATTCGCAGCAGTCAGAAATACGATCGGAATCGAGGCAAATTTTGGATCCGCGCGCACGCGCTGACATACCTCGAAGCCATCCATATCCGGCATCAACATATCCAGCAGAATCAAGTCGGGCTGACGCTGCCGCAGGCGATCGAGTGCCTGTTCACCAGACAGCGCAGGCATGACGTCAAACCCCGACTGCGTCAACATAGCGCCCACGGTTTGGATATTGGGTTGCTGATCGTCGACGACCAGTACCAGAGCGCGTTGAGCTGCAGCAAGATTCGGTGGGCTTCGCGGCATGGGCTTCTTTGGCTCAATCATCTCGTTGAATATTTCAAGCGTAGGCTGTAATCGCTATTGAATTCCGCTCAGCGGTGCAAAGATTACCCAGCTTCAAAGTGGCGTCCCGTCTCCGCAGCTTGCCACGGGTCAATCTTTCGTAGTTTAACTGACGGTCTGCGACCACTCATCGGTGACGGCAGAAAGCTCCAACAGGATAGCTTCAAGCGCGTTAACATCGAAAACTGCCGCCGCCTCAGCCATGCGCTGGCGTAAATCTATTATGACCGGAAATGGCGGCTCTGGTGGCAGTTTCGCGAGGGTATGGATCAGTGCTTGCACCTCATCGGTCGACAAGGTACCTGCAGCGGCGATTGTGCCGCGTTGCACTTGAGGCAGCCAAGCTTGTAGAAAATCGCGGGCCTCATGCGTCAATTGGTCGGCTGTCAGCCGTATGTCAACCATTGCCCCGACGTTCGCTTTGCTCGCATCTGCATTGCTCAGTACATCGTAGAGCGCTTCGCGCGAAATCGGCTTGCGCACATAGCCATCAAATAACTGGCGAAGGCCCTGTTCGCCCAGCAGACTAGAGGCGGTGACCGCTATCACTTTGATCTTCGATAACTTCGGCTGTGCCCGTATCAAGCGCAGCGCCTCGATACCGTCCATGCCCGGCATGCGTACATCCATCAGCACGAAATCCGGACGCTCGCGTCTTACCAACTCAACGCCACTGGCGCCATCCTCAGCGGTCAGCACCTGATGATGCGTGTTCGCGAACAGGCCCTCGATCAGTTCGCGATTGAGTTCGACATCATCCACCGCCACGATCCGCAGCGGTGCGATGTCGTCGAGCCTGCATTCGCGAGCCGGCCCGCGAGCGGCCTCGGGTGCAACAACACCCACATCGCTCATCACCACGCGAAAAGTCGATCCACGCCCAATAGTCGACTCGACTTCAATCTCGCCGTTCATCAGTTCGAGCAAGCGCTTGACGATAGAAAGACCCAAGCCGGTGCCGGCACGCGGCGGCTGGCCATCACGCAACGCCTGCGTAAACGGCTCAAAAATGCTCTGCAACTGGCCTTCAGGTATGCCGACTCCGGTATCGCCGACCTCCAGGATCAAGGCGCGCGCATCGGCTCCGAGCGCCGATGGGCCCACGCGAGCCACCAATTTGACCACGCCGTGATCGGTGTATTTGATCGCGTTGCCAACCAAATTGAAAAGCAACTGACGCACGCGCAATGGATCTAGCAGCAGCGCCGCCGGCATGTCCGCCGCAACGCGCGTTTGCAGCTTGATGCCCTTTTCCATCGCCATTTGCGAAAAAACAGTCGCGACGCCCGCGTACAGATCACGCAAGTCGGTGGCTTGCAAATGCAAATCGAGTTTGCCCGCCTCGATCTTGCTCATGTCGAGAATGTCGTTGATTAACGCCAGCAGACTTTTGCCGCTCTGCGATATTGCACGCACGTAGTACTGCTCGCGCTCGCCTTTCACCAGATCACCGAGCAACTCGGTAAACCCAAAAATGGCATTCATGGGCGTGCGAATTTCATGGCTCATATTTGCCAAGAAATTGCTCTTCTCGCGACTCTCGCGCGCCGATTGCTCGGCATCCTGTCGCGCACTGCGCTCGGTCTCTAGGGCACGCACATAGCGCATCAACACCACAAAAGCTGCAATTGCGGCAATGATTCCGAGCAGCGCCAGTGAGGCAATCGAAAGTTCGCGCTGAAAGCGCAATTCACTAATCTGATCATTGAGGCGGCCTTCGTGGTCGCGTAATGTCTGTGCAAGGGAGCGCTTGAGTACGCGAATATCGTCCATGATCGCCTGACCAAAATTGGTCCGGAAAAACACTAGTGCGCGCGGCAAACCTTCGTTGCGGAGTAACTGGATCGACATCTCAATGTCCTGTTGCTTGGTTGCCAGTTGCTCGCGGATTTGGGCGAATTTGGCAGTGGCTGCAGGATCATTCGGTAAGCGGGACTCGATTCGCGTCAATACGCGTGGAAGTTCACGGCGCGCACGCTCGTAGGGTTCCAGATAGCTTTCCTGCGCGGTCAGCAGAAAACCGCGCTGTCCGGTTTCCAGATCCACTGCCAATTGGCTGAGTTCGTCAACATCGATAGTGGCGGCTTGCATCCTCGCCAGCTCGTCAGATTTGGCCGCGGACTCGTGCATCAGCACAAAGGTGAGCACGATGATGCCGAGCATCAGACCCGTGCCTAGCGTCCCCAAAAGAAGCACCCGCACCCGCGTGCTCCAGCCCAGATCACCTACCATCCAATCGCTGATCGGGCGCTCCACCATGCCTTGAATCCTTGACCTCCAAGCAGCCAGCACGCAAACAGGCGTTTGCGTCAGGGCATGGGCGCAAAGCATCGCACGCCACTATGCGTGCGCCGCGTGTACACTGGCGCTACCCGAAGGTGACTTTGCCGACAGCATCAAGGCCGCCTGCGTTTTACGGGGCTAGCAGCCTGTCGGACTTGAAGAATCGAAGCGAAAATCTGACTGGGCGAAGCCAGATTTCGTCGATTTTGAAGGGTAATAGCTCTTCTATTGCCCGAGAAAGCGGCGGAATATGGATCGTCCAGGCGGATTTGCAGCCGATTTCCTTTAAGTCCGACAGGCTGCTAGGCCCGCGCGTTTTTTGCCAGCATCATCCAGGTTTCAATTACCGTGTCGGGGTTGAGCGAAACGCTCTCGATGCCCTGCTGCATTAGCCACAGCGCGAGATCCGGGTGATCCGACGGACCCTGGCCGCAAATGCCGATGTACTTGCCCTTGGATTTGGCCGCCGCAATTGCCATCGATAGCAGCATTTTGACCGCCTCATTGCGCTCGTCAAATAGGTGCGCGACCACCGCTGAATCGCGATCTAGGCCCAAAGTTAGCTGGGTCAGATCATTCGAACCGATCGAGAAACCGTCGAAATGTTCGAGAAACTGATCCGCCAAGAGTGCGTTAGAGGGAAGTTCGCACATCATGATCAACTTGAGTCCGTTATCGCCACGCTTGAGACCAAATTCCGCCAGCGTTTCCACCACGCGCTCAGCTTCGGATACCGTACGCACGAAGGGAATCATGGCCCAGGCATTGGTCAAACCCATCTCTTCGCGCACCTTCTTAAGTGCGCGGCACTCAAGCTCGAAGCTCGAACGGAAACTGGGATCCACATAACGCGAGGCGCCGCGGAAGCCAATCATCGGGTTCTCTTCAATCGGCTCATAGCGTTTGCCGCCGATCAGACCGGCGTATTCGTTAGTCTTGAAATCCGATAGTCGTACGATCACGGGGTTCGGCGCGAAAGCTGCCGTAATGGTGGCGATGCCTTCCGCCAGTCGGTCCACATAGAAACTGACCGGATCGGCGTAGCCCGCGATCTTCGCGTCGATTTTTTGGCGAGTTGCCGCGTCTTGGCTGGCGTACTCCAGCAAGGCGCGCGGGTGCACACCGATGTGCGCGGCGATGATCATTTCCAGGCGCGCCAGTCCCACGCCCGCGTTGGGCAGCATGGCAAAATCGAAAGCGCGTTCAGGGTTGGCCACATTCATCATGATTTTGATCGGCGCGGGCGGCATTGCGCCCAAATTGGCCTCGTGACGATCAAAGCGCATCGCGCCCGCGTAGATGAAACCGGTCTCGCCTTCGGCGCAGGACACGGTCACGATATCGCCATCGACAATCTTTGAGGTCGCGTCGCCACACCCAACCACCGCCGGCACGCCAAGCTCACGCGCAATGATTGCAGCGTGACAGGTACGCCCGCCTCGATTGGTAACGATAGCGCTGGCGCGCTTCATCACTGGCTCCCAGTCGGGATCGGTCATATCCGAGACCAGCACATCGCCCGCCTGAACGCGCTCCATATCTGCCAACGAGGCCACCACGCGCGCAATGCCCGTGCCAATGCGCTGACCAATGGCGCGTCCTTCGACCAGCACGGTGCCGCGTTGCATGAGTTTGAACTTTTCTTGGACTTGCGCGTGGCCGCGACTTTTGACCGTCTCGGGCCGTGCTTGCACGATGTAGAGTTTGCCGGTCAAACCATCCTTGGCCCATTCCACATCCATTGGTCGGCCATAGTGCTTCTCGATAGTCACCGCTTGGCGCGCGAGTTCATGCAGTTCGGCATCGTTCAAGCAGAAACTGCGACGATCGGCCTCCGGCGTGGGCTCGATGCGCACGCGTTCGCCGGGCACATCGCTGTAGACCATGCGCTGTTCTTTTGAGCCCAGCCCGCGGCGCAAGACCGCGTGGTGACCGCTGGCCAACGTCGGCTTGTAGACATAGAACTCGTCTGGATTGACTGCGCCCTGCACCACCATCTCGCCGAGGCCGTAACTTCCGGTAATGAACACCACATCCGGAAAGCCCGATTCAGTATCGAGCGTAAACAAAACCCCCGAAGTGCCGACATCGGAGCGCACCATTTGCTGTACGCCGGCAGAAAGATAGACATCTTCATGCTTGAAACCGTGATGCACTCGATAGGCAATGGCGCGATCGTTGTAAAGCGAGGCAAACACGGACTTGATGCGTCCCAACACCTCATCGGCCCCGGAAACGTTGAGATAGGTCTCCTGCTGACCGGCGAAGGATGCATCGGGCAAATCCTCCGCGGTCGCCGACGAGCGCACCGCGACAGCAGCGTTTGCGGTGCCGATACGTGTACACAACTCAGCGTATGCCGCCCGCACCGCGCTCTCAAGCGCGTCCGGCAACACGCCGTCAATCACCCAGCCCCGAATCTCCCGACCCACGCGGGCCAGTTCGGCCACATCTTCAACATCGAGCATGGCGAGCCGATCAAAGATGCGCTCCGACAAGCGATTTAACGCAATGAACTCGGCAAAAGCATCTGCGGTTGTCGCGAAGCCGCCGGGCACGCTGACGCCCAGGTGCGAAAGCTGGCCAATCATCTCTCCCAATGAGGCGTTTTTACCGCCCACCTGGTGCAGATCACCCATGCCGAGCTGATCAAGCCACAAGATCTGTGCGTTCACGCAAGCATCTCCAAAAGGGGCGCAGCCGCCGATTCTGCCCTGAGTCGCTAGTGCGAGTCTTCGGACCTGGGGTTCGCGGCGCGGGGACCGGCTTCGGGGGCTCGGGACTCGGGACTCGGGACTCGGGACTCGGGGCTCGGAGCTCGGGACTCGGGGCTCGGAGCTCGGAGCTCGGGGCTCGGGGCTCGGGGGTTGGAGCTCGGGGCTCGGGGCTCGGCCCGAGCGCCCACAAAAAACCCCGGCTCTTAACCGGGGCGAGAGTGACTGTGCCTATCTTCGCTGGAACGGCGTCATTTGCAAATTGGCCTTTCGGCCAATCTGCAGCGATCGCTTTTTCTAGTGAACCTGTACTTCAAATTGCTCTTCTTCGGTCGAGCCCTTGAGCGCGGTGATTGAGGACTGTGCGCCTGCAATCACTTGCGTGACCTGATCGAAATAGCCGGTACCCACTTCGCGCTGATGCTTGGTTGCCGTGTAGCCCAGCGGCTCGGCGGCGAACTCCGCTTGCTGCAGCTCAACATAGGCCGACATCTGACGCGCCTTATAACCCTTGGCGAGCTGGAACATTGAGAAGTTGAGCGCGTGAAAACCAGCCAGGGTGATGAACTGAAACTTGTAGCCCATCGCCGCCAACTCGCGCTGGAATTTCGCAATGGTTGCGTCGTCCAGATACTTCTTCCAGTTAAAGCTCGGGCTGCAGTTGTAGGCCAACATCTTGCCCGGATATTTGGCGTGGATGGCATCCGCAAACTGCTTGGCGAAGACGAGATCCGGCTGTCCAGTTTCACACCAGATCAAATCTGCGTAGGGCGCATAGGCGAGACCGCGCGCGATCGCCTGATCTGGGCCCATGCGCGTCTTGTAAAAACCTTCGATGGTGCGTTCGCCGGTGCAAAACGGCATGTCGTTCGCGTCGATGTCACTGGTCAGCAAATCGGCGCCGAGTGCATCGGTGCGCGCGACGATGATGCTCGGGACGCCCGCGCAATCAGCCGCCAGACGCGCAGCGATCAATTTCTGCACCGCTTCTTGCGTCGGCACCAACACTTTGCCGCCCATGTGGCCGCATTTTTTCGCACTGGCGAGCTGATCTTCCCAATGCACACCGGCTGCACCGGCCTCGATCATGTGCTTCATCAGTTCAAAAGCATTCAGCACGCCGCCGAAACCCGCTTCCGCGTCGGCAACGATCGGCTGCAGCCAATCGATATTCTCGCCACCTTCGGCGTGGTTCAACTCATCGCAGCGTAGCAAGGCGTTATTGATGCGGCGCACCACATTCGGCACCGAGTCGACCGGATACAGCGATTGATCTGGGTACATTGCGCCGGCCGTGTTGGCGTCGGCAGCAACCTGCCAACCCGACAGATAGATCGCCTTGAGACCCGCTTTAACCTGCTGCATGGCCATATTGCCAGTCAGCGCGCCGAGCGCATTGACGTAGTCCTCTGTGTGCAAATAGCGCCAGAGCTTCTCCGAACCGAGCTTGGCGAGCGTGTGCTCAACCGCGACGGTGCCGCGCAGGCGTACCACATCGGCCGCACTGTAGGGACGCGAAATGCCGGTCCAGCGGGGATTGTCACGCCATTCCTGTTCTAGCTGCTCTTTGCTCAAAAACGCCATTGGTTCAGCCTCTTTCGCGTTGCAGTAATAGCCCGTAGGCCGGGAGGGTCAGAAAACGCTCGAATTGGTCGCTGAGCGCCAGATCCTTGAGCAGCACAGCCGCTTGATCCAAATCGCTATCCGCGAAATTCAGCGGGTTGTTGCCGGACTTGAGCTTAGCCAGTTCTTCCCCGAGCCAATGCTCGACCAGCGTGGCGTCGATACGGCGGCCGTCGTCGAGTTGCGCACCGGTGCGCACCCATTGCCACAGTTGAGCACGCGAAATCTCGGCAGTTGCTGCATCTTCCATGAGGTTATGAATGGGCACGCAGCCGTTACCTGTGAACCAAGACCCGATGTATTGCAACGCAATATTGATGTTGAGACGCGCTCCTTGATCGGTGATCGTGCCCGATTGCGGAGCGATCAAATCGGCCGCGCTAACACTGACATCGTGGCGTAGGGCGCTCAGTTGATTCGGGCCGACCACGTGGCGCTCGAAAATCTCCATCGCGATCGGCACCAATGCCGGATGCGCGACCCAGGTGCCATCGTGACCGTCGCTCGCCTCGCGTTCCTTGTCGGCGCGCACTTTGGCCAGCGCGATTGCGTTCGCTTCCGGATCGTTCTTGATCGGGATCTGCGCCGCCATACCGCCCATCGCAAAGGCTCCGCGGCGATGGCAGGTCTGGATCAGCAACTGCGAATACGCGCGTAAAAATCCCTTCGCCATCGTGACTTGCGCACGTTCCGGCAGCACCCGCGTAGGATCGGACTGAAAGGTCCTGATATAGCTAAAGATGTAATCCCAGCGGCCGCAATTGAGCCCGACGATGTGCTCGCGCAACTCGTACAAGATTTCGTCCATCTCGAAGGCGCCGAGCAGGGTCTCAATCAGTACCGTGACCTTAACTGAGCCGCGCGGCAGCTTGAGGTGTGTCTCAGCATGCTCAATCACCAGATTCCACAAGCGTGCTTCGAGGTGGCTTTCGAGCTTGGGCAAATAGAAGTACGGCCCCGAACCGCGCTCAATCAAGACTTGCGCGTTGTGGAATAGGAACAGTGCGAAATCGAAAATCGAAGCCGAAATCGGCACGCCATCGAGTAGGACATGCGCTTCGTCCAGATGCCATCCGCGCGGCCGCACGATCAGCGTCGCGACCTCATCTTTGAGTGCGTAGGACTTGCCCTCGGGCGAGACGAAATCGATCTCGCGGCGCACGGCGTCCATCAGATTGCACTGGCCGTCGATCAAATTCGCCCACGACGGCGCGTTGGAATCCTCAAAATCGGCCATGAAGGTCCGTGCGCCGGAATTCAGCGCGTTGACGATCATCTTGCGTTCGACGGGACCGGTGATTTCCACGCGACGATCGAGGAGATCCGCCGGTATCGATTCAATCTTCCAGTCGCCTGCCCGAATTGCGGCCGTCTCAGGCAGAAAGTCCGGCAATTCACCCGCGTTGATGCGCGCTTGACGCTGCACACGCGCCTCCAGCAAACGCTCACGTTCGGGCATGAAGCGAATGCACAGGCCTTCGACGAAGTCGAGCGCCTCAGTACTTAGCACTCGATCGGCGGCAGGATGGGCAGGTGCATGCACACGCAAACGGGTCGCGTCCGCGCCAGCAGAAGTTAAAGACATCGGCACTCTCAATCTGAGGGCGCCGCGCGTCGCTCCTCCATAAGCACCGCGCAGCAGATGAAATCGAGCCTAACGGATGAAATTGGAGTGGGCAAACAGACAATGGTCATATGCCGGACCCATCTGCAATCAATTTGCGAAACGATGGCGAGACTCACCATTCCACGCCGCCACTAAGCGGCTTTGCTCAGGGTGAAGCTTGCCGTAATAGCCTCGGAATACTGATCAAATCAGCGCCGAAAGCCGCCGCCAGGCATACCGCCACCAGGCATGCCGCCGCCCGACATGGCACCCTTGAGGCCACGCATCAGGCCCTTGATGCCACCGGCGCCGATCTTCTTCATCATCTTTTCCATGGTCATATATTGCTTAAGCAATTTATTGACGTCGGAAGGATGCGTGCCAGAACCCTTAGCTACGCGTGATTTGCGTGAGCCATTGAGCAGATCCGGAAAGCGGCGTTCTTTCTTGGTCATCGAATTGATGATCGCCAGCATTTTTTTGACTTCTTTGTCGCCCATGGCGCCAGCGGCTGCCGGATCGGGCAACTTTCCGAGCATTGGCAACTTGTCCATCAAACCCGCCATGCCACCCATGCCCTGCATCTGCGAGAGTTGGTCGCGCATATCGTTCAGATCAAAGCGCTTGCCGGAGACGACCTTAGTCGCCAAAGCCTGCATTTTGTCCTGGTCGGTTTTGCGCGTGACGTCCTCAATCAACGAGAGCACATCGCCCATACCGAGGATGCGCGAGGCCAATCGGTCGGGATGAAAGGGTTCTAGCGCATCGAGCTTCTCGCCGGCACCCATGAACTTGATCGGCCGGCCAGTCAGATAGCGCACCGAGAGTGCCGCGCCACCGCGTGCATCACCATCGGTCTTGGTCAGGATCACGCCGGTCAGCGGTAGCACTTCGGCGAAGACTTTCGCGGTGTTGGCAGCGTCTTGGCCGGTCATCGAGTCGACGACAAATAGCGTCTCGATTGGATTCAAAATCTTATTGAGATCAGCGACTTCCGACATCATCGCCTGATCAATATGCAATCGACCGGCGGTGTCGACGATCAGCACATCGAACAACTGACGCCGAGCGGCATCGAGTGCGGCGCGCGCGATATCCTGCGGCTTCTGATCGGGTGTGCTTGGGAACCACTCAGCGCCCACCTGCCCCGCCACAGTCTTCAACTGCTCAATCGCGGCTGGCCGATAGACGTCGCAACTGACCACCATCACACGCTTGTTTTTACGCTCGCGTAGCAGCAATGCCAGCTTGGCCGTCGTGGTGGTTTTGCCGGAACCTTGCAAACCGGCCATCAGCACGACAGCAGGCGCGGGGCAATTAAGATTCAAATCTTCATTACGCGAGCCCATCACCGTCACGAGCTCATCGTTGACGATCTTCACCAGAGTCTGTCCTGGCGTCAGGCTCTGCATCACCTCCTGACCGATTGCACGACTCTTGATGCGCTCGATCAGTGCCTGCACTACGGGCAGCGCGACATCCGCCTCAAGCAAGGCGATCCGGACCTCGCGCATGGCTTCACTGATATTGGCTTCCGATAAGCGTCCGCGGCCACGTAAGCGGTTGACGGTATCGGTGAGGCGTTTACTCAGGTTCTCGAACATGGGCGTGGATTGGCTGGAAAGGCGCGAAATCTACCACCTTGCGCCAACGCAGACCTCAAGAGTCGGCTGAAAACTCCGCGCAAGCACGTTCTTTGAGTGCGTCGACGCAACTCAGCGGACGACTGTGCACAGACCTCAAGGACGACCGAGAACGATTTCGAGCACGAATTTGCTGCCAAAGAACGCGAGTAGCAGCACCGCCATACCCGCAAGCGTGAATCGCACGGCTGTGCGTCCGCGCCAGCCGAACTTGAATCGGCCGAATAGCAACAAACCAAAAACCAGCCACGCCAGCAAGGTCAGCACCGTTTTGTGCACCAAATGCTGCGCCATCCAGTCCTCTATAAATAGCGCGCCGCTGAGGATGGTCAGCGTTAGCAATGCGAATCCCGCAATGATGTAGCGGAAAAGCAGTGCCTCCATGGCTGATAGCGGCGGCAGCGCACGCAGCATGCTTGTCCAGTGCTTACGCCGCAGACTGTACTCCTGCCACGCCACGGCGAGCGCCTGAAGCGCGGCAATACTAAGCACTGAGTACGCGGACAATGCGAGCAAGATGTGTAGGCGAATCTGCCAACCGTGACCAAGGTCACCGATTGTGCTCGCCGCGCGTGCGCCAAGTACCGCCGAGATCATCGCGATGGGCCAGATCACCACCAAGAGGATTCGCGCTCGCGTGCGTACGGTGGTCAGTGCGGTGATTACACCCATGAACCACGACACCAGCGAAAGCGAGCGGAAAAAATGCGTGCCGCTGCCGATACCAGCTAGATTTGGCGCAAACAGAATCGCCGCATGTGCCAGCGTGCCCAGCAGCCCCAGCGATAAGGTCAGCCGGACATCTGGACGCCGCGTGTCGGCTGCCTCAAGTGCCAGGCCCAGGCATCCACCCGCATAGCCAAGCACGACCAGGAATTGCAGGAAGTTTTCGATCATTCCTCATCATCGCACGCGGCATCGGCGAAGCAATGGGGCACACACACATACCGCGTGTGCTTTTCTAGACGCTCGCGCTTGGAACCATAGCAAGCAGAGCCGGGCCGCGAAGGTCAGCGAAGGAAGGACAGACAGACAGCACGCGACGCTGGGAGGAAATCAGAGGCAGGACGCCAAGGACAGCGAAGGAAGGGCAGAAAGGACGCGAACATGGGCTCGATCTGACCAAGCAACATGCCAAGTTTTTTGTTGCCACCAAGTTTCACTAGGTGCTTTCTTTAATCTTCTCTCGCCGCTGCGTCTTTGCGTCTTTTTGTTGAACCTTCGATCTGGCTTTTATGTGTTGAACTTTTGATCTGGCTTTTCGGTTGTACGACGGACCAGCCTAAAGCTCACCGCGCAACTGGCGGCGGGCGCTATACATTTGTGTGTCTGCACGCGCCACTGTGCTTGCAAGCGTCTCACGATTGTCGCGTAGTGCCGTCCCTAAGGAAAACGCACATGGTGCGGCGCCGGCGTCGCGTTGTAGCCGATCAACTAGTGCCTCGACCAATGATTCACTCGCGTCCTTAAGTAGCACGACGAATTCGTCGCCGCCGGCGCGCACGACGGCGTCGACTTCGCGAACCTGAGCTTCGAGGAAGCGCGCAATGCCAATCAAGACTTGGTCGCCGCGTTCATGCCCCTGGCGGTCATTGATCAATTTAAAATGATCCAGGTCGACGTTGATAACGGCCCAGCGTGACGCGCCGTTCGCGATTTCGAAAACCTCGAAATAGCGGCGATTGAAGGCACCGGTGAGCGCATCGCGCAGATTCTCCTGGCGCAATCTTTCGGATTGCCTAACCTGATCGGTCACATCGACAGCCTGCCCAATGACATAGGCGCTGGAGTTCTCACGTACCGACACGCGGCTGCTGAAACGCCAATGGCGATGCGTTCCGTCGGTGGCGCGAATCAGGAGAATTCCCTCGTCCTGGTGCTGTGCATTTACGCGCAGCAAATAGGCGTCGAAGGCCTCCTGCCCGGCGCCGGCGACGAAATCCCGGAAGAACTGGCCAATCAACTGATCGGGCGACTGGCCGAGCACTTCGGCGGCGGCTGGGTTGACCATTAACAAGCCGCCCTTGGCATCGTGCAGAAACACAAAGCCGCGGCTCTCCTGCAACAGATCGCTGGCGCGCGCCTCGCTCTCATTCAATGCGGCAAAGGCCGATCTCAGGCGCTGTGTCGAGCGTCGCTGCTGCACGAAAAACACGGCCAATACGAACACGGTGACAAAGGCGAGCACGCCCAAAATCCGCGTCAGCCGGTTAGTCTCGGTCAGCGCCGCCTCGCGTTCGCGCGCGAGCGTCGCCTCGCTTTCCAGTCGCACCAAATCGAGTTCCTGCTGCGCGTATTTCAAGCGTGCATCAAAATCATCCGCAGCCTGCACGCGATCGCTTTCGCGAACTGCAATGTCGAGCTCCAGAAAACGTCGTATCAGCGACGACAAGTCGACCGTCTCGTCTTTCTTGCTGTCAATCAAAACGCTGATGAGATTGCGCGCCAAACGCAATTCGTCGCGATCAAGACCGAGGGATTGAAAGGAGTTGTAGGCGGCTTGCAACTCAGCGCGCGCAAGTTCTTGCTCGCCAGCGTCCAGCGCCGCCAAGCCCAGCGCCTCGTGACCCAATCCCTGAAGCTGGCTGTTCTTAAGCTGACGTGACAGTTCCAGCACTTGCAAACCGTTCTCGCGCATCTTGGCGACATCGCCAGCCAGCCGCGCGACACGCACCACGCCCAAATAGAACTCGGCTTTTAACTTGGGGTCGTTCAGGCGCCGCGTAATCTCCAAACCGCGATCGAGTGCCGCTGTAGCCTCGTCGGCTTGACCGAGCTCTGCCTGCGCACGGGCCAGATTGCGCAGCAGGCGCGCCTGCATCGCCAGCGCTGCACCGTCCTTGAGCTGATCTAGGCCGCGTTGCGCATAGTCCGCCGCGCGTTCTCGATTGCCGAGGATGAAGCTCAGTGAGGAATACGCAAGGCTAATGTCCGCAGAAATCTCGGGCGATGGTGTGGTCGCGAGCCGAACCTCTGCAGCACCGAGCAATTTCTCGCCGCGCGCAAAATCCTTGAGCGCAATGCTAGCGCGGCTCTCCGCAATCAAGCCACGCATGGACAAAATCGGATCCTTAGCGCCCTCCGCGGCCTCAAATGCATTCGCGCCTGCATTGCGCTGACAGACCCAATCTGCCACTACACGACAGGCATTGGCCTCGGCCAGATAGAGCAAGGCGAGCCGCCGGCTTTCACCCGCCGCGCGCGCCGCCTCGATCGCTTTGGGTAGCGCTTTCAGGACGATTTCCGGCTCAAGCAAAGCCTGGATTTCCAAAGGGTCGCGCGGCAGCGTGGAATCGACAACGCTGCTATCGAGGCTTTCTGCGGCCGCAAGCGCGCCGCTTGCCTTCTCCCCCAATGCTTGCGCATTTCCAGCTTGAGAGATTGCTAAGCACAAGCAGATCAGCCAAAGCCGAAGCTTGCTGATCTGCAGCCATCCATTTTGCCTGCCCGAATACGCCATTCCACTTCCCGGCCCGTCGCCTCGCGCCTGGGCGAAATACTAGCCTGATTCACCGCCGCGCCTGTTTCGGGACTCGGGGGCTCGGGGCTTAGGTGCCGGGGCTCGGGGCTTAGGTGCCGGGGCTCGGGGCTCGGGGGAAATGCGCTGGATCCCCGCCTTCGCGGGATGACGGTCAGCCGTCGCGGAGCGCACCATCCGCACGAAGACAAAAGCACTTCAAACCTGCGCCCCAGCCCCGCTCTTTCTTCAAGCAGCCCCGCTCTTGGCTTCACCAGCCCCGCGCCTGTTTCAAAGCAGCCCCGCCTTTGCCGTCCGGACCGCGGGATCACAAATCCTTCCGCGCCAGCCACTTGCGCGCCATACGCTGTAGCGATTCATCGTGGCATTCATTTATCAGATTCATGATGGGTACCCAAGCCAAAGCTAGCGACTCCTCGGACAGCCGCCATTGCTCGGCCCCCGCGCATCGCACGACATAACGCACATCCCAATGCGTGTGCTGCGGATCCGTGCCGCGCGCTGGGATGGTGTGCGCGTCGAGATCGAAGATCTCAGGATCGAGTTGTAGATGCTTAAGGCCGGACTCCTCCAAGGCTTCACGCAAACACACAGCAGGAAGGTCAGCGTGACCATCGGCATGCCCGCCCAATTGCAGCCATCGATTGAGCTTGCGGTGATGCGTCAGCAGCACACGCTCGCCGTCTGCAGATACCAGCCAGCACGACGCGGTGAAGTGCCCAGACACGTTTTCCCGGTGAAAGGGCATGGCAGCCGTGTGTAGAAAATTAAGAAATTCTTCACTGGTTCCCGTCTGCAGCGGATGGACGCGCCCAAAGCCGCGTAAGGCGTGATTAAGGCGTGCGATTTCTTCCAAGGGGTCCAAGCTGGTTTGCTCCTTTGAACGATCTGCGCTTGCCCCACTTTAGGGGCTGCCGTATGTTAGCCGGCGCCGTCATGCGGCCGTCACTTCCCGAATTTTGTAGCCTTGGCGCCTTGAGTGCGCTCAAGCCACTGCGCCCAACCAACAAAGGGATAGGTTCAATGATTTTCTGGCGTGTCAAACCGCTTGACCAGATT
>Ga0209181_10006961_pt1 | contig 15678 bp, 15 predicted proteins | sample MAT05_FD_187208 | JGI IMG/M metagenome (GOLD analysis project Ga0209181, IMG submission 187208) | Freshwater microbial communities from Lake Fryxell liftoff mats and glacier meltwater in Antarctica - MAT-05 (SPAdes) (version 2) | ecosystem: Environmental > Aquatic > Freshwater > Ice > Liftoff... | reverse complement strand
AATCACTTCAGCGGTGCGGTGCAGGTTGGCCTCTGTGGCCCGGCTGACAGCAAGTTGCTGGTCGATGAGTTTTTCAAGAATGTCAGCACCGAGGTTTTTGGCGGCTTCTGGCGACAGGCCTGCGGTGTTGCTGCGCTGCAGCGCCTGATTGATGTCATGAACGGTGATTTCATCCGAGTCAACCCTGGACGCAACCTGGGTGGCAGCGGGCTTGGTGTCTTTTTTGCCGCAGGCAGCCAGGCTGAGCGCCAGTGCGACCACGGTCAGGCTAAATCCAATGCGAAGGGTAAGGGTGTTCATCGCGAGGGGTGTCAAAAACTATAGTTGGCTGAAAGGGTGGCTTGGTGGCTGCTGTAGTCATTACCGGGCAGTGAGGAAGACCGGGACTTGTTCGCTAGAGAGGCAGAAAGCGTTGCCTGCTGGCGGGGTTGCCAGACCAGGCTGAGTGTGGTGCTGCGGTTGGTGTCTTGGCGTGGCGTCGCTACGGTGCCAAAGGGCTCGCCCAGGTAATCAACCTGGGCCACTTCATGACGCAGGCCAACAAAGGTTTTGGTGCTGATTTGCCAACTGGGGCCGATAGACAAGCTGTCGGTCTGGCTGTAGTTGGCGTCATTGGTTTGGTAGCTGGCGAGCCTACGGCTCCATTCGGCAGACAACGTTGTTTTGCCGGTCAGGTTCCAGTTGATGTTGACGCCAGTGTTGACCCCGCTGTAGTTGCGCCGTGAAAAGTTTGGGTGGGTGCGCTGAACATAGCCAATGTTGAAGTTAGCTGTGACTTTGCCGCTGGCCAGCCAGCGCAGGCGCAGGTCGGAGTCGGTCTGCTGGTAACCGTCGTCATACAGGTTGGTGGCTGACAAGGCGCGGTTGATATAGCTGCCGCTACTGGCTTTGAAGGTGTAGGCCAGGTTGCTGCCCGAGGCAAACTCGTAGCGCGCACCCAGCTGTGCGGCGTTGGCGCTGAAGTCGCTGTCAGTCAACAGGGCTTGCTGGTTGACTTGCTTTTGTTGTGACATGCCAGCCAGCAGGCGCCACGGCCCGGACAGCTCGTAAATGGCATCAAAGCCGTTGTTGGTGTCGGTACGTTGGTTGCGCTGGTTGATCAGGGTGTTGGTAGCGTAGTCAGAAAAGCTGTTAAGGGCTTCTTTGCGGCTGCTGGTCAGGTTGCCGCGCAGGCGCGGAGTAAAGCTCCAGCGCCAGGCGGCAGTGTAGTTTTTGGCGGTGAAGCTGAGGTAGTCAAAGTTCTGGTATTGGTAGTCGACTAGGCTGACATCAAGCTCCACGCGCTGCAGGCTGTAGGCTTTGTGAAAACCCAGCCCAAAGGTGGTCGTGCCAATTCGCTCGGCGGCGCTGCTGAGGCCAGTCGGGGTTTTAACCATGGCGCCGTCAGTGCGAAAGAGGTTGCTGTCTTGGGTTTGGGCCACGCTGGCGCTGAGTTGCAGGCCGTCTTCAGCACGGGCTTGCCCGGCATGGAGCAAACCCAGCCAGACGGTGGGCACCCAGACCAGGTTTGGCAGGTATCGAAAAGGGGTCATGGTCAGTAGGCCTTTTGGTCTTTGAGGACCAGGCGGATGGTTTTGAGGATGATGTGCAGGTCGAGTTGCAAAGACCAGTGACGCAGGTAATCAAGGTCGTAGTCAATACGGCCCTGCATTTTGTCGAGGGTTTCGGTTTCGCCGCGGTAGCCGTTGACTTGCGCCCAGCCGGTGATGCCGGGCTTGACCTTGTGGCGCACCATGTAACCTTTGATCAGCTTGCGGTAGAGCTCGTTGTGCGCGACGGCGTGCGGGCGTGGCCCGACGATGCTCATGCGGCCCTGCAAGACGTTGACAAACTGGGGCAATTCGTCAAGCGAACTGCGTCGCAAAAAAGCGCCCAGTGGGGTGATGCGGTTGTCGTTCTTTTGGGCTTGCTTGATCTCGCCGTCGTTTTCGGTGACGGTCATGGAGCGGAACTTGTAGACCAGAATTTCTTCGCCGTTGAGCCCGTAGCGGTGTTGCTTGAAGATGATGGGGCCAGCCGAGCCAAGCTTGACGGCCACGGCAATGATCAGCAGGATGGGGAAGATGAGCGTGAGAATGATCAGTGACAAGACGACGTCGCTGGCGCGCTTGATGAAGCCATTGGTGCCGTGAAAGGGCGACTCGCACACGGAAATCACCGGCATACCGCACACGCTGCCCTGACTGCCTTGAATCAGGTCAGTAACAAACATGTCGGGCACAAAGTAGACCGACACGGTGGTGTCTTTGAGGTCGTCAAGAAGGGCCAGGATGCGTGGCTGCGATGCCATGGGCAGCGACAGGTAGATCAGGTCAACACGGTTGTCTTTGACCAGGCTGGCAAGTTGTTCGAGCTTGCCCAGAAGTGGAGCGGCGGCGGCAGCATCTGTATTCAGGCGTTGGACATCGCGGCTGTCGACAAAGCCAACGAAATCAATGGTGGCGTAGGGCGTGGCGACAATTTTGGTGGCGAGCGACAGGCCTTGCTCGTTCATGCCAACAATGATGGCGCGCCGTGGGGGGCCCTGCAAATGGACAATGAGGGGCGCGATACCGCGCAGTAGAAAATTGGCGGCGACTTCACTCAAGGGAGCCAGCCAGAGCCAGATGGCAATGGATTCGGTAGAGAACTCGCGAATGTAGCGGGTGGCCCAGCCGGTGAACAACAAGAGGCTGGCAATGAAGACCCAGTTGACGACGATATTGCCAATCAGTGCCAGGGCAGGTACCTGCAGTCTTGACTTGTCTGAAAAAGTCAAGGCAAACACCAGCAGGGCCAGCAAAAAGTGCGGTGGAGAGATAGAGCTGTCGGCGTACCAGGCTGCTGCCCAAAGGGAAAACACCAGCGCGATGGGGCCGACCATGGATTCAAGCATGCTGAGCAAGTTGTCCTTGCCAAGATAAGTGGGTTCGGCCTTTTTGATGAACGAGGCTGCTGACAGTGACGGGTTGGTTTTAAACACGTTTGGAAAGGGTGTTGATCTTGCTGACTGCTTGGGCGCGGTTCAGCACGTCAAGCTTCTTGAAGACCCGCTGCAGGTGGTTTTTGATGGTGAAGCCGCTGATGTCCAGAATCAGGCCGATTTCAGGGTTGGTTTTGCCAGCGGCGACCCAATGCATGACTTCAGCTTCACGCTCGGACAGGCCGTAGTCATGCAGCAGCACTTGTTCCACCGGATTCGGCTTGAAAGCCTGTTTCTGGTGTGGTAGGTGCTCTACCTGACGCAAAGCGGCATCGATATAGGGCAGCACCATCGCCATGGCAAGGCGCTGGTTGTTGGTGCAAGTGCTGTTGACGCTGAACGCCACGTAAAGGCAGTCGTGGTTGCCGCGCCGGTCCTTGATGCCATGAACAATGGCGCTGCGCATGCCTTGCAACGCGCCAGTGACGGCGCAGTTGAGCTGGTCGCCGTCTACCGTGAATCCGTCGGCGCCAGCACTGAGGGAAAAAGGCGTGTGGCCAAAGCCCTCCCACCTGGCAAACAATTGCGTGAGCAAGGGTTTGATGGTTTCGGAGTTGTCGATGTGAGAGCGCACACCCACCATGGACGAAATGATGTCGAACTGAATTTCCTGGCTCTGAAAATTGCCCCACGCGGTGATCATGATGTCGTGGGGGAGGTAGTCTTGCATGTCGCCTTGCAGCCAGACCATGAGGTCGAAGTGACTCCGGATCGTCAGCGAGGCGCAAGCAACGCGGTGATATCTGGGTATTTCATCGGACGGCAGTGACTGCAAAAATGCCATGGTGGGGCGGTGACTCGGTTTGGATCGGGTGATCGCATGATGTTTGCTAGACCAGCGCGAACCAAACCAAACTTTTCCTGAAGCCAATCGAGCCCACGACTTGGGCGAGTGTAAGGGTTTGACCCTACACATCGCCTTGCTTGCGGCGGCGAGCGATAACGCCCATCAGACCCAGGCCCAGCAAAAGCATGGCATAAGTTTCTGGTTCTGGTTCTGGCACCCGTGGCAGGGTCATGGAGAACTTGGAATACTCAGTGTTATCAGCGTTATCAGCGTTATCAGTGCCAATCACTGGTGCGACACGGTATTTCGCGAATTTCAAGACATCGTTGAAACTACCGCTACTGGCTATTGCTACTGGTAGTGCATGGGATTGACTTGCGAAGAGGCTGAATGGATTTTTATGGGTCTCGGTCGTGGCAGCGCTTGTGGCGCCCATCGCACAGATCAGCGCCGATGCGACAAAGACTTTGTTGAGTGCAGTGAGTAGCATGGTGTTCCCTTTTGGGTATGTAAGACGATTGCAGTATCCGGAAATTGTTGCGGTGCAGCAATAGTCCATTTGGACTAATGGCGTGTTTTTTTTGCAACAACTTGTTAGTTTTGGGTGCAGTAACATAACTTTTCGGGGGGCGGGCGTCCGTTCGGTAGCCCACACGGTAGACATCAACCACCGCTCTGGAGACTCCGCGCATGCCTATTGAAGCCATCCATCTGAAAAATTTTGGCACTGCTGAGCAGATGAGTCTGCGCAGCCCCCGGGGGCGGTCGCTGCTGGACGAGGTGGCTGGCGCGCAGGCGTTGGCGCTTGGTACGTTGTTGTCTTTTTTACACAACGCTTGGATGTCGCAACCCAGCACCGCCATGGCGCAGCTGGGCACCGCTGCAGCGCACAGACCGATCACTATTCAGATCAAGTTTCGCGTCGGTGCCGACCCGCGCCGCCACCCGCTCATCACCTACGACCTGCAGATAGACCCGGTTGGTGGCCAGTTGAAGGTGTCACGCGAGGTTCTGGCATACCGGCAGGGCTCCCGAGGTCATGCGCAGCGGCTGCTTGATGTTGCTGATGGCACCGGGCGGGTGGTGACCAACGAGCTGGCGGCCATGGCGGGCGGGCAAGCGCCTCAGTATCAGCAGCTGGTTTTACCCAGCGCGGACAGCCTGGCGATTCAGAGCTTGCAGCCGCTGGCGCGCTTTCCGTCGGTGGCAGCCTTGGTGGAGGGCGTTGCAAGTGCGCTTGGCCAAGGTTCCAAGCGCTCATCGAGAGGTATTAAAAATATAGCGCCTAGCGCTTATTCTGCAAGGGCTAGAGGCGTAAATAGCATCATAAAACCTGCAGAATCGGCGTCGCGCTATGTGCAATGCCGCATCGTTACAAGCGGTACCCGGCACCGCAGCGTCAAGCGTCTGGTGGCCGCGCAGCACTACCTGGCCCGCGTTCATATTGATGCAGAAATAGACCGGGCCGCGCTGCGGGCCGACCAGGCGCTGGATGAATCGGCGCTGCCGCCGTCTGAGCAGGGCCATGACCTGCAGGTGGTGTTTTGCCCGCTTGACACGGCCAGCGGCGTTGGCGGCATCGTGCCCGGGCAGGTGCAAACCATCCACCTGCCCAAAACCGGCCCGAGCAGCGTGGCCGAGTTTTCCTTTACTGCGGGGCGTGATGCGCGGGCTTTTCGGGCGCGGGTGCTCATCGTGCACCGCAACCGCATTTTGCAAACGCTGATGTTGTCGGCGCTGCATGCTGGCGCGGAGCTGGCGCTGCGTCAGGAAAACACCGTGAACCCAGCGTTTGCCAGCAGCGTGTGTGAGCCCGCCGCTGACCTGGCCATCGTCATCAACAACAACCCGGCCGGGGTACCCGGCATCACCACCCTGGCCAACGGGGCGGCCGCTTTCAGCGAACCGGCGGGCCTGGACGTGCTGGTCAAGACCATCCAGGCGCTGCTGTCAGGCACCAACATCAGCACCGCTGGCGACACACTCATGCTGGGTTCGCCGGCCCTGGTGGCGTTGATGGTACAGCTGGCCACGCAGGGTTATGCGCTCAAGCGCGAGCTTGGCCGCCAGATCAATCTGGGTGACTTCAACCAGGCCGCCCGCGTGCAGGTGGTGGAGGCGCGCGCCAGAGCCTACCTGCCGGTGGAGTTTGTCTACACCGGTGCGCCCCCCAACATCAACGCCAAGCTGTGCCCCAACGCGCAAAAGGCGCTATTGGCCCAGGACGCCAGCGTGCATGACCAGTGCCAGCACGCCAATGACCCGCGTTACGTGTGCCCAGCGGCTTTTTGGGGGATGAGCAAGTGCATCGAGCGCCAGCCTTTTGGCAAGTCTGACCAGCATCTGTTTCAGGTGCCGCAGCCGGGTGCGGACAGCCTGTCGCCTTTCACGGCGGCGCTGCTGGCCGCCAGTGCACGGGTGGCCACCGAAGACCTGCAGGGCAAGGACGGCTTGCTGTCGGCTCTAAGCGCGCTCAGTTCAAAGGTGCGCCTGGTGCCCTCCTGGCAGGCGTGGCGCAAGGGCATTCTGGCCAAACCGGCGGCGTCTTTGCTGGTGCTGCTGCCGCATACCGACAACTCGCCGGAGTTTCTGAACACCCCAGCGCTAGAGATCCAAAAAAAATGGCTCACTTCGGTGCAGCTGGATGCTGCTTACGTGCTGGCGCCAAAGCCGGTGGGGCCGGGGCCGGTGGTGCTGTTGCTGGGCTGCAGCACCGCGCTGGCCGATGTGCCGTTTTTGAACTTTGTTCGCGAGTTCAAGGAAGCCGGTGCCTCTATCGTGCTGGGGACACTGGCCACGGTACACGGCACCCACGCCACCCGATTTGCGCGTACGCTGCTTGAAAGTATCAAAGCCGCCGGTGACGGCCGTGCATTTGATGAGATTTTGCTGGAGGTCAAGCGCGCCATGCTGGCTGCGGGCGACCCGTTTGTGCTGAGCTTGGCGGCTTACGGCAACAGTTCCTGGCGAATCCAGGCTTGATCAACAGGAGGGTCTTGACCATGTTTCGTATTCATATGCTGCCAGCCGAGCACGGCGACTGTCTGTGGGTGGAGTACGGCACCACCCAGCCGCCCAAGCGCATGTTGGTCGACGCTGGCACCGTGGGCACTTACACGCGCGCGCTGCTGCCCAAAATTCAGGCGGTGGTGGCTGCAGAGGGGCGCTGCCGGTTCGAGCTGTTTGTGGTGACGCATGTGGATGCCGACCACATTGGCGGGGCGATTGAGTTCCTGAAGCAGGCACCTGGCTGCGGTGTGGTGATCAAAGAGGTCTGGTTTAACGGCTACTTTCACCTGTCTAACACCGCGCCCGCGGTGCTGGGTGCCAAGCAGGGCGAAATGCTCACGCCTTTGGTGCAAAACGGCCCCTGGACATGGAACAAACGCTTCAAGGGGCTGGCGGTGATGGTGTCTGATGCGGGCAAGCTGCCTTCGTTCACGTTTTCAGGTATGAAGATCACGGTGCTGTCGCCCACCTTTGACAAGCTGCAAAAACTCAAACCCAAGTGGGAAAAAGAGGTGCGCAAAGCCGGTCTGGTGCCTGGTCACGCTTACACCCTGGAAGATGCATTGCCTGGCGGCTTTTTGGGCGGCAAGGTGGAAGACTGGGCCAATGCCAAGTTCACCGAGGACAAGGCAGAGCCCAATGGCAGCAGCATTGCCTTTGTGGCTGAGTACGCTGGCAAACGCGTGTTGTTTGGTGCTGACGCCCACCCCAGTGTGCTGATCAACAGCCTGCAGCGCCCGCCGTTCAAGGCGTCAAGCCTGGCGTTAAGTGCCTTGAAGTTGCCGCACCATGGCAGCAAGAACAATGTCTCGCAGGCGCTGTTGGCCACATTTCCTGCAGACAACTACCTGATTTCAACCAATGGCCAGCAATTCAACCACCCAGACCCCGAGGCCATCGCGCGCGTGCTGGTGGGTCGCAAGGCTGCCAGCAAGACGCTGTATTTCAATTACCCCGCCAAAGTCAACGCGGGTTCGTGGCAGAGTGTTTCGTTACAGCACCCCGGCGCCTGGAACTACGCGGTGCGGTATGGCACAGATGGCAACGGCCTGGTGATTGACCTGTAGCCGGTGACGTCAGGGCTGGGCGAGGGCTTCGTAGCCCGAGGTGACGTCAAAAAGTTCCTCGTCGATTGAGCCTTGACGCTGGCGGTGAAAGCGGCCGTGCAGGGTTTCGAGCAGGGTCAGGATGTTGCGGTCGGCGCGCTCCATGGCCGCCAGCCGGCTGGCGTTTTCGCTGGCCAGTGATTCGGCGCAGGCGCGAAACAGCGTGATGAACAGGTATTCGCGGATCAGCGCTCGCAAGGTGGTGGCGCCCTGGTCCAGCACCTCAGGCAAAACCTTGCCGCGCCAGGGGACGGCCGCCAGGGTTTGCTGCCAGGCGGCGTCCAGCGGCAGCAGGCGATGAACGACCGGCTCATAGAGCGACGCGGCCAGCGGGCGGTTGTGAAACAGATGGACTTGAGCAACCTGATCCGGGCGGGTTTTTGCCCAGCGGGCCTCGCTGTCGATCTGAATCTGCGCGACGAGCCGGGCGATGCCTTCAACCGAAGCCGGCACGGCATACAGCCCCTGAACGTTGAGCCCCAGGTCTTTCAGCCGCGCCTCGACCCTCTCGCCAACAGCCCACACCTGTGCCCGCCCGGTGAGACTGGCCAAGGTGCTGGCAGCATGCTCGGCAATCACGTCGTTGAACGGGCCAACAAGCCCTTGGTCGGAGCCAAAGACGATGGCGCTGATGGGGTCTGATGCCTTGGCCGCCACGCGCTCAGGTGGCGCTGATGGGTCTACTTGGGCTTGCCGAAAACACTCACCCAAACCGAGTGAGACCATGCGGTCGTAGTCGGCCAGTGCGATCACCGAGCGCTCGTAGTCGCCAATGCTGGATGCAGCGATGGCCTTCATGGTGCGCACCACGGCGTGCAGGTCGTCTGCACCAGCGATCTGGCGGCGCAACGCCGATAGGCTGTCACTCATGCGGCCACTTTCGTCACAGGCTCGGTGGCAGGCTTGGGCAAGAGGTTTTTCAGCGCCGCAGCGGCAAGGTCGGTGACGGCCTGGCGGTCTGCGTCGTTCAGCTTGTCTGCACCGAGCAGGCGATCACGCAGGGGTGCGGGGAGTTGGGCGGTGGCGTCTTGCACGGCATGCTGCGCCTGGGTCATCTGTGACAAGGGAATAGTGTCGAACAGCCCTGCTATCAAAGCGAGCAGGACGGCAATTTGGGCGGGTACCGCTACCGGGGCGAACTGTGGCTGCTTGAGGCAGGCGCGAATGCGCTGGCCGTGGGCGATGGTTTTGCGGGTGTCGTCGTCCAGCCGTGCGCCAAATCGCGAAAAGTTTTCCAGCTCTTCGAACTGGGCATAGGCCAGCTTCAGGTCGCCGGCCACCGCGCGAAATGGGCCGCTTTGCGCTTTGCCGCCGACCCGCGACACGGACTTGCCAACGTCTACCGCTGGCAACACACCCAGTTCAAACAGTGACGGTGATAAATAGAGCTGGCCGTCGGTGATGGAGATCAGGTTGGTCGGGATGTAGGCAGAGATGTCTTCGGCCTCGGTCTCGATGATGGGCAGCGCGGTGAGTGAGCCACCGCCACGCTCTTTGCACAGGTGGGTGGCGCGTTCGAGCAGGCGTGAATGGATGTAGAAGATATCGCCCGGAAACGCCTCACGCCCAGGCGGGCGGCGCAGCAGCAGCGACAGCTCGCGGTAGGCGCGTGCGTGCTGCGTCAGGTCGTCATAGACGATCAGCACGTCGCGGCCGGCTTCCATGAAATGTTCGGCAATGCTGGTGGCCGCATAAGGCGTGATGTAGGCCAGCCCCGGCGGCTGATTGCCTTCGGTGACCACCACCACGGTGTAGTCCATGGCGCCTTTGTCACGCAGCGTTGCTACCGCCTTGGCCACCGCTGAGGCGCGCTGGCCGATGGCGCAGTAGACGCAGATCACGTCTTGACCGCGCTGGTTCAGGATGGCGTCGAGCGCGATGGCGGTTTTGCCGGTTTGGCGGTCGCCCAGAATCAGCTCGCGTTGGCCTCGGCCAATGGGAATCAGTGCGTCGACGACCTTCAGGCCGGTCTGCAGCGGTACGTCAACTGGCGCGCGGTCCATGATGGCAGCAGCCGGACGCTCAATCGGTAGCCGGGCCGAGGCATTCACCGGACCAAGCCCATCGAGCGGACGGCCAAGCGGGTCGATGACGCGCCCGAGAAGTTCAGCGCCCACCGCGACGTCCATCACGCGGCCGGTGCGGCGCACTTCGTCGCCAGCCTGGAGCTGCCAGTAGTCGCCGAGCAGCACTACGCCGAGTTCGTGCTCGTCGACATTGAAGGCAATGCCAGCCAGGCCGTCGGGGAACATCAACAGTTCATCAAAGCCGGCGCTGGGCAAGCCGCTGACGTGCGCGATGCCGGTGGTGACCTGCGTGATGGTGCCAATCTCGCGCGGCTCCAGCATTGGCGTGAAGTTGGCGCGGCCTTGCGCTAACGCGGCGAAGCTGCGATCAAGCGCCTTCGCGGCAAAGTTGGCATTAGTTGGGGGCGACAAAGTGTCGGCGGTGGTGTTCATGTGGCGGTTTTGCCTTGTGGCGCTGGTGTGGCGCCAGGCGGGAGCGTGTCTGGGGTTTTTGGCACCACCGCCGGTGACAGCAGCTCAGCCACGCCTTGCTCCATGTCACGCAGGTACTCGGTGATGGTCCAGGCAAGCTTCTGCCCACCGGCACTCAGATCGATACCGCAGACGGTGTCGGACGCCGTCTCGAAGCGCAGCGGCACCTCGGCAGAGAAGCTGGTGTTGACGGCGTTTTGAACCGCTGCCTGCAGATGGGTGGGCAGGATGAAGTGGCTGCGAACCCGGGCGGGTTCAGTGCTTTGCTTGAGCGCGGTGCCGAGCTGGTATTTGGCGGGGGCGGGCAGGTCAGCCAAGCGCTGGGTAAAGACGCCAACCATGCGCTCTTCGAGGCTGACGTTGGCCAGGTCGCTCAGTGTCTTGCGTGCCACCGAAAAAACTTCTTGTGCGGCGCGACTGGCAATGAGCTGCTGCAGTTGTTGCGCCTGCGTGGCAAGCGCTTGCTGGCGCTGTGCTGCCATTGCCAGTGCGCCTGCCTGCGCCTCGTCGGCGAGTTGCTGGCCATGGGCCTTGGCGGTTGCGGTGGCTTGTTCTACCAGGCTGGCGCGCTGTTGGTCAAAGGCGGTGTTTTTGTCCTGAAAGGATTGGCGTTCGGCGGTTGCTTGCGCCTCTTTGGCGGCGGCGTCAGCGATTTGGTCGGCAATGCGTTTTTCGCGTGCGGCAATGGCTTGAAGTACGGGCTGGTAGAGGAAGCGCTTCATCAACCAGACCAGCACAACGAAGTTGAGCACTTGCGCGCCAACGGTGAACCAGTCGATCAACATGGCTTACTTGCCCACTGCAGCTGCAGCCTGGGCGATGGCCGCGTTCCAGAATGGGTTGGCAAAGATCAGGATCATGGACACCACGAAGCAGTAGATGGCCGTTGACTCGATCATTGCCAGGCCAACGAAGAGCGTGCGCGTGATGGTTGCCGAGGCGTCGGGTTGCTGCGCCAACGCCGTCAGCGCCGTGGCCACGGCACGACCCTCGGCCAATGCTGGGCCCATGGTGCCGAAGCCGGTAGTGATACCGGCAATGATGATTGAGACTGCCGCGATGATGGTTAAGCTGTCCATAGAGTGTTCCTTTAAGGTTTGGGGTTTGGCCGCGTGGCCGCAGCGAGGTAGACCGCCGCCAGAATGCTGAAAATATAGGCTTGCACCATGCCGGTCAGCAGGCCCAGCAGTGTCATCACGATGGGAAAAAGAAACGGCGTGATGGTGAGCAAGATGCCAACGATCATGGCGCCGCTCATCATGTTGCCGAACAGGCGCACTGCCAGCGCCAAGGTGCGTGAGAATTCGCTGATCAGGTTAAAGGGCAGCATGATGAAGGTCGGCTCAAGGTAAGACTTCAGGTAGCGGCCCAGACCTCGCTCGCGAATGCCATAGAAGGGCACGGCGACGAAAACGCACAGCGCCAGCGCCACCGTGGTTGACAGTGAGCCGGTGGGTGGCTCAAAGCCAGGCACGATGGTCGCCAGCGCCGAGGCGGCAACAAACAGAAACAGCGTACCGAGAAAGGCCAGGTAGCGCTGCGGCCGCTCCAGGCCCACCTCTCGGATCTGCTCGTTGATGCTGGTGACGACGATCTCCAGCAGGTTTTGCCAGCGTGAACGCTGGTGCCCGGTTGCAAGATTGCGGGTGATCAGCATCGAGCCAATCACCAGCACCGCCATCAGTGCCCAGGTGAAGACGATGGTGCCGTTGAGCTTGAAAAGCCCGTGCTGCCAGTACAGCAGTTGATCAGGGCTTAGGCGCATGGCAGCTCTTGAGGTGGGTGGCTGGCGAAGCCGCAGGGGCGGGCGCGGTGAACCGCACCACCGCTTGGCGGGCTGCCCAGAAGCCGAGCAGGCATGACAGCAAGCGTTGCCAGTCGCCCGCGACGACCATCAAAAAGACGCCGACGGTGACACCTGAGCGCAACAGCAGGCTGGAGATGACCCACAAGGCTGGTCGTGGTGACACCAGCGCGCGGCGCACGGTCCACCAAAGTCCGCCAAAAAAGAAGAGCCCGGTCAGGCCACCAGCCAAGCCCGCGAGAGTCAATGCAAATGTGGTGTTCATGTTGCTTCAGTCTTTGTCTTGGTCTGCGGCGTGCATGGCGCGCTCTTGCTCTGCCACCCAATGCCAGGCGTTCAGGCAACCGAGCACCAGGCCGGCCATCAATAACGCCAGCGTCCAGCGGTGCGCCCCGGGGTAATGGGCGTCAAGCCACATGCCCAGTGCTGCGCCCAGCAGTGTTGGCACGACCACCGACCAGCCGATCAGGCCCATGGTTCCCAGGCCGGACCACACACCCGGCGCACTGTCGCGACGCGCATGAACCTTGAGTGCGGCTTTGGCGCCGACCTGTTCGGCGAGCCGATCTGGGGGTGTTGGCTCATTCATTGTGGAACCTCGCAAAACGGTTGACGAAACTGCTCTCCAATTTGTGGGTGGCCTCACTTGCACTTTGTTGAATCGCGTCGAGCTTGAGGTAGTCGTTTTGCACGGCTTCACGCAGTTGGGCCAGGTCGGTGCCCTTTGTTGCGCGGCGCACAGCCACCCACACCTCATCGCCCATCTTGGTCAGCAAGCCTTCGTCGATGGCAATAAAGACCTCGCCATCAACATCGCTTTGATAGGTCAGGATGCCTGGCATCAGCGCGGCAACGCAATCGCGGCGGTGTGGCAGCAGGCCGAAAGAGCCATCATGCGTCACGGCGACGATGCGTGACACACCGGTTTCGTCGGCAAAGACCCGAAACGGCAGCAAGACTTTAAGTCGCATGGGCCGCCTTTGCTTTGACCTTGACCTCGGAGATCGGGCCAATCATGTACAGCGCGCTCTCGGGCAGGTCTTTGAATTCATCGCGCAGGATGCGTTCGCAGCCGTCCAGCGCATCGGCCAGGGTGACCAACTTGCCTTGCAGGCCGGTGAACTGCTCGGTGGTGAAGAAGGGTTGCGTCAGGAAGCGCTCAAGGCGGCGCGCCCTGGCCACAACAGCACGGTCAGCCGGAGATAACTGCTCCAGGCCGAGCATGGCGATGATGTCTTTCAGGTCGGCGTACTGCGCCAGCGTGCGCCTGATCTCCTGTGCCAGCGCGTAATGGCGTTCGCCAACGATGCCGGGCGTGGCCATCTTCGAGTTTGATTGCAGCGGGTCGATAGCCGGGAACAGGCCCTCGCCGGCACGCTTTCGCGACAGCACGATGGATGCCGACAGGTGCGAAAAGGTGTGCACCGCAGCTGGGTCGGTGAAGTCGTCGGCTGGCACATAGACGGCCTGGATCGAGGTGATCGCGCCGCTATCCGTGTTGGCAATGCGCTCTTCCAGCCCGGATAGTTCAGTGCCCATGGTGGGCTGGTAGCCCAGGCGCGAGGGCATCTGCCCCATCAGGCCCGAGACCTCGGAGCCGGCCTGAATGAAGCGAAAGATGTTGTCGATGAGCAGCAGCACGTCGCGCTGCTCGTCGTCGCGAAAGTACTCGGCCATCGTCAGAGCTGCCTGGCCGACGCGAAAGCGCGCACCCGGCGGCTCGTTCATTTGGCCGAAGACCATCACCATGTTTTTCAGCACGTCGGCCTTCTTCATCTCAGCGTAGAGATCCTGGCCTTCGCGGCAGCGTTCGCCAATGCCGCAGAAGATGCTGACACCCTTGTTAGCGCTCTCATGTTTGCCGACCATGTTGTGGATCATCTCGGTCAGCAGCACAGTCTTACCGACACCCGCACCACCAAACAAGCCCGCCTTGCCGCCAGTTTCCAGCGGCACCAGCACGTCGATCATCTTGATGCCGGTCTCAAAGATCACCGAGCTGGTCGAGCGGTGGATCAGCGGCGGGGGCTCACGGTGCACTGACCGCCACGACACGTCCTTGAGTTCATCCTGCCGGTCAATCGCGTTGCCGAAGACGTCAAACATACGCGACAGGATGGCTTGGCCAACCGGTGCCAGCAGCGGCCCACCGGTGTCTGTGACCGGCATGCCCCGTGCCAGACCTTGCGTGGGGGTGAGCGCAATACCGCGCACGTGGTGGGCGTCAGTTTGCGTCAACACCTCGATCGCCATGGCGCCATCGGTGCCGGCACGCAGCAAGGTTCGGATGGGCGGTAGGTTGCCCTCGAAGCGCACGTCAACAACGCTACCGCGCACCGCCGTGACGACACCGGCGTTGGGCTCAACGGCTGTTTCGGGCATGGGTTTAACGGGCCAGTCGCTGCGCAATGAGGCAGTCTGGCGTGAACTGGAAGACGATGTTGCTGTCTGGGGCTACCAGTTTTTTGCTGCGCCCGGCGTAGTGCATGCGGCTCAGGATGTCGCGCATCAGGTTCAGGCGCGCCTCGTGCTTGTTGTCGGTGTGCACAATGTGCCAGGGTGCGCCGTGCGCATGCGTGGCCAGTAGCATGGCATCGCGCGCCTCGGTGTAATCATCCCAGTGCTTGATGGCCACCTTGTCGATCGGGCTGATCTTCCATTGCTTGAGCGGGTCGCGTTTGCGGTCAAGCAGGCGCGCTTTCTGCTCGTCTTTGCTGATATCGAGGTAATACTTCAGCATCTTGATGCCGGAGTTGACGAGCATTTGCTCGAAGCGGGGTGCCGAGTCCAGAAATTCCTTGGTTTGTTTCTTGGTGCAAAAGCCCATGACCGTTTCGACGCCGGCGCGGTTGTACCAGCTGCGGTTAAATAAAACCAGTTCCTGGTCTACCGGTAGATACTTGATGTAGCGCTGAAAGTACCACGCCCTGTCATCACGGTCGGAGGGCTTGCCGAGGGCGACAACGCGCGTGTCGCGCGGGCTCAGGTGCGCGACGATGCGCTTGATGCTGCCGTCTTTGCCCGACGAGTCGCGCCCCTCAAGCAGCACCAGGATGCGCTCGTTGTGGGCGATGAAATGCCGCTGCAGCTTGACAAATTCCACCTGCAGGTCGTGGAGTTCGGCTTTGTAGTCTGCAGTCGTCTGGGTTTTAGCGTTCATGCTGATGTGCTCTGGGCTGGATTTCACTTTGTCAGGTGTGCTCGCCAGGAGGCGTTCGTTGACCGTCACGTCCCTAGTGCCGGGACAGAAGGGCTTCGCCACCGGGGGTCAGCGTCTGGGACGGGTCATAGACAGGCGCGTCCTTGACTGCCTGGCGCGTCAAGTCAACCGAGACGCTTTGCTCTGCCCAGCTGACGTTTTTGATCCAGGGCGGTGCAACGAGCATCTTGTGACCGATCCACCAATTGCTGGTGTCGACGATGAGGTAGCGCACAGACCAAGTCTCGCCGTCAATCAGCATGCCGCTGACGTGGCCGATATCGCCATCATTGGCGTGGATGTGATACCCGGT
>Ga0209181_10006959_pt1 | contig 15680 bp, 13 predicted proteins | sample MAT05_FD_187208 | JGI IMG/M metagenome (GOLD analysis project Ga0209181, IMG submission 187208) | Freshwater microbial communities from Lake Fryxell liftoff mats and glacier meltwater in Antarctica - MAT-05 (SPAdes) (version 2) | ecosystem: Environmental > Aquatic > Freshwater > Ice > Liftoff... | reverse complement strand
TGAAATTATTTATAAAGAACAGTTTGCTACAGAGCAGGAAGCAATAGCAAGGGAGAAGTACTTTAAATCATCCGCAGGAAGAAGGTATTTAAAGAAAATGGTTCCATAGTTCAATGCCCGCCCGGCTAAACGCCGTTCGGACGGGGATAGAATAGAAGTTTCCTAAACTTTAGATGTGAGTTCGATTCTCGCCGGGACCACTGGGGCAAATATGAACGCCTTGTAAACATTTGTTTTACAAGGCGTTTTTTATATTTTATTGGCAATTTAAAAGCCCCGCTCGGGGTTTATAAATTTACACAGATTGATTGCTTATGATGGATACAGTTTATTTCGAGTGCGGGATTAAATTGTATTCATTCCCTCTTTATCTCTTAATTTTCCGAAACCATCCGTAACAAATATATTCCCCGGTTGATAATACATGAGTCAATGGGCTACATCAAAAGAGATTCTTGGGTTGCCAACCCAAGAAAGGCGAACTTCATCAACATGACACGAACCTGGGCATTTAAAAAAAGATGCTGTTCTTTTTTCTTATTACAATTTACTTGTATTGACGAAATGGAAAAAATATCAGGTTGTTAAACAAAAAATTTAAATATATTTGAGAGGATAACCCTTAATGAATGAAAAAAATACGGACCCTGCTTGTTACTTTCTCCATTGATTTAGGTACTGCTTCCCTCACTGCGTTTAGGGGTGCAGTAATAGAAAAGGTTGGCCGTGAAAACCTGCTGTTCCATAACCATCTTTCGAATGATACTTTCATTTATAAATATCCGTTGATTCAATACAAAAAAATTAATGGGCAACCCGCTATTTTCTGCCTTGATGTGGGCGTAGATGAAATACATAAGTTGTTTGGGCAAAAGAGCTGGGTGATTGATGTGAAAGGCGAAAAAGTAGAGTTGAAAGTGGATAGGTTAGATATGAAAAGCACCACCCTGAATATTTGGGAAAAGACCTTTGAATATAATATTTGGAACTGGCAGGCTTTGAATGACGAAAACTGGGCGGTTTACCAAAAACTGGATAGTATGGTTGACAAGATAGCCAAACTGGAAAAAATACTTACCGCCAATATATTGTCTTTTGCCAAAGGTATTGATTGGCATATTGATCAGCCGATAAAAGTGATCATCAGGGATGTGAAGTTGGAGCGTAACAGCAAAATGAAGGACATCAACGTGAAAACATTTGAAGTGGACTTCCGCACCAATGTTTTTTTACCGGATTTTATGGGATTGGGAAAAGGGGTGAGTAAAGGGTTTGGAACAGTAAGGAAAATTAGAAATCAACAGCATGAAGATAAATAATCCATTAGTTTTTGGACTTGCAGGCTTGCTGCATGATATAGGGAAATTTGGCCAAAGGGCTGATATTACCTATACAGAAGCGGAATTGCTTGATACCAATTCAAAAAATATAATTGGTAATATTTGTAAAGTAACAAGAGAAGGTTGGTATAGTCATCAACATGTACTTTGGACAAAAGCATTCATTGATAAGCACATTGATAAATTTAAGAAAGCCAGACTGGCAGATGATGTGGAAACATTTAACAACCTCGTGAATTTAGCTGCATACCATCACGTGCCAGTTACCGATGAACAAGGATTGATAACACTGGCAGATTGGTGGAGTAGCGGTATTGACCGTAATACTGATGAAGCATTGGAAAAAAATGCTTTATGGGGAAGGGATAAGTTTCGCAGTATGCCATTGGCTTCTGTATTTGAAAAATTAGGGAAATGGGGGCAGGAAGCAGAAAAGGCTAAATGGGTTTATCCGGTAAATAAATTTTCTACGAGTGAGGCTATTTTCCCCAAGCTTATTTCTGACGTTGATAACAAACCAAATTATAGAAAGCTTTGGGATAGTTTTGAAAGCGATTTCGAGAAATTGCCTGATAGCGACCCATTGGCATTTATTTATTCTTTATATCATTTGTTGAAATTATTTACCTGGTACATGCCGGGGTCAGCAATGGACTACCAATATATCAGTTTGTTTGAGCACCTAAAAACGACAGGGGCATTTGCCCACAGCTTTGCTGATTTTATTCAGGAAAATCCGGATTGTTATATTTCAGATAGTAACCATAGGCTTGAATTCAAAGAAGAAATTTACCCTGTGCAATTACTTTGTGGCGACGTTAGCGGGATTCAAAGTTTCATTTACAATATTAGCAATAAGAGTGCTGTAAAAAGTTTAAAAGGTAGAAGTCTGTATGTACAATTACTGGCTGAAACGGTTGCTAATGAATTATTAGAGGCATGTGATTGCAGCATAGTAAATATGGTTTATGCTGCGGGCGGTAAATTCTACGTATTACTCCCGAATACTAAAAAGGTAAATGACGGAGTTGCCCGGTATATACTAGCGCTTGAAAATGCCCTTTGGGAAAATCATCAGGGAAAATTATTTGTAAATGTATCCAGTACAGCCTTCGTGATGCGTAAAGTAGAGGGTGAACTGAAAACGTTTATTGAGGGCGAATCCGGAGAAAAACATGTAGGTGAATTATGGAAGAATGTAGCAGAAAAAACCGGGGAAGTAAAAAAGAAAAAGTTTAAAGGGATTCTCTTTAGCCGGTACAACGAGATGTTTGAAGCAAGCGGCTTGGGTGGAAATGTAACTGTTTGTAGTGTAACAGCAGAGGAATTAAAGAAGGGTGATAATCTAAAACTTACACAAGACGACATTGAGCAGGGAGACAATGAAAATGATAATCTGTATATTTCAAAAACTGTTAAAGAGCAGATTGAATTGGGAAGCGATCTTGTGGGGCATCATTACCTGGCTGAGTGGCACCGTAAAGAAAAGGATACTATTCAAATAGGTATCAATACACATTGGAAGCTATTGCAAAAATTTGACGAGAAGCAATACAAAGCTCATACCTGGATATTAACAAACTGGAAAGATGATATTGATATTATCCCGGACAGCTATGTAGAGAGAAATAGTGCCTTGGGATTCCGGTTATATGGAGGCGCTGATGTTGCAATTACGCAGGATGAAAAAACTCAAAAAAAGAGGAACCGGACTTTTGAGGAGTTGGCAGACTCACTTGAAGAAGATGATAAAGAAACTTTCACCAGGTTAGCAGTATTAAGAATGGATATTGACAACCTGGGCGAACTCTTTATGAATGCATTTGATCGGGTATATGAAGAAAATGAAAGGAAAGTAATTGAAAAGAAAGGGTCTTTTAGCGCCTTGGCAACATTAAGTACCCAATTGGATGTTTTTTTCAGTGGTTACCTAAACACAATTCGTAATAAACCGGAATATAAAGACCATGTAAATATTGTTTATAGTGGCGGCGATGATTTGTTTGCGGTTGGTAAATGGGATAAGATAATTGCATTTGCCGAAGAAGTCAGGGCAGAGTTCCGCCGCTTTGTATGCGGGCGGGAAGATATAAGCATAAGCGGCGGTATAGCATTGGTGCGACCTAAATTTCCTATTGCTAAAGCTGCTGAACTGGCCGGCGAAGCGGAAGAAAAAGCAAAAACCAAAATTTATGAAACCGAAAAAGGGCCGATGGAAAAGAACGCCATTACCGTATTTGGTGTAGCATTAAGCTGGGAAAAGGAATGGCCATTTGTAAAAGATTGTAAAACCGATTTGGTGCGTTGGATAGGGGAAGAAAAAATATTAAGCAAAGGATTGCTGATGAAAATATTTAGTTGGTATGAAATAGCACATCCACCTGATGGCAGTAAACGAAAGCCAGCCCAGGATTGGAAATGGCAGAGTGCTTACTCAATCGCACGGATGGCAAATAGCAAAGAACAATTAAGCCAACAAGCTTTGCACAAAATTAAAAACCTGTTGTATTGCCAGCAATATGACGATTATAAGAATATTTCATTCACCACATTTATAGCAGCTTGCCGCTGGGCAGAGTTGGAATTAAGAAACCTAAAAACAAACTAAAATGGCAGTACAACAAAATCGTTCTAACCAGCCACCGTATGATCGGAATCAAAATCAGCCTGCAAATATTGTTTCAAGCATCCCTTCCATAAGCGTTGATCTATTATCCAGAGATTTTACAAGTAGTGATATTGGTTTGCTCGAAAGATGGGGTCGGGATCTTGGGAAAGATGAGCCTACCCGGGAGAAAATGACAACCAGTCAAATTCGAAAATTCTTTGGGGAAATAAAACGAATACAGGCAGATTTTGATAATGCGAAGAAGGATATTGTTCTGCTAGATCCTAAAATTGCTTATGCGGTCGGCAGGGCTAAAAAAGCCGCCGGTAATAGGAAAACCCCAAAATTGGAAGATTTTTATAAACAACTTTCCCCATTAATACGAAATATTAACGGAGATAAAGCGAAGTTTAAAAATTTTGTAAATATCTGTGAAGCAATCGTAGCCTACCATAAAGCGGAATCAGGAGATTAGTATTAACATTCAAATTAATAATTATGCAATTACATAAAAAAATATTTATAAAAGGAATACTTGAACTTATTACAGGTTTACACATTGGTGACTCAAAAGAAACTGTTGACATTGGGGGAGTGGATAGTCCTGTTGTTCGAAGGAAAGACAACAACCAACCATATATACCCGGTAGTTCACTAAAAGGAAAAATGCGTTCGCTACTTGAAATAACCCATGGACAACCTGATACATTCAGGCAGCCTAATCATCCAATCGGGAGATTTTTTGGTGCAATTTCTAACAATAATGATGGTATACCGTCCAGGCTTATTGTAAGAGATGCAAGTTTGAATGAGGAGTCGGCAACAAAGCTCAAAAACAGTGAATTCACAGACATGCCTTACAGTGAGGTGAAATTTGAAAATGTGATTAATCGTATCAAGGGGGTTGCTGAGCACCCAAGACAAATAGAGCGGGTACCTGCGGGAACCAGGTTTGATGTATCCTTCGTGATAAATGTAATTGCCAATGATGAGGAGGAAGCGACAGAACTTGAAAATAGTTATCTAGGCTTATTTCGGTCAGGGATAAAACTATTAGAAGATGATTACCTCGGCGGTAGTGGTAGCCGTGGTTACGGACAAGTGAAATTTCAGTTGGAGGAACCCACATCAAAAACCAAAGAAGATTACTTAAATGGCAAATAACAGTTTATCAATCATCCGGCTTCAATTTACTACTCCATTACATATTGGCAATGAACGAAGCGACTATGGCACCGGCAGTGCATTCATGCACAGCGATTCCTTAACTGCGGCCATTTTTTATGCCTGGGCGCAATTGGGACAAACAGATTGGATACCGAAAACAGTTGAAGACTCCTACGGGTTTTGCATGAGCAGTTTATTCCCTTATACTACCAGCGAAACAAAGCATGTATATTTTTTTCCAAGGCCAATGGTAAGTTTTAAAAATGAAGAAATTCATGAAACCATTTTACGCAAAAAGCTTAAAAAAATAAAATACGTTGACAAGGCGATATTCGTAAAAATGTTAAATGGCGAAGGAACGCCGGCTGATGAAAAGGGTTTGCAGGGAATTTTTAGAAGTCTTGACCCACTTACGCAAACCATTGTTCAAAGCCAGGTAGTACCTAGGGTAAGTGTAAGCAGGACCGGTTTGGAAGACACCACTATTTTTTATATGGAACGCCATTATTTTACCGAAGGAAGCGGATTGTATTGCCTGTTGCAATACGAGAATGAAGAGATTGAAAACCGTGTTAAGATTGCATTCCGTTACCTGGGAGAAGAAGGTATAGGCACCGATAGAAATATTGGCAATGGAAAGTTTATCCCTTCTTTTGGTGAATCGTTAACCTTTAATGTTGAAACCAGGAGGGGTTTAGGAGTTAATCTTGGCCTGTATTGTCCAGGGAACAAAGACGAATTAGCCTCCATGATCACAGACAAAGAAACCGGTTATGATTTTATTAAAAGAGGTGGTTGGTTAAGTGAACCTTACAATACATGGCGAAAAAAGAATGTATATATGCTTTCAGAGGGAAGCATATTCTCCTTGCCACCAATTCATGCTTCCAATCGTTTTCCGGTATTAGGGAAATTAGTAAACCTTCAACCAACAGAGGAGCCTGCTGTTCTTGAACATCCAGTTTGGCGTTCCGGGAAAAGTTTATTCGTACCATTTTAGTCAATTTAAGATTTATTATATGAGCACACATAATTTTTCGTTAGAAGTGATCACGCCTGTACATGTAGGAATGGGGAAGGAAAAAGACTATGTAAAAGGGTTGGATTATATTTATCGAGATGGAAAATACGTGCTGTATTCCCAGCAAAAATTACTCAATAGCTTACAGCCTTTGGAAGCAAATGCCGTGAGTGGTTTTTTAGCATCCGGTAATTTTTCTCAATTTACCAGTTATATAAACACAAAGCGGTTAGTAACTGATGATATGGTGCTTTATGAGTGGCAGTGTGAACATGAAACCCAATCTCCGAATGATGAAATTAAGCGTTGTACCCAGGATGGATTGGGCAATTGGTTCATACCAGGTTCATCCATAAAGGGAGCTTTAAGAAGTGTAATTGCTACAGCGTTATATAAAAGTAATGGAAGTAGAAATGAAATCAGGTTAGATGATTTACTTGGGAAAATTGATAATAACATTATGCGTTTTGTTCAGGTTAGCGATTGCCAGGTGGCTTCAACACCAGGAATATTTCCGGTAAAAATTTTTAGTGCTGATCCAAACAATTCCGGTCAATGGAAACACACAAGGGATAATAAAAATGGACCAAGCCATAGTCCTCAGTTTAGACCCAACGGATTTGTTTCTTTTTATGAAATGTTGACGGATGGGGTAAATAGTGAGCCTACTTCTGGGGCATTTCGAATTAGTTGGGATGCTGCAACTATTATCAAAGAAAAAAGGCAACAGGATATACCAAATTTTAATGCTGTATTTACAAATCAGGGTATAGAATGGTTGATCGAAACAGCCCGCCTTCATACAAGCCGTTTCCTTGAAAAGGAAATTCATTTTTTTGAAACCTATCCGAATGATTCAATTACCGCTGAATCATTATTGAATGAATTAAAATGGCTCAAAGAAGAAAATGCCCAAACTAAAGATGGCTTCATTTTACGTGTAGGTGCAAATGTAGGATGGCATACTATTACCGGAGATTGGGCATTTGATGATTTTGTTATTGCAACGGAAAGAAATCGGGGAAATATGGCGGGAGGCAGAATGGAGAAAGCATTTAAAACACGTAAGCTCATTTTTGACTGGCAATATCCTGATGAAAATGGAGGAGCTGTCAGAAGATTTGCCCTTCCCGGTTTCGTCAAAATCTCCCTCCAAACCTAAAACTGCTCTTTTCAAAAGAGTAAAAACTTACTAAATACTCTTCTAGAACGAGTATTCAGTAAAGAACAAAAATCAAAATAAGGTGCAATTCGCTTCTATAAATCACAATCATGATTGTCACTTTAAAATAAATTAATCGTGTAAATTTAAAATATAATTTTAAATTTACACGATTAATGATATATATGGTTACCCGAAACTTACTTGAAACACTGCAAAAAGACCTGGAAAAAATGCCAGCGTTGGTATTATTTGGACCGAGGCAGGTAGGGAAAACTACTATGGCTAAAGAACTGGCGGCTTCAAAACCTGGGTCTTTTGTGTACCTCGACATGGAGTTGCCTTCTGACAGGGTAAAACTTTCGGACATGGAGTTGTTCTTAAATCCAATTGCAGACAAAACCGTTATAATAGATGAGGTGCAGTTAATACCAGAACTATTTCCGGTATTGCGTTCTTTAATTGATAAAGATAGACATCCTGGACGCTTTTTATTGTTGGGATCAGCATCGCCCGATTTATTGCAAAAAAGCGCCGAATCACTTGCCGGGAGGGTACGTTACCGTGAAGTATTTCCGCTTGCACTGGATGAAGCAGGCGGTGCAATAGTGCAAAGCGAATTATGGTTCAGGGGAGGGTTCCCGGATGCATTTATTACGAAAAGTGATGACGAAGCCATGGATTGGCAGGCTGATTTTGTGCGTACCTACGCCACGAGGGATATGATAATGTTAGGATTGCCAATGCCCGCCATGCAAATAGAACGCCTGTTGCAAATGCTGGCACACATGCATGGGCAACTGGTAAATTACAGCCAGTTGGCCCGTTCTTTGGGTGTTTCCCAACCTACCGTTACCAGCGCTTTACATTACCTGGAACAGGCAATGCTGATACGTACACTTAAACCGTGGCATAATAATATGGGCAAGCGATTGGTGAAAACACCAAAGGTCTATATCAGGGATTCAGGCATGTTGCACTACCTGCTCGGTTTACGAAACTATCAGCAGTTGTTGGGGCATCCACAGGCAAGCAATAGTTGGGAGGGTTTTGTGATACAGCAAATCCTGGCTGTATTGCCCCGGCAGTTTCAACCATTTTTTTACCGCACTTCGGGTGGATCAGAATTAGACCTATTGTTGGTAAAAGGTAATGTGGCAGATTACGCAATGGAAATAAAATTAAGCACAGCCCCACAGTTAACAAGGGGCAATACCGAATCCGTATTGGACTTACAGCCTTTACATTGTGCAGTAATTGCTCCTGTTTCCAGCAGTTTTACAATAAAAGATAAATGGCGGGTATATAGTGTTGAGGAATTTTTGAAGGAGATAAAAATGAATGCGTAAACAAATTAAAATGGAGCCAATGACAAATACGTTAATTCTCGCTAATATCGGGAATAGAAATATAAAATACCTGAACCAGGGTTATGTAAATGATGAAATACCAAAATTGGTTTTTTTTGAAAAAACAAAATTTCTATGGGAACATCCGGAAGAATTGAAACATGTCTCACTCTGCATTTTACCAGCAATCCTCGAAGAGTATCCAAAGGCTAAACTGTATCTTTTTTCCACCCTACAGGAACCTGTATTTAATCAGGATACCTATTATGAAGGTTTAATTATCCAGAAATTATTACAGGAACAATACCAGTTGCTGCAGGTAGAATCTATTACAATCAAAGGCGTAAGGGCAAATAGTGAAGATGAATTAATCCCGTGGTATAGGGAAACGATTTATAATCTCATAAAAATTCATTCGCAGGCATTCTATATCATGTATGACACCGGAGGTACACCACAACAAAAAAATGCTTTAAAGTCTGTTGTTGAATTTTACCTTAAGCGTAATGAAAAAGAATCGGTGGGCCAGACTCAGCAGTATAAATTATTTCAGGGAAATGACAACCACCAGGGGGGTACGCAAATTGAAGAGATCCAAAGAACTGCTTCTGAAAAATTGTACCAGCTAACAAATATCAAATTACTAATACAGCATAATAATTATTCAGCAGCTAAAGACCTTGCTTTGGGGCTTGAAAACAAACCTTTGGTTTGGGCATTAAGTTATGCATCTTACAGATGGGAGAATATGTGGCAGGAAATTAGCAAGCATTTTAAATTCGAGTGCCTGTCCAAAAATATACGTTCAAATGGAACTTGTATTTCTCTTATCAAGGAAGGTAGTCCCGGTGAAAGTTTACCTGCTCTTGCAAATAAGCTACTTCCCAGTGTATTAAGGGATTGTAAAAACCTGCTATCCAAAACCTATAATCAGCAGGCATCCGGTAACCTAAGTGGTGCCATTCTATCTTTTTGCCAGTTTGCCGAATCCTATGTTGCTGGCATTATTGAAACAAATTCTGTTCACAAAGTTTATTCAAATTACAGAGCTGGCGGCGTCACCTTAATCAGGGAAATTGAAAATGAATTTTCCGATGATTATATTGATCAATTTGAAAGGCCCCCTGCTAATATTAGTTTTCCTGTAATGATCTTTTTCGCTTTAAGGTTATTGGAAAAAGAACAGGAAGAGTGGCGATTAATAAATGAAATTAAAGCTACCCAATCCTTCTTTAATATTTCAAATCACTATCCACAAAATGCGAAACTGGATACCTTAAGAAATAGAATAGCACATGATGGATTAGGTGTATCGGAAAGCGACTATAAAAAATATGTAGATTTAATAAATGAAATTTATAAAAAGTTTATTCCTGGTTCAGATCCGTTTAATGTCATCAATCAGTTAATTGAAAAATTAATGTAGCTGAATTAAATATTTTAACCTAAAGGGAGTGGTAAACCATTATTAAATAAATCAATCAATTACCCCCACTTCCTGCCCACTACTGGGCAGCAAAAATGACTACGGCAAAGGGATTTTCTGCAAAACTTTGTATTTGTCTATGCTCCTTCGTTTACAGGCGCATACCACCGAAAGAAAAGTATCCATCGAAAACAATATCAAAACATCCCAGTTTCAATTTGTGCAATTCAGGGATTATTAAGTGCTTCAAATAAAAAGAATCATTTATGGCAGCAAAGCTGAATACTAAACAACAAGAAGTGTTTGACCAACTGAAGGCCTTTGTAAAAACCGATCAGCATGATACCTTTATCCTGAATGGCTATGCAGGAACCGGTAAAACATTTTTGATCCAGGAGTTTGCAAAATATTTGAAGGAGCAAAAAATTAAATATTCCTTGCTGGCCACAACTGGCAGGGCCGCCTCGGTATTGAAAGGAAAAACTGCCCTGGAAACCAATACGGTACATGGAGAACTATACCGCTTTTCTAAAGTGGATGGCGATGATGAAAATATCCCGGATAATGCGCCTGCTACCGCTTACGGACAAATGAAACTTATTTTTGAACCAAGGCTACAGGAAGAAAAAGGTAAAATTTACATGGTGGACGAAGCATCTATGCTGGGCAGCGAATTGGGGCCCGATACCTCCTTTGCCAGTTTTGGTTCCGGGCTTTTATTGCCTGATTTTTTAAAAGCCATCCGCGACAACAAAATCATTTTTGTGGGAGATCCCTGCCAGCTTCCTCCTATTTGTCAAACCTTAAGTCCCGCCCTGGATGAACACTGGTTGGTAGATGCGGGAAGAAAAGTAACAACCGGCACTTTGGATCAAATCATGCGTACCCAGCAGGGAAATGATATACTTACTATTGCAACCGACATCCGCCACGCGGTGGGCAAACCTAAAGCATCCAACTGGACAAAACTGCCAGCCAGGAACCGGAATAATTGTACCCTATTTGCTGATGCCAATACCTTGTTCCTGGAATATTTTTCCAGATTTCTACAGTACGGTTCACTTGATAGTATTGCCATCGCCCGCAGCAATAGTTTATGCAATAAAATAAACAAAAGCATCCGTTACAGGCTTTACCCTGGCTCAACGGAAATTATAAACGTAGGCGAAATATTAATGGTATCGCAAAACAATTACCTGGTTCCACTTACCAATGGCGATTTTGTGAAAGTGCTGGAAATTGGAGAAATACATCCTAAAGACCAGCTTCGGTTTGCAGATGTACGAGTGGCTAACATGGAAACAGGAAATGAACACAAGGTAAAGCTGGCGCTTGACCCGTTTGTAAATTTTGCGCCCAACCTTACGCCCGATCAGCAACGCAGCCTGATGATCGATTTTTCAAGAAGAATGCGCAGCAAAAGTATCGGGCCAAAATCAGGTGCCTACCAGGAAACCATGCGTAAAGATCCCTGGCTCAATTCGCTCAGGGCTACCTATGGTTATGCCGTTACCTGCCATAAGGCGCAGGGTGGCGAGTGGGACAATGTGTATTTGTTTTTAGATAAAAGTATGTATGGCGCCATGAACAACGATGAAATGCTGCGTTGGTGGTACACCGCCATTACCCGTACCCGCAGGCAATTGCATTTGCACGATGATTGGTGGCTCAAATAAAAAATATACGATATGGAAGTTCAACCCCTCGCCCGGGCCTTTGCCCTGCGCCAACAAAAAAACTACCCCCAGGCCCTCGGCATTTACCAGCCGCTCTGGCAGCAAGACCCTAATCAATTGGATGATTGGGCGGGATGGAGTTATGCATATTGCCTGAAGGAAACCCGGCAATACCAGCAGGCGCTGGATGTGTGCCGCCAACTGTATCAACGGTTTCCGCAAACGCCCATTATCGGGCAGCTTTATGCGGGGTGCATTTACTACACACAATTTACCGGCAGGGAAATGCCTGAGGTAGCGGTGGCTAAAAAGGCAGTTCAGGCCATGTTTGGCCTTTGTCCTCCGCATCAGAAATATTCGCTCACTTCAAAAGCCATCTTTAAACTGGCAAAGCTTTTAATGAGCCAGGCTGCTGTAAACTGGCCGGAGATTGAAAGCTGGCTATTAAAACTTGATCCCGATTTGCTCGATGATAAGCCATTTAGCATGAAGGCACCCAATGGAAAAACAATCGAATATGCATCACCGGTGGAAGAATGGTACAGCGCCATGATAAAGGTGAAAGCCGGGCTAAACCAGCCCAACGAATTACTTGCCCTGCTGGAAGCTGCCCGCAAGCGGCAATTAAAATGGCATTACAGCAATCCCGTTTGGTTTGCCCGCAAAGAAGCCTTTGCCTACCTGCAACTGGGGCAAGGAGAAAAAGCCGAAAAAATTCTCCGGGAAATAATCACCCGCAAAAAAGACTGGTTCCTGCTACAGGACCTGGCAGATATGGTAACTGACCCCAAAGAAGCCCTTTGTTTACTGGCTACTGCCGCCCTTGCCTTTGGCGATGCCGACAAAAAAATAAAACTTTATTACAGTATATTTAATAAAATAAACCAGGACCCCGCCCTGAAGGAAGAGGCAAAACAGCACCTGTTGCTGGTGGCAGCCATACGGCACCAGCACAACTGGCCCATACCTGCGACTATGCAATCGGAGTTGGTAGCGTATGATGCACCCGAATTAAATGGCTTGCAATACAATGGCATCATCCGGCAACTAACACCGTTTTGGAGCAAACTGGCCAATGCCGGTAAAACCTACCTGGTGGGCGCTATTGAAAAATTACTGGAAGGGAACCAGTCTGGTTTTGTGAAAACGGCAGATGGAAAGCGCTATTATTTTAGTATGCGGGAAGTAAAGCCACCGGTTAATAAAGCCATTGCGGGTGCCGGGGTACGTTTTGAACTGGAAGATGGTTTTGATAAAAAAAGAAACCAGGCTACCAAAAACGCGGTAAGGCTAATCATTCAATAATTAATTATGAACATAGTCATCAACTCCTACGGCGCTACCCTGCAAAAAGAAAACAACCTTTTTGTAATTACCAGCCCCGATGGCAAACAAACTTTTCCACCGGATATCGTAAAATCCATTTCCATCAGCAAGGCCGCCCGTATTACCAGCGATGCCATACTACTGGCCATTAAACACCAGGTAGATATTTTATTTGTAAACGACATGGGCATGCCCGAAGGCCGGGTGTGGAGCGTGCAGTATGGTTCTATTAGCAATATCCGAAAAGCGCAGCTCAATTTTTTGTATTCCCCCAAAGCCATCAACTGGGTGAAGGAACTGATCAGCCACAAAATTGACTGCCAGGTAGCATTGCTGCTGGCATTGCAGCCCGGTCCTGAAAATTTAAAGGGGTACAACATCTTTAAATCTGCTATCAACAGTATGGAAGATTATAAAAGAAAGATAGCGCAGGTGGAGGCGCAATATATCAGCGATGTAGCGCCATCAGTAAGGGGTTGGGAAGGTGCTGCCGGAAAAAAATATTTTGGCTGTATTGCTTTATTGATGCCGGCAGATTATGCTTTTGAAAACCGTGACCGGCAGCCGGCCATGGACCCTTTTAATTCCATGCTCAATTATGCCTATGGTGTCTTGTATGGAAAAGTGGAAGGGGCATTGATAAAAGCAGGAATAGACCCTTATGTAGGCATTTTTCACCGGGATGAGTACAACCGGCCTGCGTTGGTTTTTGATGTGATAGAAAATTACCGCGGATGGATGGATTATGTGGTGATCAGTTTGTGTATGGCCGAAGCCATTCCCCGCGACAGTTTTGAAACCAATGCCGCTACGGGGGGGATATTACTGGGGCCATTGGCCAAAAGGATATTGATACAATCGGTAAATGACTACCTGGGCGAAATCATTCTTCTTTCAGGTAAGCCCATGAGCAGGCTCAGCCACCTGGAAGCCGATGCATTTAAATTAGCTAAAACCTTTTTAAAAGAAGACCCCGATGCTGTTACTAGGTAAAAACATTACGCAAATCAACGACCCGCTTACCCCAGTAAGTGTGGAACGTATTTACAAGGCATTGCAAAACGGGCAGGGCGAAGTAGCCACCTTGCAACAGCGCCTTCAGATTATCCGTGGCATAGATGTAAATCAATACAGGAAAATGAAAACGGCATTACCCTATATCGTTTGTGCCCATTTTCATCCCCTGCTTCGAAAGAAAGAAAATTTCGTGTACACCCGGCGCTTCCTGGTGGATATAGACCACTTAAGCGAATATGATATTGATATGCCGGCATTAAAAAAGAAACTTCGGGCCGATAGCCGGGTAGAATTATTATTTGTTTCGCCGGGTGGCGATGGCCTTAAAGTATTGTTTACGCTCAATGAAAAGATTACTGACAGCGGGTATTATAGCATGTTTTATAAGGCATTTTGCCTGCGGTTTGCGCAGGATTACCAGTTGGGCGGGGCGGTGGATGTAAAAACAAGCGATGTATCACGCTGTTGTTTTGTAAGCTACGATGCAGAAGCCTATTACAATGCCGGGGCCGAACCAGTGGAAGCCCCGGTTTATTTACCCGAAGATAATTTTGCTGCCCTCGATTTTTTAAAAGCGGATATTAAAGAAACCGAAAAAGAGCGCCAGCTTGCCAGGGAGGAACAGGGAACAGAAACAGCACCCGGCACCCGGGAACTGGGCGACAGCGTGCTGAACGCCATCAAATTAAAAATAGGGCAAAAAATAAAAGCGCCCCGTGCAAAGCATTATGAGCAGCCCGAAGAGCTGGAAACACTGATGGCACAGGTAAGGGAACAACTGGAATTTGCAGGGGTGCAGTTGCAAAAAGATGCGGCGATATCCTATGGACGGCAGGTAACCATTAAGGCAGACAAATACTGGGCGGAGGTAAATATTTTTTATGGAAAAAAGGGGGTGCGTATAGTAGGCACTACCAAAACCGGCAGCAACAAAGCCCTGTGCAATATGATGGTAGAATTGTTGAGAAGCAATTTTGAAAACAACTGACATGGCAAAGCCCCCAAAAAAGGAATATGACCTGGCAGCAAAGGTTGAATTACTGCGAAAAAGTGGTTTCTCTGAAAACCTGCAGCATGGGAGGCCACCACCTCTTACAGATACTGATGCGTTATTGCCCCTGCCGGTAAGGATACAGTTGATACTCGGCATTGTACAACAAAACCCATTAAAATCAACTACCATGAATTACCTGATTTTGTATGACATAGCGCACAATAAAGTGCGGGGAATGGTCGCCAAGTACCTGCTTGAAAAAGGATGTATCCGGATTCAGAAATCGGTGTTCCTGGCACATACCAACCACAAAAAGTTTGATGAAATAAGACAGACATTGGTAGAAATTAATGATATTTACGAAAATGAAGACAGTATCATACTGATTCCCTTAAACGTAAGCGATGCAAGAAGTATGAAGCTAATTGGGAAAAATGTAAACATTGAGCAAATAGTAGACCGGCCCAATACGGTATTTATTTAAAAAAGTGAATTTTATGGAAGCCAATATGAAGCAAAAATACAAAAAACGGGTAGGTAGGAATTTGGTTTTCAAATTATTGCAAAACAAAGCGGCCGAGAGGCACATCCATT
>Ga0209181_10006954_pt1 | contig 15686 bp, 16 predicted proteins | sample MAT05_FD_187208 | JGI IMG/M metagenome (GOLD analysis project Ga0209181, IMG submission 187208) | Freshwater microbial communities from Lake Fryxell liftoff mats and glacier meltwater in Antarctica - MAT-05 (SPAdes) (version 2) | ecosystem: Environmental > Aquatic > Freshwater > Ice > Liftoff... | reverse complement strand
GGCAATAAAGCAGATAACATTATTGTCAGTGTTTTGCATATTATAAAAGTATGGATGTTTTGGGGTGTTGACAAAATGCAAAGAGGCGTTTGAGTTTTGTGCCAGGTTATTATATTGTTGATGGTAGTGGTTTAGCGGATGTTTAAGTTTAGATGATACATGTTCCGTCAGCCGGGGTGGGTGGGCTGTGCGGTGGCATTTTTAGCTCTTTGCAAGGTTGGCTTGTGTCTGGGGTGGAAAATCCAGTCAATGTGACCACCCTAATCCGGTCGAAGCTGACCACCCCAATCCGGAGCAAACTGACCAGGCAAATCCGGTTCAAACTGACCACCCCATAAGTTGTATTTAAAAGCGGTTGTTTTAACGGCCATTAATGTTTGAAGTTGAGTGCTAAACTCAACCCAAACATGGCTAATAAAACAATTCTGATGACTAAGATAAGACAGATCCTGCGTTCTTTTACCCAGGGTAAGAGTAAAGTACAAATCAGTGAACAAACAGGTGCATCCCGTAATACTGTTAAAAAATATATCCGCAAATTTCTTGCAGAGAAAATGACCTTTGACATGCTCAGCAGTTTTACCGATTCTGAGTTAGAGGTGATGTTTGGTTCGGCAGAACCGGCTGATAAAGGCGAGCGGTATGAACAACTGCAACGACTGCTGCCAGACCTGGAGAAACGCTTTAAACAAAAGGGGGTAACCATACTCATGTTATGGAAACAATATCTTCAACTGTACCCTGGCGGATATGGACACACACAGTTTCACACTCACTTTACTGTTTATATTGACCGGGCTAAGGCTGTTATGCATATGGATCATAAGGCCGGTGATAAGATGTACATAGACTTTGCCGGAGAAAAACTCAGCATTACAGATAAAGAAACCGGAGAGGTGCAGGCGGTAGAAGTATTCATTGCTATTCTGGGTTGCAGCCAGCTTACCTATGTAGAAGCAGTAGCAACACAACGCAGGCAGGATTTTATTGGCGCCTGTGAAAATGCCATGCAGTATTTTGGTGGAGTTCCGGCGGCCATTGTTCCGGATAATTTGAAATCTGCTGTTACTATAAAAGCAGTAAGTATGAACCCACTATCAATGAAGCATTTGCAGACTTTGCAGAACATTATGGTACTGCTGTACTTCCTGCCAGGGTTTACCGGCCAAGAGATAAATCATTGGTAGAAGGGATGGTAAAAATTGTATACAACAGGATATATACGCAGCTGAGCTCACATACTTATTTTACCCTTGAATCTCTGAATACTGCTATCAGAGAGGCTTTGGAGCAATTAAACAATGCACCATTCAAAGGACGTAATTACAGCCGTCGTCAGCAGTTTGATGAAGTTGAAAAAGAAACGCTGCAACCCCTGCCAGTAAATCGTTACGAATTTAAACAGCAACATATTGTAACGGTGATGAAGAATGGCCATGTATGCCTGGCTGTTGATAAGCACTATTACAGCGTACCTTACCGCTTAATTGGTAAAAAAGTTAAAATACAATACACGGCTGCAGGCGTAGCAATTTATTACAAATACGAGCAGGTAGCATCCCATCAACGACAGTACCGCAAATATCACTACACTACTACTGATGAACACCTGGCTTCAGCACATCGCTACCTCAGTGAGTGGACACCCGAAAAATTTATTTAACAGGCAGAAGCCATAGATGAAGAAGTGGCTAATTATATCATGCACGTTATTGAAAACAAACAGCATCCTGAGCAGGCCTATAAATCCTGTACCGGTATACTTAGCCTGGCACGCAAGGTGGGCAATCAGCGATTGACAATGGCTTGCCGAAGAGCAAACAGTTACGGCGTATACAACTATCCCATCATTGTACAAATACTGGAAAAAAAACTGGATGCATTAACTGATGAAGAACAGCAGGATGCGCATGCGATGCCACAGCATCAAAACATACGTGGTAGTGATTACTATCAATAACAAATTAAATATTCACTCATAAAAATTAAATCACATGAACACAGACACACTTGAAAAAATGAAACAGATGCGTTTACTGGGGATGCACCGGGCCTTTAAAACCAGCGTGGAATCAGCAAAGAACGAACAGTTAACTGCCGATGAAATGACCGCATTGCTCATTGACAGTGAATGGGATGAGCGACACAACCGTAGCATTGAACGAACTACCAAAAATGCACGATTCCGTTATAAAGCTACCGTTGAACAATTAGACTATGAGGGCGGCAGAGGATTGGATAAAAATCAAATCCACCGGCTTGCTGATGGTAAATACATCACACAAAATGAAAACATACTTATTACCGGCCCTACCGGAACGGGTAAAAGTTTTTTAGCATCGGCACTGGGCCAGCAGGCCTGCCAACAAGGGTTTAAAGTTTTGTATGCCAATGTTACCCGGTTGTTTGCTCAACTCAAAATGGCCAAAGCCGATGGTTCTGCTATCAGGGATTTAGCCAAAATAGAAAGACAGGACCTGCTTATACTGGATGATTTTGGAATACAACCCTTCGATCAAACAAGCAGGGCTTCATTACTGGAAATTATTGAAGACCGCCATGGCAAACGCTCAACCATTTATCACATCACAGCTTCCTGTTAAACAATGGCATGAAGTAATAGGAGAAAAAACGGTAGCTGATGCTATCCTGGACAGAATAATCAATAACACACAGCGCATAGAACTCAATGGAGAATCACTCAGAAGAAAATGGAATAAAAAATTAGAAGACAACAACAAATAAACAGCTATTTTTAACAAAGAAAAACAACCTTATTATAGCAACTGAAGGAGGTTAACTTAGGGTGGTCAGTTTGCACCGGATTTAGGTGGTCAGTATCACCGGATTTTCCACCTATATAGGCTGATACCACATCCAGCGCTTCCTGCGTGTAACCACTGGCACTTTTGCCCCATTTAACGGGTTGTTTTTTGTTTGATAAAAGGGGTAGGGCATCAGCCGTTTTCATGATGGCTGCTTTTTTGGTATCAATTACACATAAAAAGGGCGGCACGGTTTCGCCATTATCAAGCGCCTGCTGCACATAATTCAGTAACTGGGTAAACATCTGGTACGTGCTGTGTTTATAGCCGTCTTTTGCCTCAAACCATATTTCTTTGGTTTGTATATCGTACAAATTTTTAGAATAATCTTTAAGGCCGAGTGCTTTTATGTAAGAATCTTTAACATCTTCCTCGCTTTGCGCCAGTTGTAATTTTTGGTAAAGGGTCATGCAGTAAAGATATTAAAATTTGCTGTGCCGGTGAGCGGCCCCAAAAAATGGTGGCTCACCTTTATATTAGCCAACCGGGGTGAGCCACCCTTTAAGGGGTGACTCACCCTGTAGCCAACCGCCTCTAAAATAAACTTAGCAATAAGTTTATTTTGCTTTTATACATATTTATGATTTGGATAGTGAAGCAAACTAATGGGATATGAGGTGATTAAAAATTATCCAAGTGGTAAAATCATACCTGAATAACCCAAATATTTACATTAGTTAACCTAAACGTTTGGGTTTTAAACCCAAAATTTTAGGTTTGCAACGCAAACATTTAGGTTTAGTAACCAAAAACATTAGGTTATACAACCTAAATGATTGGGTTTATAGCCTAAACAACTGCAAAAAATGTCTTAATAAGCTGGTATATTTACTACCTGAGCATAAAAAAATCCCATTTTTTAAACGGGATTTAACACTTAACGCATTTTTTGATAAAACAAAAACTGTGGTAGTTTATGGTTTATCGATGGTTGTTCTTGGAAAAAACTGCGCCATTTCTTCTTTAATGGTTGTTACGCCGGGTTCATTTTCGCCTGCCAAAAAGCTAATGTAGCTGTACTGGCTAAGAGCCGCCTGGTAATTGTCGTTGTCGTACAGTATTTTGGTATCTTCCAGTTGCTCGGCAATACTGCGTAGCCGTGTAATTATACTTTCAAGCTGGCCACGTATGGCAAAATCGCTTGTAAATTCAACCCAGTTAACTTTACTGCTGCTAAAAGCTGGCTGTGCGGTTTTAAGGTCGTTTACCTTATTTACAAGCAATTTATTTAGCTCGTTAATACGGCCGTATTTCTGGCGTTCCTCTGGGTAAGGTTTACCATTTTACCGGTAATGGCAGTTTGTAATTGATCCATAGCTTTTGTGATGTCAGATAAATCTGAGGTAGAAAGCTGGTTCTGCATTAAATCTTTTAAAGGCATAATCTTTCTAGTTTAAGGTTTTTAAATCTAGTTTAAGGTTTTTAAAAAAATGATCGTAAAAAAACATTAGCTAAATTATAATATGCTTTCAATAAAAAAATACCCCAAAGTCGTAATATGTTATGCAAGGAACTGAATGTTAGTCATTAACCTATAGTAAAGACAAAACTATTTTACTTATAATTAATATTATGTTAAATAGACTTTCTTAAAGTCCCTCCCTTTACGTTTCCGCTGTGTGGCAGTTTAGTTCGTGTAGGTTAGTTATTTTTTGGCTGGCTGTCACTTTAAGCAAAACCCTCCTGCTTTTTGCCGGAGGGTTAAATTTTTTGTGACACTGGATGCATGAAACCGCTGTAAACTATAAAATTGTGTAAACTTTTCTAACAATTCTGTAACAGTATATTAATTATTTGTCAGCATCTTTGTCTTGGTTTTTCATAGGATATTGGATTAAACGGGGCTAAGTTTTTACTTTGGCCCCTTTTTTATTAAAACCGCAGCATTATATGGGCTAAAGCTGGCTTAAAAAAAAATGCCCCGGTGCTAAAACCAGGGCGTAATAGAAGATTTCAATAAATTATTAACCTAAATAAGCTTTTAAAGCTCCACTGTAACGGGCTTTCTGTAAACGCTTAATAGCTCTTTCTTTAATTTGGCGGATACGCTCTTTAGTCAAATCATATTTCTGACCAATTTGCTCAATAGTTACACCATTTTCTCCATCCAAACCAAAATAAGCATTTACGATCTCTGCTTCACGTGGACTTAAAGATTTAAGAACCCTACGGATCTCGTTTTTCAATGAATCGTGCATTACATCTTCATCGGTTTCATCGCCACCTTTCAGCAAATCGCCCATGGCTACATCTTCTGCTTCATGCACGGGTGCATCCAGGGAAGTATGGCGGGTGTTGCTTTGGAAGATGTTGTTAATCTCCGTTTCGCTCATCTCCAGTAATTCTGCTAATTCTTCGGTAGATGGCTCACGCTCATGTTCCTGTTCAAAAGCCATGTAGGCCTTGTTAGCCTTGTTGTAGGTGCCAATTTTGTTTTGTGGCAAGCGGACTAATCTGCCCTGCTCTGCCAACGCCTGCAGTATAGATTGGCGAATCCACCACACAGCGTAAGAAATGAATTTGAAACCTTTGGTTTCGTCAAAACGTTGTGCCGCTTTGATTAAGCCGAGGTTACCCTCGTTAATTAAATCACTAAGAGAAAGGCCCTGGTGCTGGTACTGCTTAGCCACAGATACCACAAAACGAAGGTTGGCCTGCACCAATTTGTCCAAAGCACGCTGATCACCCATTTTGATCTTTTGGGCCAAAATGGTTTCCTCTTCAGGAGTAATCATCGAAATTTTGGAAATTTCCTGCAGATATTTCTCAACTGCCTGTGAATCACGGTTGGTAATCTGCGTTGCGATTTTAAGTTGCCTCATTGTCTTGAATTAGTTACTAAAATAGAACACTGAATAGACATCAATTGTTGGGAAATCGTTGCAAAAGGATTAGTTAATGCTAGAATTCCTGCTAAAAATGTGTGCAAAGTTAATAAATTATAGCCAAATTTCATAATGAAAGTGTATAAAATTGGATGAATGGTGGATAAAAGGATTGGGGATTAGGAATTTGTAATCTGGAATTGGGATGATGATAATCTGATGCAGAAAAAAGTTTGTGACTTTGCAGAAAGTGATTTAATTAAATAACATGTACATATATTTTGTTATTTTTATATAATTTTGGAGCTCTTTACTTTTAGGGTTATCAGCAAAATAACTCTCTATATTATTAAAATTGTATTGCCTATATTTGTTATTCACTTTATAAGTAAGCTTATAAATTGTCCCATCTAATATTATCCCATCAAGTTTCAATACATCCTGATTAGGCAATAAAAAAATTCTGTTATTCTTTAAAGTGTCAAAAGTTAACTTAAAAATGTGATTATATATCTTATAATCAAAATCTTCAGATAATGGTAAAATATTTATAGTTTCTCTTTTGTAACCAACACTTCCACGAAGATATAGATACTTATTTGCATACCATTTCTCTTTGTTATAACCAATTACAATTAACTCCCTACTGCCGTTTGGTCTTGCAATTGATTCTAACCTTAATTCAAATTCGTTATTAGATTTACAAATGTTGTTGATACCATAATTAAATGAATCACTATTATTGCATGTAAATGAAGAATCAAAAATTACATCGCCATATTTCAGCCTAGTTTGACTGTTTGAACAAAGACCATTAAAAATTATAATAAGAGTGAGTATATATCGCATTTGTTTCATGATTAAACACATTAAATATATTTATGAATACAATGTATGATAGTTTCTTAATTGTATAGTGTTTTCTTATACATTTTTTGTTATAGCTCTGTTTTAATGTTCGTGTCTCCAAATTACTATATTTGCCCAATGATAGCAGACCTACGTTCCGATACATTCACCAAACCATCCCCGGCAATGCTGGATACCATGTTTAAAGCACCGGTTGGTGATGATGTTTTTGGTGAAGACCCCTCTATTAATAAATTAGAAGCCATGGCAGCAGCTATGTTTGGAATGCAAGCTGCCCTTTTTTGCCCCAGCGGCACCATGACCAACCAGATTGCCATAAAATGCCATACCCAACCCGGTGATGAAGTGATTTGCGATAAAGTAAGTCATATTTATATTTACGAAGGTGGCGGAATTGCATTTAACAGCGGTTGCCAAGTTAAGGCTTTGGAAGGCGACCGTGGAAGGATTACTGCAGACCAGGTTTTGGAATCCATCAATCCGGATGATGTACATAAGGCAAGAACAAGTTTGGTTAGCCTGGAAAATACTGCGAATAGAGGCGGTGGTATTTGTTATGAATTTACTGAAATTCAATTAATTAAAAAAGTTTGCTCAAATAATAATTTAAAATTTCATTTGGATGGAGCCCGGCTTTGGAATGCATTGGTTGCCAAAAATGAAACACCTGAACAGTATGGCGAAGCTTTCGATTCTATATCTATCTGCCTGAGCAAAGGCCTGGGTACACCGGTTGGAAGCTTACTTTTGGGCACAACTGATTTTATAAAGCAAGCCCGGCGGGTGCGTAAAGTTTTTGGCGGTGGCATGAGGCAGGCAGGTTACCTGGCTGCGGCGGGTATTTATGCGATTGAGAATAACATAGAAAGACTTGCAGAAGATCATGATTATGCTAAGCAAATAGCTGCGGCTTTGGCTAAAAAAATTTTTGTGGGCAAAATAATGCCGGTTGAAACTAATATCGTAATATTTGAAATAACCGGATCATCGTATACAGCCAAAACATTTTGCGAAAAGCTGGCCCAATATGAAATTTTATGCCTTTCCATTTCTTCCACTCAAGTAAGAATGGTTACACATCTTGATTTTACTAAAGAAATGCTAAAAAAATTAATTGAAACAATAGATGCATTATAACTGCGTTAAAAAAAAATCGTCGCAACTTTTACCTAACCAAAAACAACCAATAATGAAAATACAAACCATACTTGCAGTGGCGTTGGCCATGCTTTTATTCAGTTCCTGCGAAAAAAATGCTGATCCTTTAACCCCCATCAGCAACGGCAAAGCAAAAGTTAATTTTATTTTTAAGTTCGATTCTACCCAGGCAAGACTAAATGCAGTGGGGCAACCAGCCGCAATGCCTGCCGCACATGCAGGCCAATCTCCCCGCTTTAATAGCATGAGCGCCCATTATGTAGAAATGACGCCCTCTGCCTTTACCGCATTAGGCGCAGGAGCCATACTATACAGGGCTCCCGAAGTTACAACCGGTGGTTCAACAGCTATTGATTTTTCAACTTCAAAATTTGCCGGTAACAACCAGGTGTTTTTAAGTGTTCCGGTGAAAAACTTTGCAGCGGGTACCTACACCTGGCTGAGGGTTTCGCTGGCTTACCAGAATTATAATGTTTACATGAATGCATTGGGACAAACTATTGACGCAACTGTGGCTTCATTCATCGGATTCAATACGTACGTAAGAAATTACAAAGTAAAAGATTCAATTGTATCCATAAATGCAAACAAATTGCAAGGTTACTGGGCTGTTGAGGGCAAAGTATTTGGCGTTGGATTCTTAAGTCAGGGCCAGGCTCCTCCCGGTGCAACCACCGTTCCCAATCCGCTTTTTGCAAGTTCACCTATCCCTGCAGGCAGTTGTTTAGTAACAGCACAATTTTTAACTCCGCTCGTTGTAACCGGTAAAGAAAACACGGATATCAATATTGTAGTTTCCTTATCTACCAATAAAAGTTTTGAATGGCTTGATGTTGATAATAACGGAACTTACGACCCAAATAATGGCGATGTAGTTGTTGATATGGGTATTAGGGGAATGATACCAAAGATTCAATAAAAAGCCTCTAGAATATTTTTAACCGTCCTGTCTTTTGCAGGGCGGTTTTTTATTTGGTAAAACTTTATCTTCGTAACCAATCTCAATAAGTATTAAATATGTTTCCAAAAATAAATCCCACTACTACCCCATCCTGGCAGGCATTACAGCAGCATAGGCAGTTGTTTGAAAATGTGCAGATGAAGGATCTTTTTTTTAACGATGCAGGGAGGTTCAACAAGTTTTCAGTTGAGATGGGCGATCTGCTGTTTGACTATTCTAAAAATATTATTACCGAAAACACACTTGAAATATTATTGCAACTGGCGGCAGATTGTAAACTACAGGAAGCCATAGAAGCGATGTTTACCGGTGAAAAAATAAATGGTACCGAGAACCGGGCTGTGCTGCATACGGCTTTAAGGAATTTTTCGGGCAACCCGGTAATAACAGATGAGGTGGATGTAATGCCGGCAATTCAACTGGTGCAGGAGCAAATGAAAAATTTTTGCGCTGCCGTTCATAGTGGAGAATGGAAAGGATATACCGGCAAAAAAATAAAATACATCGTAAACATCGGCATTGGCGGCAGCGACTTAGGACCTGTAATGGTTACAGAAGCTTTAAAGCCTTACTGGGCTGAAGGCATTGAAACTTATTTTGTAAGTAATGTGGATGGTACACATATTGTTGAAACACTTAAGAAATTGAATGCAGAAGAAACACTATTCTTAATTGCAAGTAAAACTTTTACCACACAGGAAACCATGACCAACGCACAAACTGCCAGGGAATGGTTTTTACAACACGCAATAGATGAAAAGCATATTGCTAAACATTTTGCAGCACTTAGTACCAACGATAAAGAGGTGGTTAAATTTGGTATTGATCCAAAAAATATGTTTGTTTTTTGGGATTGGGTTGGAGGCCGTTACAGTTTATGGAGTGCCATTGGTTTATCCATTGCATTAACTATTGGCTACCCAAATTTTGAGCAGCTTTTAAAAGGTGCCCATGCAACCGATATCCATTTCAGAGAAACAGATTTTGACAAAAATATCCCTGTGATCATGGCTTTAATTGGGATTTGGTACGGCAATTTCTTTGGCACTAAAACAGAAGCTATTCTTCCCTACGATCAATACCTGCACCGATTTTCAGCTTATTTTCAACAGGGAAACATGGAAAGCAACGGCAAGTATATTGACCGGAGCGGAGAAAAAGTTACTTACGCTACCGGGCCGGTTATTTGGGGCGAACCCGGTACTAATGGCCAACACGCATTTTATCAGCTTATTCACCAAGGTACAGAAATAATCCCCTGCGATTTTATTGCTGCTGCCATCAGCCACAACCCTACCGGCGATCATCATCAAAAACTGATGAGTAATTTCTTTGCTCAAACCGAAGCCTTGATGAACGGCACTACACATCCAAATCCTTACAGGGTATTTGAAGGCAACAGACCAACCAATTCTATTTTAATAAAAGAGATTACGCCTTTTACTTTGGGGCAGCTAATTGCTTTGTACGAGCATAAAATATTTGTACAGGGCGTAATTTGGAATATTTATAGTTTTGATCAATGGGGCGTAGAACTAGGCAAGGTTTTGGCCAATAAAGTTTTGCCCGAACTGGAGTTGGAAGATACAGTTGTTGCGCATGACAGTTCAACAAATGGTTTGATAAATGCGTTTAAAAAAATGCGCTGATCAATAATTGGGGGGACTAAAAAATTCTTTTTCGCCCATAATATAATAGGCACAGAGCTTACCGGCAACCTTGCTTTTAATTACAATGCTTTTACTATCAGTATCCGGCATTGATTTTCCCTCGGCAGGTTGCAAATCTATCTTCAATAATTTATTACCTTTTTTTGCTGTGATGCTGCAATTCGGGTTCATTTTTTTATCTCCAATTGAAACTGTTTTTGCAGTTACGTTTACTACTGAAAAAGATAATTCGGTGAAATTATAAAGCACAGACTTTATATCCGGGATTTTTGCAGCACTGTATTCAACATAAATAAACCGGATTATATTCTTTTTAGGCGGTATCGGGTTTCCGTTTTCATCACTCATTTGTGTGCCCGGCATGCTTACATTATACCAGGCATAAGCCTTTTTAATGCTGCAGTTACGCTGTGCAAAACAAGCGGTTACTACTGTTAAAAACAGAAATGATAATATGAATGCTTTCATTTTTAATGCAATTTAATTCATTTTGAAGCAGCAGCTGTTTAAAGCAAGCATAAAAAATCCTCCCTTTTTGGGGGAGGATTTACTGCAATTAGGTTTGGTGTTTATGTTAGTTACCACTTTTCTACCACCTCTGCACTGCCGTTATCAACAGGGCCGTTATTTGTCTCGGTTGGAGTTTCTATGTTTTCAGCAACTTCTTCAGCAGCTATTTTTTCAATGGGAGTTTCGGTTAAATCAGCTACCACAGTTTCCATGTTACTTACAGCAGGGGCTGCAGCATCATTGTTATATGGCTGGCGCTGGCCTTCCTCACCTTCATAAGGCGTATCATGGTTAAAGGCATCGAAATCAAAATCAGGCATCAATTCAGTCTTCACATAATCAATGGCTTCGCCCAACCCTTTAATAAATTTGTTGAAATCTTCTTTATACAAAAAAATCTTATGCCTGTCGTACCCGTCAGAATCAAAACGCTTGCGGCTTTCTGTAATGGTTAGGTAATAATCGTTGCCACGGGTTTCTCTTACATCAAAAAAGTAAGTTCTGCGTTTTCCGGCCCTGATGCGTTTGCTGTAAACGCTGTCCATTTTCTTTTCGTTATTCTGTTCGTTGTTTTCGTGCGCCACTGTTTAGTTTAGTTTTAGTTTAAACGGTTACCCTTTTTAGGCAAAGCAAAGATAAAATTGTTTTCCATTCTACAAAATATATGATTGATTATTTGGGATTAAGTTTGTTAAAGGTATCCGGTAGTGCAGTTTACAGCTGGTTATCCTGCTCCTGCTGCCTTTTGTACATATCAGCGTAGTACCCATTAATAGACAGTAATTCGCTGTGCGTTCCCTGCTCTACTATTTTGCCATCATCCAGCACTATTATCTTATCAAAATCAAACAAGGCAAAAATGCGGTGGGTTATAATGATGGCAGTTTTGTTTTGTAAAAACCGGTGTAAATTACCAAGAATTTCATTTTCTGTACGGGCATCTACCGCACTCAGGCAATCATCAAAAATTACAATTTTAGGGTCTTTAATTAAGGCCCGTGCAATGGATATGCGTTGCTTTTGTCCGCCACTAAGGGTTACACCACGTTCCCCTATCAGCGTATCGTAACCATATTGAAATTTTTCTATTTCGTTGTGGATGCCGGCCTGTTTGGCTGCAGTAATTACAGCTTCATCACTTGCGTCATTCATACCAAAACGAATATTATTACGAACTGTTTCGCTAAATAAAAATATATCCTGCGGTACATAGCTGATTTGGCTCCGAAGGTTGTGCATTTCAAATTTATTCAAGGGTATGCCATCAAACATAATTATTCCCTGCTGCGGATCATACATGTGCAGCAGCAATTGCGCCAGCGAAGATTTACCAGAGCCTGTTCTGCCTACAACCGCAATCTTCTCCCCTTTGTTTATCTGTAAAGAAAAATTCTTTAAAGCATTGATACCTGTATGCGGATAAACAAAATCCACATTGGTAAGGCTGATATTTCCTTCTAATGATTTACTTATCGTTTCTGCTTCATTTTTAATACCCGGTGCTGTGTGCAAAAACTCATTGATTCTTCTTTGAGAAGTTACAGCCCGCTGCGTCATACTGGCTGTCCAGCCAATGGCGCTTACCGGAAAAGTGAGCATCTGGATATACATTACAAACTCGGCTATGCGGCCCACGCTTGCACCTTCAACCTGGTTAACCACATCCAGGCTGCCAACCATGATAGTTATGAGCGTACTAAGCCCGATTAGCAGTGCCATGCTGGGAAAATAAATAGCTTCTGTTTTTGCCAGGCTCAATGCATTATCACGGTAAGCTTCGCTGTTCTTTTTAAAAAAGCCCATCATGGCTTTTTCCTGTACAAAAGATTTTATAACCCGGATGCCGGAATAAGATTCCTGAGCATTGGTAGTAAGATCGCTTAACAAAGCCTGTATACGTTCGCTTTTTTTATTGATGATGGTATTTACAAAATAAATGGCAATGGCCAGGATGGGTAAAGGCGCCAATGCAACCAGGGTTAGTTTAGGACTGGCTTTAAACATAAAAAAAATACTGAAACCCAGTACTGCAGCAAGGTTGATGAAATACATGATTGCCGGCCCGGTGTACATGCGTACTTTACTTACATCATCTGCTATGCGGTTCATGAGGTCGCCGGTGCTGTGGGTTTTGTAAAAGTTAGTATCTAATTTCTGGTAGTGTGTAAATATTTCATTCTTCTGGTCGTACTCAATATGCCGGCTCATTACAATAATGGTTTGCCGCATCAGGAACATAAAAAAACCACTGATAATGGCAATTACAAACAAAGTAATGCCGGCATACAAAATTTTTCGGGAAGGGTTTTTATCGAACTGAGTAATAACCTGCCTTACCGCAAAATCATAGTTCTTCTCCCCTTTCTTAATATCAATCCCTTTTTCGTTGGTTGATTTGATTGACTCAACAACCGTATTAACTACATAACCGGTAAGCTGCGGCGCCAGTATACGGAAATAATTGGTAAGCACCACAAACACAAAGCCAAGCACAAAATGCCAGCGATATTTCCAAAAATATTTATTGAGGGAAGAAAGATGTTTCATTGATGGCGCAAAGGTAAAATAAAACGGGGCGTAAAAGTGAGCCGTTTATTTTGAGCTGATTTATGATGCGGAGATTTTTTTATCTTAGTAAAAATAAATAACTAGTTATGAGTAAGCTCCCTCCTTTTACGGTTATATCTTATAACCAAACCGACAATCTTGAAGACACAGGCGATGATGTGGTATTTTTTCATGTTGACCTGGAAGTAAATGATCAACAGTATCATTCAATTGTGCCATTTCACAGAATGGAAGATTACTTTTTGAGATATAAACCAGCAGATGCAGCTTATTTTAAAAAGCTGCGTAGTTCCATAAACGGTTTTGGGCCAAAAGAAACCCAAGTGCTGCGGCTGGCAGAAGAAGAAGGCTACGATATTGAAAAAGAAGTAATGGACTTTATTGCTGCCGAAAGCACGCTGGAAAAGCTTATACCGGTTAATAAAAAACAAAACGGTATTAGACAGGCTGCCTTCGAGGAACAACTATACCAACTTGAAGCCCTGATGCAGGAAGGCAAATCTTTTAACTTACGAGATATTACATTTAAAGATGAAATCATGGATTTGTTGAATAAAAAAGTACTTGAAATATATCCTGAAATATGCAACAGCCGACCTGAATATATTATTGAATTAAAAGAACTGCTGATTAAACAAGTACTGAACCTTGGGGGTGAGGTTAATAACCTTGCCTGGAAAGCAACTAAGCAGGAGTAGCGGTTTTTTTGAAAGATTAGCTACAGTAAATATATTTCAAGAATTGATACCTGATTATATAGCGGCTTAACATTTTTTAAAAATGCATCATTGCCGGTAATAAATTAAAAACCAAAACAACACACCCATATCATGAACAAGTATAAAACGCTTTACAAATGGATGTTACTGCCGATGCTGGTAATGAAGTTTGGCATTTTTAAAGAGTATTGGGGTGATTTCTTGGATAATGCATGGTCGGTGCATATACATTATTGCACGGGAACCATGTGGTATATTTACCTCATCATTCAGCCCTACTTTGCTACGCATGGGCAAATGGGCAGGCATAGAACCAATGGCATTGTAGATGATTGTGGATTGAAACAAATATTTGGGCCTGCAAAGCAGTATACTTTCTGAATAAGAAGACTTAAAACGGTTAAGCACAGTTCGTTAACTTTATACAGTAATAATTTAAAATAAAATTTATGCGGATAAATATCATGTTAAGTACTTCAGTTATCCTTATTTCAATTCATTCATTTGGATGTGGAGGAAATACTGCTACCAGCGGTAAACAAACGGCTGACACATCTCAATTACCTCCTGTAGAAACTAAAAGAGCCAACGCTGATTATAGTCCTGCTTTTAAAGGACAAACAAGGGCAGCCGGCGTAAAAACCACCACGCCATATACAGTAGAAATAATTGCCGAAAAATTGGGAAACCCCTGGGCGGTTATTACCATGCCCGATGGCCGGTTACTGATAACTGAAAAATCGGGCTACATGCAAATACATGATGCAAATGGTAAACCCGTAAAAAAGATAACCGGTTTTCCGCAGGTAGAAGACCGTGCACAAGGTGGTTTACTTGATGTGGCATTGGACCCTGCCTTTGCAACAAATAAAACCATCTACTGGACCTATGCCGAAAAAAAAGAAAACGGTAACCTGATGGCCGTGGCCAAAGGCCAGCTAAATGAAGCGGAATCTAAAATTGAAAATCCTGTTGTTATTTTTCGTGCCACACCTGCATTAAAAAGCAGTTTGCATTTTGGCTCCAGGCTGCTGTTTGATAAAGATGAAAACCTTTTTGTTAGCACCGGCGAAAGATCAATACTGGAAGGCCGGAAACAGGCACAATGGCTTAACTCGGGATTGGGTAAAATTTTTAAGATAACAAAAGATGGTAAGCCTGCAGCCGGTAATCCGTTCCTTAACACTAAAGATGCCATGCCCGAAATATATGCTTACGGCATACGTAATGCACAAAGCTTAGACATTCACCCGGTAACGGGCGCATTGTGGGAAGCTGAATTTGGCCCCCGCGGTGGCGATGAACTTAATATTATACAAGCCGGAAAAAATTATGGCTGGCCTGTTATTACGTATGGTATTGAATACGACGGAGATGAAGTAGGCAGTGCCATACAGCAACAGGCAGGTATGGAGCAACCAGTGTATTACTGGGACCCCGTGCTTTCGCCAAGCGGCATGGCATTTTATAAGGGCAACACAATTCCGGAGTGGACAAACAACCTGTTTATTGGCGGCCTTAACAGTAATCACATAGCCAGGTTGGTAATTGAAAATAACAAAGTGGTTGGCGAAGAAAGA
>Ga0209181_10006953_pt1 | contig 15688 bp, 11 predicted proteins | sample MAT05_FD_187208 | JGI IMG/M metagenome (GOLD analysis project Ga0209181, IMG submission 187208) | Freshwater microbial communities from Lake Fryxell liftoff mats and glacier meltwater in Antarctica - MAT-05 (SPAdes) (version 2) | ecosystem: Environmental > Aquatic > Freshwater > Ice > Liftoff... | reverse complement strand
GGTAACTACCTTGTGATTCAAGCTGCATAGCTGGAAATATGCAGAGATAGACAAAATGAACATTCCAGATTCTCCACAAGTAACTCTCTAATAGTTCGAGTAAGCAGACGGACAGGGAGCCAAATAGGACGAGAGGCATAAAATGCTATCTTGTCAAAGGGTTTTTTCCAGTCGTATCGCACTATTTTGCCATCAAGCCTCAGGTTCTGAAGCGTCATATTCAAAAGTAGCCGTTTTTCTTCTGGTTCAGAACCCGCAAATAATTCTTTTGCTCGTGAAGCTATCTGTACCAGATATTGAGCGGTCAAGTAATACTCTTCATCTGCCATTTGTAGTTTAGCTCATTTTGCTTGTAGTAGCTTTTGTTCAGTGCGGTAAGCATTGCGCTTATCTTCAAAGAAGCTCTTAGTAATCCACCCTATACTCCTGACCACAATCAAATTGAACATGTTTGGCAATATGCCAAATCACAAATTGCAAACAGAGGTGGATTGAAATTTGAAGTCATCAAACAGAAATTTTTGAACACCATCAACCACCAACAATTTTACTACAAAATCTGACATTCTGTTTTGAGGTTGTTATAGTATGCTCGATGTAGCTATACTTATTCCAAGTCTTATCCACTTTCCTACTTCGATGGGCAAGGTGTCGCAATACCTCGAGAAAGCTTAGAGGCAAGGTGTTAAATACTAAAGATCAGGAGTTATAGTCTATACTTCTATTAGTTAAATATAGCTAAAGAGTATGCAAAAGATCAATCATTATTTATTCGCGCCTAGGTTTACCCTCAATAGGTTTCAACTTAACCTAGTTGGTCTCTTTTTTATATCGATAGGCCTGGTCGCCGGATCGTATCTGACCCTTAAAGGCATCACCAAGATTTTTGCGGCCCCCGCTCCCTGGACTCAAACTGACTGGAGCAGCGGAGTAGGCGCATCAACTACTAATCAATACTCTTTAGCCTCAAGTATTGATGCCACTACTACCGCTGGGCAACTGACTTTAACCAATACCGAAAAACTCACCAATACCGATTTCGAAACAAATTTAACCTCTTGGGATTCGTTTTCTGCCACTGGCGGAACAATTACAACGAGTGGAGGTTATACAATTCATACATTCGCAACTTCAGGAACATTCACCCCAAATGGCGCTGGGGATGTTGAGTATCTAGTAGTGGCTGGTGGTGGTGGGGCTGGTAGTGGTCAGGCTGGTGGTGCGGGTGCGGGAGGATTTAGAACAGCGACAGGGTTTGCTGTAACGGCACAAGCCTATCCTATAACTATTGGTGCGGGTGGGGCTGGGAATACTGGTATAGGCAACCCAGGTGGTGATTCAGTTTTCAGCACTATCACATCTGTTGGTGGAGGATCAAGTAGTGTAAGTGCAGGCGGGAGTGGCGGGTCTGGTGGTGGAGCTGGCTATTTCGTCACGTCTGGCACAGGGGCGGGGGCGGGTACAAGCGGGCAGGGCAACAACGGTGGCACTGCTTTAGGATTTAATAATAAATACCCTGCTGCGGGGGGTGGAGGTGCGGGCGCTGTCGGCGAGAATGCACCTAACCTCAACACAAGCGGCGCTGGTGGAGCAGGTTCCGTTTCATCCATTAGTGGAAGTTCTGTTACTTACGCTGGAGGCGGTGGTGGTTCTGGATCGATACAAGAAGCTGTTGCTGGAGCAGGTGGGTCTGGAGGAGGAGGTGCGGGTGCGGTGGCAGGGGGTTCCACAAATGGCACGGCAGGCACTGCTAATACTGGCGGCGGCGGCGGCGGATCACATAATGGAGCAGGTGGTGGTGGTTCAGGTGGCTCCGGCATTGTCATTATCCGTTATCCTGCTCTGACAGCCACCAGGGATACGGTAACCACCTACACTAGCTCAGCTGGTTCAGCAAAGCTGGTAAACGGTGGCACTGCTCTAAACTTCACTCAAGCTGTCAATGTTGGAGATACCAACGCGTATAATTTAACAGCCTATGTCTACACCACGGGGGCGGCAGTTTCTTCGGCAGATGCAGAACTTTTTTACAATGGGGTAACGCTAACTACTACATATACCTCGGTCGGAAGTGGGTGGTATAAACTTTCAGGAACGCTCGCCGGTGCAAATGCTTCAAGGAACTATGGAGTGCAGGTGAAAGGCAACAAAACTGTGTATGTTGATAATTTCAGTCTAAATTCTTATGCCAGCTCTGGAACTTTGACTTCAAATATCTTTGATTCAAATGCTGGAGGCAGTTATTGGGGTATTTTAACCTACACCTCCTCTGGTTCTACCGTGACAGTGAAAGCGAGGAGTTCAGATAGCTCGACCATGTCTGGAGCTACAGCTTTTTCTTCTTGTACTGCTATTAGTTCTGGTTCAGATATCTCTTCAAATAACTGTATGACGGATGGACAACAATACATCCAGTACCAAATTACTTTAACGAGTGCGGATACTTCTGTTACACCGACTATTAGCGATATCTCAACTGCATTCTTGCCATTTGATAGTATCGCTCCGTCAACGAATGCTTCTAGTATCACAATGGCCACAACATCATCAGGGGGTAGGAGTGTGGCTTCTAATGATTGGAATAATGCAGTAGATCCATATTTTTCCTGGACTGCTGGAGAAGATGATGGAGGAGGAAGTGGGCTTAAGGGCTATTGTGTCTATTTAGGGGCAACTCCTAACTCAGATCCCTCGACAACCGCTGGGCTTCTCACCAATTCACCAGTTGCAACAACCGGCACAACCTGTGGTTTTATTACTTCCAGCACAACACTCAATCTGTCCTCAGCTTCATACCTTTCGTCTGCACTCGTTTCTGGGACAACCTATTTTGTCGCTATGAAAGCTATAGATAATGCAAATAACATCTTTGCCGGATCTGCTGCTTCTTTTCAATTTAGACAAGATGCTGCCTCGCCTACTAATGTAACCAGTATCTCCACTCCTGGTTCCTCTTTCTCTAATGTGGTGGATATGAGTTTTACCTGGCCTATCACGGGTGGGACAGCAGCCTCTGATAGCAACTCCGGAGTGTTGGGGTATCAATACCAGATTAACTCTAATAGTGGTGCTTGGTTGGGCACTCAAACAGATTCTCTTTGTAGTGTAAGTTATATCCCAGCGGCCACTGCTACCTATGCTCTCACCAATGCCCAAGATGGTGCGGGCATTGTCGCAGGGAATAACACAGTTTACTTTAGAACCATAGATACAGCCTGTAACATATCTTCCTCTTCAACCCACAGAACAGGACTCTTACTCTATGGTGGAGCTGCTCCGACGTTTGGAGGTTCAGACGCTATAACCGTCGCTCCTTCAACGAGTACCTCTAACTCCTTTGCTTTTTCCTGGCCAGCTGCTACTCCCGGCTCTGGCAGATCTATTACCCATTATTACTATATGGTAAATACTGCCCCACCCAGTACTCTTGCAACCATCACGAGTAATACTGCTACATATATAGACACGAGTACTACAAGAACTGTCGCTGCCGGAGCTATTAGTGGCGCTGTAAAAGGCAGTAACACTGTGTATGTAGTTGCAGTTGATGATCAATCCAATTATTCTCCTTCAAATGTGATTACCGGAACTTTTACCTTAAACTCAACACTGCCAGATCCACCTACTAATGTATCTGCTTCTGATGCATCTATTAAAGCCTCATCTCTATGGAGAGCCTCTTTGGCTTGGGGAGCGCCCGCCTACACAGGCACAGGCACACTCACATATAAAGTTCAAAGAGGGACAGATGGAGTAACCTGGACAGATGTAACAACTACCTCTGGTACCGCGTATGTGGATACAGTCGCGACTTCCTCTAAGTTTTATTGGAGAGTAGGTAGTTATGATACCTCTTCTGATTCCATCGTTGCTCCCTCATACGCAAATGCTGTTACTTTAACTCCAAAAGGAGCTTTTTCTTCCCCAGCTGATTTATCCTCAGGCCCGACTGTCTCTGCTATCACTACAAAAAAAGCCACTATCACCTGGGCTACTTCCAGAACATCTGATTCTAAGATCTCGTATGGAACAGCTAGTAATACTTATGGCAGCGTGGATGCTTCTAGCACAGATCAAGTCACCGCTCATTCAATTATTTTATCGAATCTTTCAGCCGGGACTACCTACTACTATAAAGCTAAATGGTCAGATGAGGATGGGAATACCGGAACAAGTGCCGAGAAAACTTTTTCTACGAGTCCCAAGCCGAGTATTAAAGAAGCAACAGCCAAAAATATAGGCCTTACTTCTACCAATGTTCAGTTTACTACGAACGGGGCCTCGTCTATAAAAATATATTATGGCAAATCCACCAGTTTTGGAGCTGTTAAAACTATCTCTACTTCTACAGCAGAAACTACGTACACAGAAGAACTAGTAAGCTTGGATGATGGGACAAAGTATTATTACAAGATCAACACCTTTGACTCAGATGGCAGTGAATATGAAGGAGATACCAACTCATTCCAGACACTCCCACGGCCGAAAATCTCAAATGTCCGTGTACAGCAGGTATCAAACACAGCGCAATCTACTCTCCTGGTGAGTTGGACGACAAATACAGAAGCATCAAGCATTGTGAGCTATTTCCCTGAAGGAGATATAGGAGCAGTTCGGGATGAGGTAAACGTTGCTTTATTAAAAGGAGAACATACATTAATACTCCGAGGACTTCTTCCACAAACTAATTATTCGTTGATTGTGAGTGGGCGGGATAAGATCGGCAACGAGGCAGTATCAGATATTCAGAAAGTGACAACTGCAACTGACACCAGACCACCACAGATTTCGGAACTAAAAGTGGAAGGCTCGAATGTGTCAATTGACTCAACAACTGGACAAGAGCAACAGGCACAACTGGTAGTTACCTGGAATACTGACGAACCAGCAACTTCTCAAGTAGAATTTGGCGAAGGGACAGGTACCACCTACGCGCAAAAAACGCAGGAGGATGCTAATGCAAAGACTAACCATCTGGTGATAATCTCAGGACTGACCCCTTCCAAGGTCTATCATCTAAGGGCTCTCTCAAAGGATAAAGTAGGCAACCCAGGCATTTCAATAGATATTGTATCAATCACACCCAAGGTCACAGACAATGCCTTCAATCTTGTTATTCAAAACCTACAAGAAGTTTTTGGATTCTTGGGAGGATTAAAAAAATGAACCCAGTAATCAAAGTACAAAACGTAAATAAGTCATTCCGCGTAGGCTCACAGGATGTGCAGATACTAAAAAATATCTCCTTTGAAATAGAACAGGGAGATTTTTCAATTATTTTTGGCCCCTCAGGTTGTGGGAAATCAACACTTCTGTATGCACTTTTAGGGCTTGAGGGCCCAACCACTGGATTAATAACATTGCTTGATACTAATCTTTACGCGTTGGCCTCAGAAGATGATCGCTCAGAATTTAGAAAGAATCATATTGGCATGGTTTACCAGCAGCCAAATTGGATAAAATCACTGACAGTACTAGAAAATATTGCGTTTCCACTGTTGTTAAAAGGCGAAGAAACCCTGCAAGCACACACAAAAGCGCAAGAACTACTCAAGACAATTCAGATGGAAACCTGGGGGGATTATCTCCCGTCAGAACTTTCTAGTGGGCAACAGCAACGGATTGCTCTTATCAGAGCACTCATAACCAATCCGGAACTTATTATTGCTGATGAGCCAACTGGAAATTTAGACTTTGAGTCAGGGCAAGAACTTATACAATTACTGCAAAAACTCAACACTGATGAAAAAAAGACAATTGTTATGGTGACGCATGATTTGGAATATCTGAAGTATGCGAAGACTGCGATTAAAATGTTTAATGGAGAAGTTGTAGGTATCTACACCGAGGAAAATAAAAGTGAACTTATGAGTCATGTAAGAAGCAAGAGAGGACTGTCAGAAGCACATATTAGTTCTGAATAAGAATGCTATGGAGAAAAGATTTTTCAAAAGACCAGGTAAAGATGTTAAGAAAGTAGCGCTTGCTAAAGCCCGATTAAATCCGGATCAGCAAAAGCGGTCTTTCTCCACCCCTTGGACTCATGCTCCGTTTTTCCGCTCGCACCTTCCTCGCTTCAATCCTCGTGTGCTTATCCAAACTATAACTTTTGTACTATTACTTTTGGTGTATGTAACAGCACAGGTAGTGCAGTGGATTGGCAAGAAAAGCCTTGTCCCTCAAAAGATAAAGGCAGGCGTTGGTAAACCACTACAAGTAGTATATGTGTCAGCTCTGCGCTTTCTTAATGTTCATAAAGTAGGATCTATATCGCGGGTGGCACTTATTGAACTCTCCATTCGTAATATGAAAGCCAAGAAAGCACGTACCGTAATAACGATTGGCGGTATGGCAATAGGATTCGGCGCAATTGTGTTTTTAGTGTCGATGGGTTATGGCTTGGAACAATTAGTCGTTTCCAGGATAGCGAGTCTTGATGAAATGAAACAAGCAGATGTCAGCATTCAACCCGGATCAAAAGTGAAAATAAATGATAAAACACTTGCTGATTTTAAACAAACCCCTCATGTAGTGATGGCACTTCCGCTTATTGCAGTTGTAGGGAGGGTTAATTTTCAAAACTCTGTTTCCGATATGGCAGTATACGGGGTAACAAGTGATTATCTTAAGCAGTCAGCGATCCAGCCTATACAAGGGAAGATCTTTGAAAGTAATGAGTTAGCAATGGAAGATAAAAGTACAAAAGGTCAAGTTGCCGGAGTTTCTACTACACAAGACGAACAAGAAGCTAAGTCAGGTGAGAAAATTCAGAATGTCGAGTTTGCTATAGAGCCAGGTGCCTGGGTGAGGGTGAGAGAAGCGCCCGCACCCTCTGCAAAAATTTTAGGCTACACAAAACGACTTGAAGGAAATCAGCAAGGGGAAGAACTCTGGGGAGAAACCTATCTTTCAGAAGATGCTAGTGGAGAAGCAGGGAGAGATGTTGAAGGGAAAAAGCTTGGAAAATGGGTCAAAGCACCGATTTCATTATGGGATAAAAAACAATGCGAGCAAAATACGAGTGACTGTGAGAACGGTTCCTATATGGTTTTACGGGATGCTGACAACAAACAAGTTCAAAAAGTAGGGTACTTTGCCCAATTAAGCATGTCTGTTACCGGCACATTGGTTCAAGATTCACAAGTGCTGGGGGTTACAACAAATAGCGATGAGCTTGAGGCAACAGATTCTGCTTCTTTTGATTTTGTCGAAATACCATCGGAAGCAGGGATTATAAAACCCTCCGAGACAAAAAAAATCAGCTTGGGACCCAATGCCCAAAAACAAGCGATTGTGAACCGGGCAATGCTTGAGATTCTTGGAATTAAAGAAGGCGAAGCAGTCGGAAAAGCATTTAGTGCTTCATTTATTGCGACCGGAGATTTATTAGATAACCAAAACGAGAAAATAGAATCGATGCCAGCTGAGTATACTATTGTTGGGGTTACCCCTGATGCGCAAACGCCTGTTTTCTATGTTCCTTTTGTTGACCTCAGGTCTTTGGGTATCACTAACTATTCACAAGTAAAAGTTGTTGTTTCGGATCAAAAAGATCTCACTCATGCGAGAAAACAAGTCGAAGCCCTCGGGTATACTACGAGATCAGTTGCCGATACAGTAAGTCAAATTAATAGCCTTTTTGCAACTGCGCGAACAATTCTGGCATTACTTGGAGTAGTAGCTCTAGGGGTTGCCGCACTGGGAATGTTTAATACCTTGACAGTTTCACTCCTGGAGCGAACACGAGAGGTAGGGCTTATGAAGGCAATGGGTATGAAATCCTACGAAGTAAAAGAGCTTTTTCTAACTGAATCTATGCTTATGGGATTTTTTGGAGGAGTACTCGGACTAATAGTTGGATTTCTTGGTGGAAAATTAGCTGGGCTCTTGTTATCAATCTTTGCTATTTACAAAGGTGTTGGATATATTGATATTTCATATATTCCACCCAGTTTTGTCTTGATTATCCTGATACTTTCTCTGACGGTCGGTCTCTTGACTGGGATTTACCCAGCCAGAAGAGCAACCAAGATTTCAGCGTTAAATGCGCTACGGTATGAATAAGTCTGCAACCCCTATCTGGATTATGTATGCGAGGAAATATGGTTGGAAAACCGTCCCGTATATCACTCAATTAACTGTGCAGTAAATTGGGGGCCGGACAAGTGGATTAAATCAACGAATAATCTTGAATACATTCCTAAGTATAGCTCATCACTTGCTACAGATCAGAGGGTTCACAAGCTAGTGACAGAAGTTTCTGAAAATGAAGACCACATTATATTAGTGACTCACTTGTCTTGTGAACTTGCACCACTATAATCAGGACCTTCAGATTCAGTTCTCTCATCTGGTTTAATTGGTGAACCAGCTTTTGGAGCTGAAAGAGTCTTTACCTCTAAACTAGGATATGCACTTTGCAATAAGTGCGCTTGTTTCTCAGTAAAAATATAATTCTGATTTTCTAACCAACGTTGGCGTAAAGCATTTACTAGACTCAGTGTATCGAATTCTTGTGTCATAATTTTTCCTCTCATCTTATTAAAGAAGTGTAACATATATCTATGAATTCAAAGCAACCCTGCTAGCTCGGGGCTAGATGCTTGCTTATAATTTTTGTTGTAGTTGTTAATAAATTCAGTAGTGGCTTGATTACCCTTATCTAAGTTAGTACTAATCCCTTGATAAAACTCATGTTGCTTAGCACTTATTGGTTCTAAATACCTATACTGCACAACTATATTTTTTGTGGAAAGATGAGCTGTAACAGCATCAGTTCCTTCTCCACTCATCGTCACAGTAATACCAAGATCAGCGAGCTGTTGCGTTTGTTCAGTTTTTAATACTGTACTCGGGTTTTCCAGGACTTTAATCAAACTTCCTTCAAGCTCTGGTGGTAATGAAACGGCAGCTTGCTCTCTAAAGAGCTTAACTGAAAGTTTTGCGGATTCAAAAATGGCATTTTGTGCCACTTTATTGTTTTCTAAACTCTGAGCGAAGCCAGCATTGATTGGAAAAACAACTTTACCGTTCTCAACTTGAGGAGCTGTTGACTCAGCAGCCATTCGCCCCAGCAGATACTTCATAGAGTTTGGACCGAAATGATTCAGAGAATTCAACATCGATATTGCTTGATCAGGATCGGTTATTTTTTTGGTAATAGTGTCTGCAACTTGTTGTCGTAAGGGAACAACTACTTGTGCATTAAAATCCAGTTTTGCCTTAGTGACAAACTCATCCCTTGCTATTTTTAACTCATTTTGAAGCTGTTCTAGTTGTGTACCATCAGCAGGTTCTTCAATTTTATCAATTTGTTCTCTGAGCTTCCTTATTTCTTCAGGTTCAGCTAATAATGGCAAGATTTCCGTATCAAAATCCTCCTGACGCTTAAGTGCATTAAGGTATCCAAGTACTTCTGGTACTTGAGAAACAACTGGAGGAAGTTTATCTGGGCCAAAGGCAGCTCCTGCATCAGCTTCAGCAAATGATCTCGCAATAACTTCGTATTTACCAGCTAAAGCAGCGCGTTCGGGGTTTTCATGATTCACAATAATTTGTTCTAGAGAAGCTGTGGCTTCTTCACCAAGCACTTTAGTGATCGATTCACTCTGAAGACGAACGTGAACAAAACTTAAGAGCGGATGACCGACATCTAACGAGCCGTAGTTTTTAGCACTGGCTCTTTGACCATCACTTACTTCTGGCGTAGCATAGCCAATATCATGATATGCAGCCGCTAAACCAATCACAAAAGATTCTTGACCGGTTAATGCACGGTTAAGTTTGCCAGAAGCTATGGCTTCAGTATCTCGCATATCCTGGGTAAGGTGCATCCAGCCGTGATCACCTAGAGTAACAGAAGAAGCTGCAGTATCTTGATAGGTAATACTTCGGACGGCATCGACAACTAAGTTGTGGGCAGCGTCTCTCAATTCCTTGGTTGCTTCTGGTGAGAGATTTTCCTGAGCTGCCTTTTCTGCAACTAATGCTTCGGCAGAAGCGTACATTTTGTCAGTGAATTGACTCAACCGATTAAATTTTTCAGTTTGATTATTGAGAATTTTTTGTTGTTCTTGTTTTAAACGCTCTTTATAGGTTGGTGCGCCTTGAGCTTCAGCTGAATCATACAAATCAATCTCTTGAGTGAATTTTTGACTCATTCGATCACTTAGTTCTTTGGAGCCAGAAAGTGCCACTGAGGAAGCACGGTCTAAAATTTGATCTTGGCTTGACTTATCACCAGGTTTTTTTGCTTCAACATATGTTTTTGCAGTTCCAGTCACACTTTCTCTAATCTGAACTTGCTCTTCAGGTATCTCGAGTACTTCTATTTGTGGTGAATTGGGATTATTTTCTTCTAACATAAAATAAGGTAAGGTAATTAGTACGAAACGTAACCAAAATACAGTTTCATAACGGGTTCAAGGATATTTTCTGAGCGATGGTTGAACAGATACTCCATCTCTTTTAAGTATAACCCAAAATTGGCTTTTGAAACGCCGTGATAATTGTAGAGTTTGTGTTTTGAATAACTCCAAAAACCCTCGATGCCGTTGATGTGATTGTGACTTCTTTTCTCAACAAGTGTCTTGCTGTGATTCAACCGTTGCCAAAGCCAAGAAGACTGGGTGGGTAGGTTTTGAAGTATCTAAAACAGCTACTGGCCCAACCTTCCGCTATAACGCTAGCTTTTGGATTGACAAAGCCATCCTAGTTGAACTTCAATACGCTCATGCTGCCAGTGCTGCAATGCTTACATGGCTAAATTAGCCCTAAAAATGTAGATATTGTAAGCATTGGCAGCATCCTTTGATATCAATTCGCCAAGCCACGATTGAAGACTGGGAAAAACTTCGAGAGCTTAATCAAAAAATATTTGTGAACAATTCAAGTTTCGATGAAGATCTTATCGTTGATTTTGCCATGACTCCAGAGGGTGAATCCTTCTTTAAAGATGCTATTACCAGACAAGATGGATGCTGTTTGATCGCTGAAGAAGATGGCCGAATGGTTGGATATACCAACGGTGGCACAAAAGATATTTCTTATAGAAAAAGTAAGTATTTTGAGATTGATAACTTAGGCGTTACCTCAGAAATGAAAGGGAAAGGTTTAGGCTTAGTTGATTTTGAGTTTTATCCAATGCATGATCATCAATGGACAGAGAACTTAGTAGATAAGATAGAAGAAAAGAGAAACAAAACCTAAGGTATAATCTAGTCAGAAATGGACAAGCCGTCAGCGTAGCGGATGGAAAGGTTGCGACTCACGGTGCTCTAATTACTTTAGAGAAGGAAATGTAATTTTCCAGCAAAACTATGTTTAAACAAACCGCATCTTTCAACGTTCTCTACACAACTGATGTTATTAAAACTCACGACTTCTATCAGAAGCTAGGTCTTGAAATAAAGCAGTTTGAGACTGATAAAGTCGTTGTTTCATTTGGCTCCTTTGATCTTCATTTCATCTTAAACACTACCGAACCATTTGAAACGTACAAATACATCGCAGACCCCTCAAAATATGGACAAGGTGTGATCTTCTATATTGAGACGGATAGTATCCAAGAGGATCAAAAATTAGTTGTGTCGCTTGGTGGAACGATTAAGGCAGAAGTGTTTAAAAACCATTGGGGATATCAGGAGTTATTGTTCGAAGATCCAAATGGATATAAGTTTGCACTCTATCAAGAAATATAAAGGACATCTCTATGCAGATAAAAATTTCAGAACTTCGCAGTCTTATTATCAAAATACTTTCAAAAGAAAACTATTCTGTTGAAGAAGCCGAAAAGATGGCAGATGTCTATGTGTTTGCAGAAGCTACAGGAAAGAACACGCAAGGTATTTTGAAACTAATGGGAACTGAGCCTGCTCAAAATATAAAACCTAAGTACGCTCCTAAGATCGTCAAAGAAACGTCTGTATCTGTTTTAATTGATGGCGGTGGTGCATCAGGTCCGTTGGCAGCTCAGGTAGCAGTGGATACAATGATTTCAAAAGCCGAGGAGCATGGTTTCGCTATCGCAGGGTCAAGCAATACTTTTTCAAGTACTGGAGCATTGAGTTATTACGCCCACAAGATTGCAAAACACAATTTAATCGGCATAGTCGCCGCTGGATCTCCAAGAGCTGTAGCTTTCCATGGAGGAATTGAGCCTGTTTTTGGTACGAACCCAATTGCATTTGGTTTCCCAACCAATGAACAACCAGTCGTCTTTGACATGGCAACTTCAGCAATGACTTTCTATGGCTTGGTGAGAGCAAACGCATTGGGTCAATCAATTCCAGAAAATATTGCTATTGATACACAAGGTAATCCAACCACTGACCCTGCTGAAGCAATGAGCGGTGCTTTATTACCATTTGATCGTTCATACAAAGGATCTGGACTAGGCTTGATTGTTGAACTGCTCACAGGACCGCTGACAGGAGCAAGTTATGTGTTTGATAATGGTGACTGGGGAACATTCTTCATGGCTTTCAGTCCCAATCTGCTTGGTGATGTAGAGACATTCAAGAAAAACGCTTCTGATTTGATATTAAAAGTAAAAGGTGCAAAAACACAGCCAGGCCAAAAAATCCATATTCCTGGATATGATACTTTGGCGGAAAGTGAAAAAATTCTGGAGCAAGACGGATCAATTGAGATGGAAGACTCACTGATTCAAAAATTGAAAGCATTATGACCCGCTCCCCTAATCCTTCATGGTACTGGTGGAAGCTCAACGGAAAACTGGTTTCCTTGGCTGAAAGAGGAATTGGAGAAGTGTCAGTGGAAAGTTTGGCTACCAGATCTACCTAAAGCTGACGAGCCCAATGTTGAACGCTATAACAAGTTTTTGTTTAAAAACGACGACTGGCAGTTTAATAGCGATAGTATCTTAATAGGTCATTCAAGCGGAGCTGTGGCAATTTTTGGATTACTACAAGTACTTCCTGATGAAGTGCAGGTAGATACCTGCTACTTAGTGGGGGCTTTTAAAGACGACTTGGGTTGGGATCCATTAAAGTCTTTAAATGATCCATACTGTCCTTTAGATCATGCTAAATACTTGGCTTAGAATTTTGCAGGTGGCATTTTGAGAGCTGAGTGGATACGGTGGTGATTGTAGTCATGGATAGTGTGATGAATAGCTTCAGTCAGTTGTCCAGTATCTGTGAATCGGTCAAACTCCAATCCCAGGTCAGTTTTAAAAGTGTTGTAAAAAGACTCCTGGAATCCATTTTCCCATGGGGAAGCTTTGGTGCTCATTGATACTTGGATAGCGGAGTGCGAAGAAAGGAGTCCGCCACAGAGGTATGGCGGTGTTAATGAAAAAGTATTATATTTATACATAGGTATATGAAAAAAATAATTACCTGGTCTGCTTTTAGTTTTCTATTTTTATTAGCCGGAGTCTCTCCGGTTTTTGCAACTCCTATTCCTACCGTCCCCTCTGCACCCACAGCTCTCACCCCAACTCCTGGCAATACACAAGTCGACCTCACGTGGACTGCGCCAGCAGACGGCGGGTCCGCTATTACCGACTACAAAGTTGAGTATCAAGCATCTAACGGAGTTATCTATGTTGCAAATATAAACAACGACACCATCCTCAAATCTACCGACGGTGGAGCAAGTTGGACAGACACTACCAACGGTGGAGCGTTTAATAGTCCAACAGGCATCACCACCGATAGTTTAAACAACATTTATGTTACAAATTATAACAACACCATCCTCAAATCTACCGACGGTGGAGCAAGTTGGACAGACACTACCAACGGTGGAGTGTTTATTAGTCCAAGGGCCATCACCACCGATAGTTCAAACACTATCTATGTTACAAATTTTGGCAACAACACCATTCTCAAATCTACCAACGGTGGAGCAAGCTGGACAAATACTACCAACGGTGGAGCGTTTAATTTTCCAACAGGCATCACCACCGATAGTTCAAACACTATCTATGTTGTAAATGCTAGCAACAACACCATCCTCAAATCTACCGACGGTGGAGCAAGCTGGACAAATACTACCAACGGTGGAGCGTTTAATAATCCACAAGGTATCACCACCGATAGTTCAAACACTATCTATGTTGTAAATGCTAGCAACAACACCATCCTCAAATCTACCAACGGTGGAGCAAGCTGGACAAATACTACCAACGGTGGAGCGTTTAATAATCCAATAGACATTACCACCGATAGTTTGAACACTATCTATATTACAAATGGTGGCAACAACACCATCCTCAAATCTACCAACGGTGGAGCAACCTGGACTGACACCACCAACGGCGGATCGTTTAATGGTGCGTATGGCGTAGGAGCTTCAAAGTGGCTCACGTTCTCTGATGGCACATCAACAACAGCTTCAGCAACCGTTACGGGTCTTACCAACGGCACTTCATACGATTTCCGAATTAAAGCGGTGAATGCAATTGGTATAGGATCACCTTCGAGTGTAGCAAGTTCTACTCCTGTGGCACCTACCGCCCCCTCTGCACCCACAGCTCTCACCCCAACCCCTGGCAATACACAAGTCGGCCTCACCTGGACTGCACCAGCAGACGGCGGGTCCGCAATTACCGACTACAAAGTTGAGTATCAAGCATCCAATGGAGTTATCTATGTTGCAAATTACAACAACACCATCCTCAAATCTACCGACGGCGGAGCAAGCTGGACAGACACTACCAACGGTGGAGCGTTTAGTAATCCATTCGGCATCACCACCGATAGTTCGAACACTATCTATGTTGCAAATTATGGCAACGACACCATCCTCAAATCTACCGACGGCGGAGCAAGCTGGACAGACACTACCAACGGTGGAGCGTTTCGTAATCCATTCGGCATCACCACCGATAGTTCGAACACTATCTATGTTACAAATGCCAACAACGACACCATCCTCAAATCTACCGACGGCGGAGCAAGCTGGACAGACACTACCAACGGTGGAGCATTTAGTGTTCCAACAGGTATCACCACCGATAGTTCGAACACTATCTATGTTGCAAATTTTAGCAACAACACCATCCTCAAATCTACCGACGGCGGAGCAACCTGGACCAACACTACCAACGGTGGAGCGTTTAGTAATCCATACGGCATCACCACCGATAGTTCGAACACTATCTATGTTGCAAATGACAACAACACCATCCTCAAATCTACCAATGGTGGAACAACATGGACAGACACTACCAACAGTGGAGCGTTTAGTAATCCAAAAGGCATCACCACCGATAGTTTAAACAATATCTATGTTACAAACGGCAACGATACCATCCTCAAATCTACCGACGGTGGAGCAAGCTGGACAAACACTACCAACGGTGGATTATTTAATTATCCCACTGGCGTGGGAGCTTCAAAGTGGCTCACGTTCTCTGATGGTACATCAACGACAGCTTCAACAACCGTTACAGGTCTTACCAACGGCACTTCATACGATTTCCGAATCAAAGCGGTGAATGCAGTTGGCACAGGCTCACCTTCGAGTGTGGCAAGTTCGACTCCTGTGGTGGCATCATTCACCGCCACTGAGACCACCGCCACCGCCACCACCACCGCCACCGCCACCACAACTCCAGCTTCCGAGACACCAAAACCACAAATTTCCGCTGAAGAGATAAGAGAACGTGGTGAAACATTTACTCCAGTAGGAGATTCCTCTCCAGGAGAACAACATATAA
>Ga0209181_10006952_pt1 | contig 15691 bp, 18 predicted proteins | sample MAT05_FD_187208 | JGI IMG/M metagenome (GOLD analysis project Ga0209181, IMG submission 187208) | Freshwater microbial communities from Lake Fryxell liftoff mats and glacier meltwater in Antarctica - MAT-05 (SPAdes) (version 2) | ecosystem: Environmental > Aquatic > Freshwater > Ice > Liftoff... | reverse complement strand
TTGGGCGACGGATACGGGATTACTGGCACGTTGAGAATAAAGTTCATCATGTGCGAGATGTGACTCAAGGCGAAGATGGTTCTAGAATCCGAGTCAGCGCACTACCTGTCCTATTTGCCACTGCCCGAAATCTAGCCCTCAACCTCTATCGGGATGCCGGAGAAACTAATATGGCACAGGCAAGGCGGAAAGCCGGCTATGGGCTGAAGTTGTTGAAGAAGCTATTTAGAATGAAATAACCCTGCCTCTTGACAGCATTCAAAATGTTTGTAACTCTAGTGAGGATTGACAGAAACGCTATGTAATGGTCATCTATCCCATCCATAGCAGCCTTGATACTGACTGCCTCTCTCGTAGAGGTACACAGAATCCCAAAACTTAATGTCACTGTAGCTTTTTTCCACCCATTAGGTGTACTAGAAAGCTTGCGTCCATTTAGGTTTAACATTTTATTATTTCTCTACTACACCGTTTTTTAGGTGTATTTTATTGGTCGATAAACTGGACTTTTTTACTCATCTGCAAAGTAAGGAAAAATAGTTCGTGCGCTCACTCAGAATCATCGGGATTTTTCTATCAACCGTTGCGGTCTTCTTCGCCTTCAACTGGTTTCTTAACACCCTTATGCCGCTCAATCGGCTCAATAGTTTACAGCCTAAAAAAGCTGAGGTTTTGACCCAAGATATAACTGGCTCTGCTGTCCTGCTGGAATGCACTATGAGCCAAAACTGGACAGTAAGCAGCTCAGGGCTTTTACTAAACTGTGATGGCAGTGAGGTTTGGGTTCAGCAAGCTCCCAGTAATATCAAAAATCTTTCCTCAAAAGTGGTGGCTTCTGGACAAAAGAAGGCGATCGCTATTGGTGACCCCGTGGTTGTAATTGGCAAAATGGCATCCAGCGACAGTACAGGCAAGGACAGTACAGGCAAGGACAGTACAAGCAAGGGTAGTCATGTTATCGAAGCAGATTTGCTGGCATACGGTAATCGCAATACCAATCTTTCGGCTTTTCAAGCCAACGGTGTTCTGCAAATTATCAGTGCAGAAGTAACGGGTTTGCTCGGCGTTCTACTTCTCTTTATTGACTGGCGCATCTCTAGGGCACGTCGCGCCCATAGAACTGGTGAAGCTTGGCAAGCAGAGAAGGCTTATGTTTCTTCCCTTGGCAAGCCTACAGAGTAGCCTCTGTATCAGCCTAAACGCTAACTTTTTAACTTCTGTATAGCTTTACTAATCCAGCGAAATTCGGATAAAGGGCTTAGGGTGTGTTTTAAAAGTCTTATTAGTAGGCGCTTTAGTCTTAGAGATCCCCCTAAATCCCCCTTTTTAAGGGGGACTTTGAAGGGGTCGGTTCCCTTTATTAAGGAGGGTTAGGGAGAATCCAATGGTTTTAAAACAATGTCTAAGCTCCTTGTTCTAGAGCGTTAAGCGCACCTCATTCGTTCACGAAGCGATCGTTAGAGAGTCGAGGCGTGATGGTGTCGATCGCCCAGGTTTTTAAATTAATGAAAAATCTCGGCGGTTGTCGGTAATCCTTCTTGGGAAACCGGACGATTATGCAACACCATTGTGGTGTTGGTATTGCACTCAAACCCAATGCGTTCGTAGAAACTCTGTTGATGGGTTGTTACCAAATAAACCTTCTCCACTCGGTTCACACGGGGATGCATCAACACCGTTTCTACAAGTTTGCGCCCTAGCCCTGCCCCTTGATAGTGAGGGTCGATCACGACATCCCAAATGGTGGCGCGGTAAATCCCATCAGATACGGCACGAGAGAAGCCAATCAACCGATCGCCATCCCATGCTGTGACGATGGGTTTACTGTTGGCAATGGCGATCGCCCAGTCTTCAACCCGACGCTCTTGTGCCCAATGTGCCGTCTTTTGAAACAAAGCCTGTAGCTCATATAGATCAAGCTCACGGGTGCAAATGTCCTGCGTTTCTTCTTGATAAAAGCAAAACTGAATGTGGCTGCAATCCATAAACTTGTAAATCTCCTTAAACCTTCATTCACTTAGAGATCAATATCTAGCTCCATCTGCATCTCGTTCAATTCCGTCCTGATTTATCCGCATCATCCCAGAATTTTCTTGAGAGGGGAAGGTGACATTGTCCCTGGTAGTATGGAATCCATAACAATCGGCTCACCCGATTATTAGCCTGTAAGTGACCCATTATAGGTATCTCGTAGCGATCGCCCCAAAAACCCAAAAGGTATGAACCCTATAAAACGCCGTCGTCGTCCCATTATCTTGTTCCTACTGCTCTTATTCTGGAGCACCATTTTGGGGTTAGGTTTAGCCCAGGCAGCCTCGCCCAGTGGCGATAGCGCCAGCGTAGTGCCCATCGGAACTGTAGACACTGTGCCCCCCAACTACCAGCTTGGACAAGAAGTTTACCTAGAAAACTGTGCTTCTTGCCATGCGGGGCTGCCCCCTGCTGTTTTGCCGAGTCAAACCTGGCGATCGCTTATTCAAGAAGCTCAGCACTATGGCACCATCATTCCCGCTATTCAAGAGCCGCTCCGCCAAGTCGCCTGGAACTACCTCTCCACCTACTCCCGCCCGATTACAAAAGGTGAAGAGGTGCCGTTCCGCGTGGGGAAATCTCGTTTTTTCAAAGCGCTGCACCCCAAAGTCGATTTTTCCGCACCTGTCACCCTCAATAGCTGTGCCATTTGCCATCCCGCATCGGCGCAGTTCAATTACCGCGACCTTAGCCCAGAGTGGGCAGATTCCCCCTAGTTAAGGCTTGAGTCAGATCTTGTGTGGGAATCCTCACTCCCAATTCTCCCGCCCCATGCCTCATCCCGGTGATACGATGTAAGAGAAATTGCTGGTCTGCAAACTCTTAATATCCATTTGGAAAATTCTTAGCTACATTTCTAAGAGTCTGCCTGGTCTTGAAGAATTTGCACCTAGCATTCATCCAACTTTCTCGACCCTCTTGCCTCACTGCTGCCATGCTGAAGAATTTGCTGGGTGATCCCAATGCCCGAAAGCTTAAGAAATATAAGAATGACATTGTTGAAGTCAACTTACTGGAACAGGAAATCCAAGTCCTTTCCGATGAGCAATTAACGGGCAAAACCGAAGAATTTAGGCAGCGACTAAAAAATGGCGAAACCTTAAAAGACATCTTACCGGAAGCCTACGCAGTTGTGCGGGAAGCCGGAAAGCGGGTATTGGGTCTACGTCATTTTGATGTGCAAATGCAAGGCGGTATGGTGCTCCACGATGGGCAAATTGCCGAAATGAAAACTGGGGAAGGAAAAACCCTCGTTTCGACCTTACCCGCGTACCTTAACGCTCTAGAAGGCAAAGGGGTTCACGTCGTCACTGTTAACGATTACCTGGCTCGCCGGGACGCTGAGTGGATGGGGCAAGTCCACCGTTTCCTGGGTCTGAGCGTCGGGCTAATTCAGCAGGGCATGAGTTCTGAAGAGCGCCGCAAGAACTATGCCTGTGACATTACCTATGCCACCAACAGCGAGCTAGGCTTCGACTATCTCCGAGACAATATGTCAACCTCCATGTCAGAGGTGGTGCAGCGTCCGTTTAACTATTGCGTGATTGACGAAGTAGACTCGGTGCTAATTGATGAAGCCCGCACGCCGCTGATTATTTCAGGGCAGGTCGATCGCCCCAGCGAAAAATATACCCGCGCTGCTGAAGTTGCCGTACTTCTCCGCCGGATGGAGAATGAGGACGACTTAGATAATCACTATGAAGTGGACGAAAAGCAAAGGAACGTCTTGCTTTCTGACAAAGGCTTTGAAGAAGCAGAGAACCTGTTGGGCGTCACTGATTTGTTTGACCCCGATGATCCTTGGGCGCACTTCATCTTTAATGCCATTAAAGCAAAAGAGCTATTTATTAAAAACGTTGCTTACATCGTGACCGACGATGGCGAAGTGATCATTGTCGATGAGTCAACCGGACGAGTGATGCCAGGTCGGCGCTGGAGCGATGGCTTGCACCAGGCGATCGAAGCTAAAGAGGCAGTTGAAATTCAGCCTGAAACCCAAACTCAGGCGACTATCACCTACCAAAACTTCTTTTTGACCTATCCTAAGCTGGCTGGCATGACGGGTACCGCCAAGACTGAAGAGGCGGAGCTAGAGAAGATCTACAACCTAGAAGTCACCATTATTCCTACCAATCGCCGTAGTGGGCGGGGCGATATGCCCGATGTGGTTTACAAAACAGAAGATGCCAAGTGGGATGCGATCGCCCAGGAATGCGCTGAAATGTATGAAACAGGTCGCCCTGTCTTGGTCGGTACCACTAGCGTTGAAAAATCTGAAGTCTTGTCGCGGCTATTGAGTGAACTCAAAATTCCCCATAGCTTGCTCAATGCCAAACCCGAAAACGTAGAGCGAGAGTCGGAAATTATTGCCCAAGCTGGACGCAAAGGCTCAGTTACCATTGCGACCAATATGGCAGGTCGAGGCACAGACATTATTTTGGGCGGTAACGCCGAGTACATGGCACGGCTAAAGGTCCGCGAATATCTAATGCCTCGACTCGTGATGCCCGAAGATGAGGGAGACTTTGGGGGGCAACCTCGGTTAGGCAATGGACGTAGTGGCGGACAGGGCTTTACTCCGGGCGACAAGAAGGTCAAAACCTGGAAAGCTTCTCCTCAGATCTTCCCGGTACAAGTTTCTCGCGAAACTGAGCAGATGTTGAAGGAAGCGGTAGATTTTGCAATTAAGCAGTATGGTGAGCGATCGCTCCCTGAGCTAGAAGCTGAAGATATTATTGCTACCGCCGCCGAAAAAGCGCCTATCAACAATTCTGCCATCCTCAAGCTGAGAGAAGTTTACAACCTGTTGCGCAAGCAGTACGAGCAATACACTAGCGCTGAGCATGACGAAGTGACTGCCTTGGGTGGGCTGCACGTAATTGGCACAGAGCGCCATGAGTCGCGCCGCATTGATAACCAATTGCGCGGGCGGGCAGGGCGACAAGGCGACCCTGGATCAACAAAGTTTTTCTTGAGCCTGCAAGATAACTTGTTACGAATTTTTGGGGGCGATCGCGTTGCAGGGCTCATGAACGCCTTCCGGGTTGAAGAAGATATGCCGATTGAATCGGGAATGCTGACCCGATCTTTAGAAGGCGCTCAAAAAAAGGTCGAAACCTATTACTACGACATTCGTAAGCAGGTTTTTGAATACGACGAGGTAATGAACAACCAGCGTCGTGCCATTTACGCTGAACGTCGTCGGGTCTTAGAAGGGCTAGACCTCAAAGAGCAGGTCATCAAGTACGCCGAACTGACTATGGATGACATCGTAGATGCCTACGTCAATCCTGATCTGCCCCCTGAAGAATGGGAACTCGACAAGTTGGTCAGCAAAGTCAAACAATTTGTTTACCTCCTCGAAGATATGGAGCCGTCCCAACTAGAAGACATGACCACGGGGGAAATTAAGTTCTTCTTGCATGAACAAGCTCGGATTGCTTACGACTTGAAAGAGGCGCAGGTTGATCGAATTCAAGCCGGATTGATGCGACAGGCAGAACGGTTCTTCATCCTTCAGCAAATTGATACGCTCTGGCGCGAGCATTTGCAACAAATGGAAGGCTTACGCGAATCGGTGGGTTTACGTGGCTACGGTCAGAAAGACCCGTTGATTGAGTATAAGAGCGAAGGTTATGAGCTATTTTTGGAAATGATGACGAGCATTCGGCGGAATGTGGTTTACTCGTTGTTCCAGTTCCAACCGCAAGCGCAGCCAGCAGTCCAGCCTTCAGAACTGGTTTAGAGATCTGAAAAGTTTGGCTTAGAGAGTGGGCGATCGCATTTAAGGGGATGTCTGAAAAGTCGTTGATGTCACATCAGAGGGTCAGGGCGCGGATTTGGACGACCATGTTTCGGTGAGTCCGAGAACTTTTTAGCCGAATCCCAAGCCCCTACAGATGATGGGCGATGCTTTTCAGACATCCTCTAAGCGATCGCCCACTCTTTTCAGAATTTTTGAGAGTAGTAATCAACAAGACCTACGTTAAATTCGCCCGAATTTCCTCTACCCGCTTCCGGTTAACGCCCAAATCAGACTGCCCTAACCGCGATGCAGAGCGGACGTGAATCACCTTAGCGCTGTCATCAATGTAGAATTCTACGTCATCGACAAAGCCCATGAGTCCGCTAGTAAACTCTACATAAAGGTAATCATTGCCTTCTTGAACAATGGCAGCACGTTCCATGCTTTCTACAACAGATTTAACCTTTGCCAACGCCTCAGAAGCAGAGGTGGTGTAAGCGATCGCCTCCACTTTATGTTCTACGTCGGCAGCCTGACTGCTGACGCAATTGGGCGTGGCTGGACAAGCTGCCAACTTGCCATCTTTAACGCCCAGCGTATCGGGGCGTGTGCCAGAAAACGAAAATAAGGATTTATTTGCCATAGCGATTTCCGTAGATGCTAAAAAGTAGGGAGAACCGTAGCGAGAAACAAGGTCAGGTGCTGGAAGGGCGGCGCTGGGGGCAGCCTGTCCAAGCCAGCAGAGTATGGTCAGGAGAATCGAGCAACAGATCATGAATCCTGACTTGGGCATATTTCTTGTGAGGTTGCGAAGACTGTGTTACTTAGTATTGCGCAATCTTTACCCTGGTGGGCTGTTCTTAGGCAAAATTATTTTCTCATGCAAAATCAATCGATTTCCTAGCGGGTCATAGGCATAAATTTCGCGACCGTGGGAGGCGATGGTGATCTCTCCAGGAGGCGGACACCCCAACGTTGTCAACTGGGCGATCGCCTCTTCCAATTCAGCCACTTCCACACATAGGCTGATGCCGCCCGCGCTGCTTTGCAGATCCTGCAAGGGTCGCCCAACAAACTCAGCAGCCTGGTTTTCTTGGGGCTTAAAAAGTGCTAACCGCAGTCCTGGTAACCGAAACTCGGTGTAAACCCTGGGAATATGAACTGATGGCTCTAGCCCAAACAGCAGATGATAAAAGCGCATTAGCGTTTCGCCGTCAGGATCAGCAAGCGTAACGAATACATCACTAGTATGCAAAACCATCATGTCTTTTATGCAGATTAAGGATGTAATCAAATGCGACACTTGTAAATCAATCAATTACTGTTGAAGATATAAGCATTTAACCCAAGCATAATCTACAAAACAATGAAACTAGCAGCAAGAGTAGGGCAGGTCACGCCCTCTTTAACGTTAGCAATTGACGCCAAAGCCAAAGCCATGAAACGCGACGGCATTGACGTTCTCAGCTTTAGTGTAGGCGAACCTGACTTTGATACCCCGTTCCATATTCGGTCAGCGGCTGAGACGGCATTGGCACAGGGCAAAACCCGCTATGGCCCTGCCGCCGGAGAGCCGATGCTGCGGCAAGCGATCGCCCAAAAGCTGCAACGCGATAACAATCTCTGCTACGAAGCCGCCAATATTGTCGTCACCAATGGCGGCAAGCATTCCCTGTTCAACACCATGATGGCGTTGATTGAACCAGGGGATGAAGTCATTATCCCGGCTCCGTTCTGGGTCAGCTATCCTGAAATGGTCAAGCTTGCCGAAGGGACGCCTGTTATTGTGCCAACGACCACCGAGAGCGGCTTTCGGATTACGCCCGAACAACTTAGGCAAGCAATCACGCCCAAAACTAAGTTTTTAATCCTTAATTCTCCTTCAAATCCTACTGGGATGGTCTATACGCCTGAAGAAGTGAGGGCGATCGCCCAAGTCATTGTAGAAAAAGACATTTGGGTGATTTCTGATGAAATCTACGAAAAAATTCTCTACGATGGAGCTGAGCATCTCAGCATTGGATCGGTCAGCGCCGCTGTCTTTGAGCGTACCATTGTCAGCAGCGGCTTTGCTAAAACTTACGCTATGACGGGTTGGCGGGTTGGCTTTTTGGCGGCACCGTTACCCATTGTCAAAGCGGTTGAAACCATCCAAAGCCACAGCACTTCTAACGTTTGTACGTTTGCTCAGTATGGGGCGATCGCGGCTTACGAAGGCTCTCAAGATTGTGTCAAAGAAATGGTCGAGGCATTTGCTGAACGGCGGCAGGTGATGCTGGAATACCTCAACAGCATTCCGGGGTTCACCTGCATTGCGCCTACCGGAGCTTTCTATATGTACCCCAACATCGGTAAGCTCGGGATCAACTCCCTCGATTTTTGCAACGGCTTACTCGAAACGCAGCAGGTCGCTACCGTTCCAGGCGTAGCTTTTGGTACGGATGATTGCATTCGGCTTTCCTACGCGACGAGTGTTGAGAATATTCGCAAGGGAATGGATCGGTTGATGAGATATGTGGCAGCGATCGGGTAATTTTCTTTGAACAAACCAAGTCCGTATTTTCTCAGACTTAATGCTAATCAGAGGTAGCAAATGGGCGATCGCTTATTCCTCAAACCCTCTGTATACAAAGCTTTTGGGGGTCAGAGCCGTATTGACAACACGCCAAAATCCTTCTATTTCTAAGGGGTGTGTTTCTTTGAATTGAGGGCTTTGATATGCGGCATTGGTTTGGTTGGGGTTCGACGGGCGCTTGCCTGGGTGTAGCGTTCGTCAAGCTGAGAGAAGGAGATTTGATCATGGGGATGAATTGCCTGGTTTTTGGTGGTATTTGTTGGGGGCTATCGAAGCTATTTTTGAAGTAGCGATCGCGTCATAATCGGCCAATGGGGATAACAATAGTGTTGTCCCCTATTTTTTTAACTGAGTAACTCGACCTCAAAATGGCAGGAAAAATTTCTTTTGAGAATTACCAATTTGGGTATTCATTAAGTGGCAGAAGCGATCGTCTCCCCATTCTTTTTTTACATGGATTTATGGGCGATCGCCACGACTTCGCCCCTGTTACGTCACTCTTAATCGATCACTACCAATGTCTATCCATCGATCTGCCTGGGCATGGAGAAACATGGGTTATGGAAGAGGCTGGATACGGAATGGTACTCACTGCACAAGCCATCATGGGAGTATTAGATCAACTACATATTTCACAATGTTTTTTGGTGGGCTATTCAATGGGAGGTCGGTTAGCGCTATATTTAACCCTTCACTTTCCAGAGCGATTTATTAGAGCTGCGTTGGAGTCGGCTTCGCCAGGATTGCAAACGGAGGAAGAAAGAAAGCAGCGAGTGCAACGAGATTGGCAATTGGCGGCAGAATTGGAAACGACGGACTTTGCGGATTTCTTAACGAACTGGTATGGACAGCCGTTGTTTGCTTCGATGGAGCGCGCGCTGCGAGATACCCGCAAGGGATCGCCTAGTGATATCGCCAAGAGCGCGCTTAAATTTGTGCAAATGTTGGAGCGGCGACAGCAAAATCAACCGACTGAACTGGCAAAATCTCTGCGCAACCTAGGCACCGGATCTCAGCCTTCGTTGTGGGCAGAGTTAGCGAAGAATCAAGTGCCTTTGCTGCTATTAGTGGGTGAGTTAGATCAAAAATTTGTGCAAATTAACCGAGAGATGCAGGCGCTCTATCCATCGGCACAGCTTCAACTCATGGCAGGATGTGGACACAACATTCATTTTGAGAATGTTCGGAATTTTACAGAAAGCTTGAAGGAGTTTTTCAAAGTTTAAACTCAGCCTCAACCTTTCTAGGTGCCCTGAACTGATATGCACCTGAGCGAATATGATTTACAAGTCCCCCAGCGGGGGCTAACCATTCATATACAATTCCTTATTATGGTTCTTCCAACGCAAGTTTATCCAGTTATTTGGTACCATGACCATGTGCGACTGATTGATCAAACACGTCTACCCAACGAGTATTCTGTGGTAGAAATTAACCGCTCTGAAGATATGGCAATGGCAATCAAAACCATGATTGTCCGAGGTGCGCCCGCAATTGGAGTGGCAGCGGCATATGGCATGTACCTCGGCGCGCGCGAAATTAAAACCAACGATCGCCCTCTCTTTCTCTCAAGTCTCGAAGAAGTGGCGCAAAAACTGCGGGCAACTCGTCCTACAGCAGTCAACTTGTTTTGGGCGATTGAGCGGATGATGAAAACCGCACGGCAAACGATTGGCACGGTGGATCACCTCAGACAAGTGTTGCTCGAAGCTGCCCAAGCCATCAACGCCGAAGATATTGAAACCTGTCAGGCGATCGGCGATCATGGGCTGCAAGCATTGCCCTCTAGCCCCGCCAAACTGCGGCTGCTGACCCATTGCAACGCAGGCGCATTGGCAACAGCGGGATACGGCACGGCTCTGGGCGTGGTGCGATCGGCATGGCGTGGCGATCGCCTAGAGCGAGTCTATGCCGATGAGACCCGCCCCCGCTTGCAAGGCGCAAAGCTAACGGCTTGGGAATGCGTTCAAGAAGGCATCCCCGTTACCGTCATTACCGATAGCATGGCAGCCCATTGCATGAAGCTCGGCATGATTGATGTCGTGGTGGTCGGTGCCGATCGCATTACCGCTAACGGAGACGCAGCCAACAAAATTGGCACCTATAGCTTAGCGCTGGTCGCCAAAGCGCACAATGTTCCTTTTTACGTTGCGGCTCCCCTCTCAACAGTAGACTTTAGCCTGAGTGATGGCAGCTTAATTCCCATCGAAGAGCGTGACCCTGAAGAGGTTTATCAAATCGGTGAAACCCGCCTCTGTCCGGTCGGCGTAGAGTTTTATAACCCCGCATTTGATGTGACGCCTGCGGCATTGATTACAGGTATTGTCACTGAACTAGGAGTCGTCAAGCCCTCGGAACTGGTGCATTTCCGCGAAAAGCAGGTCGGGTAGAAAGCTGGGTGCTAAAGCTGTTAGGGAGTAGCAATGAAATAACGTCCCGATCCGCCCCCTAAATCCCCCAATTCTGGGGGACTTCCGAGCCTTTCAAAGTCCCCCAGAATTGGGGGATTTAGGGGGCTAGAAAGCTAACGCATCCCATTGGGACTTTATTTCAATGCAGATCCCTTACCCTTTCGTCGGCTTTAGCATCTCTACCAACACATGATGCGCTTCCTTGGCATCTGCTAATTCATGGTCAAAAGCAATGCGCAGAGGTTGCTTTGTACCGTCTACAGAGATGGTCAAGTCCATTCCTTGCGAATCTATACTGATCATCTCTGCGGTGGTTACATCAGTGACACCGCCATATTCTGTAGCATAGAAAACTACTGAATCAGCGTGATCTTTGTTCATGTGTTTGCAGATGCGATCGCTTACTTCAGCAGGAAAAGCAGTAGACATAGTGTTAGGGAGTAGAGTGTAGATAAAAGAAAGCAATTCGGAACAAGCTAGTAGCAATAAACCCAATCAGCGCAATGCTGATTAAAACATTCAGGACGTCTTTTAACTTTTGCATTCGGTTGATTTGATCAGCGATAACTTTACTCTACTATGCTCACGCGCCCTTCTCTGGGTTAAGGACGGGTAGAATTGCAGATTTGCGTTTGGGAATGGTGAATGACACGGGATTGGGCGTAGCGGGAATAGGTGCAGGCTGAGGTTTTGGCAGAGTGGTCGAGGGGGCAGACTGGGCTGGACGGGTGAGAATGCGCCATTTGTCGGCGTTAGAGGCGATCGCCAATAATCCTCCTAAAACAATGAAAAACGGCAACGGTAGCGTCAACCCTTGCATCCATTGGTAAAACTCTGCTGCTCCAAAAAATAGTACAAAGCAAGCTCCCCAGACGCGCATCTTTTTGTCCCTAAATGTACTCCTGCCATAGTATAGTTCGCAAATTATTTCCTGACCGCAGATTTTCAGGGAGGGCTGTACTGATCACTTCCTCAAAATGTTCAACGACCGGAAACGGGTCATAAAAGTGATGCAAGAGCTGTTTCCATTCTTGATACTCTAAAGATTGCCGAAAAGTCACGGTATGCGCTTCTAGCGTCGTCCAGCGGACTAGCAATAGATACTTTCCGTGTAACTCCAGGCAACGATGTAGTTCATCGGAAAGGTATCCTTCTTGCAGAAATGAGCGCTGAAGCCTGCTTGAATGTGGCTTCAAATTCTGTTTCCATGCCTGGTCTAACATTGAGCATCACAGCTTCGAGAATCATAGCCTCAATCTGTTGTCTGGTTAACTAAAAAAACATTTGATTCAGGAGCTTTCCACCTGCGCTATCCACTCCGCAATAATCGATCGTACTCTGCATGAGTGCCAATCCAGAACCACGCGATGTCACCCTCATCTTCTAGCGCCAGAGCGCGATAATGTAGACCCACTCGCACCGACCAAAATTGCCCTACCTTCTTAAAGTGCAGTGACGGATACCGAGAATCTTGCTTGAGCAGCTCGTAGCATCGGTCGGCAAGATTTTGAATCTCCTCTGGCAGTTGTCGATAATGATGCCAAAAGTCAGGAGTCGCGCGATATCTCACAGGTCAGTACAACGCCCTTCCTGTAGATGTTGCAACGCTTTCTCAGCAAGTTGATTAAGCCGACCCGCAGCCACATCTTCCTCGAACTGCCGATCCCATATTTCCGCGTCAAACTCTGCAAACCAATCTCGGAAAGCAGAGAGTTCATCCGGTGATAATTGGCTGACAGCCTGTTCAATTTCTTGCAAGTTACTCATATAGACAAAAATATTAGGTAAGGCTTTTTTGAATATACTGCTTCAGATGGAGCCTTGCTAGAAGTGGCGCAGCCCCTAGCAAAATCCGACTTGCATTCCATTTTCCATTTCCAACGTATCTCCCATTTGGGTGCCATTGTGATACGCCGCCAGCAACACCTCGCTGGTTTTTCCCCAAGCGATCGCCCCGCTCACATCTAACCCGATCGCCCCTAAATCTCGACCATTTTTCAACGACTCAATAAACGATCGCTCAAACGCCGCTTGCAGCGATAGCCCATCTGTGACCCGGACTACAATTCTCGCCGCCAAACATTCGTCAATAATGTCTTCGCCAATGCCCGTACAGCTAATTGCCGCATCTGTGGTGGCGTAATTGCCAGCAGGCATTGCCGAATCGCTGACTCGTCCAATCCGCTCAAACCCTTTACCACCCGTCGAGGTACCCGCTGCCAGTCGTCTGTGGCGATCGAGAGCCACTACGCCAATAGTGCCGCGCCCTGCTGTTAGTTCCTTCTCAGCAACCACACCCGCCATCGTCTTATCAAAATTCCCTGCTCGCTCTTGAATCCATTCCTGTAGACGCAGATCGGTTAACGGATCGTAGGCTGGAATTTGGAGTTCGCGCAGCAGTTCGGCAGAGCCTTGGTCGGAAAGAACGCGATCGTCAGACTCTTGTAAAAACTGCGCCAGATTAATAGGGTTCTTGACCCGTGCCGTATTAATCACGCCACTAAAACGCTGCTGATCGCCATCCATCAATGCTGCACTCATGCGAATTTGTCCATCCGACTGGAGCACCGAACCGGTGCCAGCATTAAAGCGGGCATCATCTTCTAGCAACCGACAGCCTAATACCGCCGCCGCTGAAGCGCTTGCCCCTTGCAGCAACACGCCATAGACCTCTTCAATGACAGCATATAGAGACTGACGCACCGCATCTGCGCCCCCTTTGCCCTTCAGAGAGCTACCTGCCCCTCCATGAATAATTAGCTTTGGCTGCACTTGCACTGCTGACATAAATCCCCTATTTTTCTCTGGCTTGATCGCTTGCCTGGGAACGATCGCGACGGCAACGTTCCGAGCAATATTTCACTTCATCCCAGCAATCTTCCCACTTTTTGCGCCAGGTAAACGGACGTTGGCAGACGGGGCAAATTTTGGTGGGAAGGTCAGATTTTAAGCGTTGACGCGGCATCGGAATGGGAGGATGAAAAGGATTACTCTTTAAATTATGACGGGATTATGACGACTTCTTCGCTAGCCCAGATTCGGATTGTTTTGGTAGAACCCGCGGGGGCGCTGAACGTGGGTTCGGTGGCGCGGGTCATGAAAAATATGGGCTTGGCTGATCTGGTGCTAGTTAATCCCCGATGCGATCGCCTGGGGCAAGAAGCACGACTTATGGCGGTACGGGCAGCCGATGTGCTGGAGGCAGCCCAAGAAGTAGAAACTTTGGCGGAGGCATTACACGGATGCGTCAAAGCGATCGCCACCTCAGGACGCGATCGCGCTACCTTCACCACGCCCATCGAAATGCCCTGCTCAGCTCTACCCTGGCTCCTTGATGCACCCTCCGCCCTGATCTTTGGGCGAGAAGACAGCGGACTTACCAACGCCGAGATGAACTATGCCCAACGCCTGATCCAAATCCCTTCTACCGACGCTTACCCCTCACTTAACCTTGCTCAAGCCGTCGCTATCTGCTGCTACGAACTTTCCTCCAGTGCGATCGCTTCGAGATCTTCCCAAGCGGTCGCCTTGTCTACTTTGTCCGACTCCCATCTACTTCCTGATTCCTCATCTCTCCACCTAGTCCCACTCAATGATCTTGAAGGGTACTATCAACAGTTGGAATCCCTCCTCCTCGAAATTGGCTATCTCTACCCCACCACCGCTCCCAGCCGCATGGAAAAGTTTAGAAAATTGCTCAATCGGGCGTATCCTACTAACAGCGAAGTGGCAATGCTGCGAGGTATTCTTCGGCAAATGTCATGGGCGCTTAAGTCTCGTCCTTAGGGATCTGCATTGAAATAAAGTCCCAATGGGATGCGTTAGCTTTCTAGCCCCCTAAATCCCCCAATTCTGGGGGACTTTGAAAGGCTCGGAAGTCCCCCAGAATTGGGGGATTTAGGGGGCGGATCGGGACGTTATTTCATTGCTACTCCCTTAGCTCTCTCCTCTTACACACTATTAATAGGAAAACATCTATGCAATTCTTAGAGGATGTTTGAAAAGTCTTCGGTGTAACATCAGGATGTAAGGGTGCAATTCGGACGACCATTGTTCGGTGAGTCCGAAAACTTTTGTGCCGAATGCCAAGCCCCTACGGATGATTGATAATACTTTTCAAACATCCTCTCAAAAGCTTCCGTCAAACCACTTAAATCGACTTCTTAAAAGTCAGGGTTTGGCAACATCTCTACTCAAATTGTTAAAAACAAACAAATATTTATTTTTTAACTCCAGTTTCCGCTAAATTCAGTAGAATCATTTTTGCAACAAAGCGCTAAATTTAGAGTCGCTTCCCATTCCCTGCATCATTCAGAGGTAAACCTGTGTTGGAATTCAATAACCGCCCCGACTCCCGTCGCCGCTCATCTCGCCCACAGGCTTCTAACCAATCTCCTACGCAGGAACAACCCAATGTGCCGACCCAGAGTCAAAGTGCAAAACGGGTTCCCAGCGCGAAACAGTCGGCTTCTCGGCGCAATAGCCGCACCACCCGCCTTGCTCCCCCCCCGGCTTCTCCCCCCTCCAGCCCGAACCCACGCGCACCTGGCACAATGCCCGTCCGCCCGAGGCGCAAAAGATTTTTCTTACTAGAACTCTTCTCCCGCAGCCCACTATCTAGAACTCGCCCCATTACGCCGCGATCGCCAGAGCCACAATCGCCAGAGAAAAAGCTAGCCCCCGCTCAGGTATCCCAGCCCGAATCACTGAAGCGCCGCAGTCGCCCGCCCACTTCGCCCATCAAACCGAAGCGACCGACCTCGCCGTTGGTTCATGCCATCCGGCTGCTGATTGTGGGTGTAGGCGTCAGCGCGATCGCTGGGACAAGCCTCTCGGTGTGGAACCCTGCCATCCGATCTGCCGCCGTTGCCCAAGTTGCCCCTCCCCAGATGATGGCGGCAAACACCCTTAGTGGCGGACAAAACATGG
>Ga0209181_10006951_pt1 | contig 15691 bp, 10 predicted proteins | sample MAT05_FD_187208 | JGI IMG/M metagenome (GOLD analysis project Ga0209181, IMG submission 187208) | Freshwater microbial communities from Lake Fryxell liftoff mats and glacier meltwater in Antarctica - MAT-05 (SPAdes) (version 2) | ecosystem: Environmental > Aquatic > Freshwater > Ice > Liftoff... | reverse complement strand
GCCGCCGCCGCCTTGCCAGCCGACTGCTTCGGTAATGCCGCCCTTGTCCGCGCCGTCGATCACCTTCTTCAGGCGCGGAATGATGTGCGTATGACAGTGCTCGCCCAGCTCGACCATGATCCAGCGGCGACCCATTTTGTGCGCGACTGCGCCGGTGGTGCCGGAGCCGGCGAAGGAGTCGAGTATTAGGTCGCCGGGGTTGCTGGCGATGTGAATGATTCGATGGAGCAATCCTTCGGGTTTCGGAGTTCCAAATGGCTCAACATCAGGAAGCAACTTATTAAGGTGGTCGCGCTTGGCCTGTTGATTCGTTCCGACTTCGGCATCCCACCACGTGCGTGGAGCCACACCATCGCGTACCTCTGAGAGATAACGTTTGATGATGGGTAAGCGATCACCATCTGTACCAAAATAAGCACGATGTTCTGCGCGCGCTCGATTCAAAGTTTCAGGTGCAAACGCCCAATAGCGTCCGGGCGGAGGTGTTACGACCCGCCCAGATGGCAACGTAACAGGAAACCTCTGTTTTGCTGAACCGCTTTTAGCTGTGCCGTCGTCTCCTTGCCGCCACGGGCCGAGAGGGTCGTTATCCGGGTTCTTAAAGCGACCGAGTTGAGTCTCCGTTCGCGGAAGAAGATTTCGGACCTTGGACCACGCAACTCGATCACGAGCGTAGACAAGTATGTTGTCGTGCGATAGCGAGATATCAGCGTCTCCGCGGCCTCCTTTGTCCTTCTCCCAAACGCAAGTCGCTACAAAATTTGTACGGCCGAACAACTCATCACATAGCACCTTCAAGTAGTTGGCTTCATTGTCATCAATCGTGATCCACAACGAGCCATCGTCCGACATCAATCGCCGAACAATCTCCAAGCGATCGCGCATCAGCCCGAGCCAGATCGAGTGCTCCAGACCATCGTCGTAATGCGTGAACGCACTGCCCGTGTTGTACGGCGGATCAATAAACACACACTTCACTTTGCCAGTGAACTCAGCCTCCAGCGCCTTCAGTGCCAGCAGGTTGTCGCCAAAAATCAGCCGGTTATCGAACAGGTCGTTGTCCGTCAACCGATGCGCCGCGTGATACGACTTCGCCGCGTCTTCCAGCAAAATGCGCGGCTCCAGCTTCGGCCGCTTCTCCTTGCCGATCCACGTCAATTCCAGCTTTTGCTTGTTGCTCATCAATGGCCATCCGGCAACGTCAAGCCAATTCGCGTGGCGACTTCGCGCGTCAATGTCTTGAAATCTCCGTACGCTTTCTGCACCGCGTTGGCGTGCGCGCCGATGGCGCCGTCGGCGGCGCGCAAAAAGAAAATGGGCTTTCGCGCTTCCTGGGCAAGTGGCATCAGGCTGTTGTAGTTCTTCAACATGGATAGGCAGTAACGGTCATGCTCAATATCAGGCAGCGATATCTTGCTGATGTCCTCAGCCAGCACGCTTCTCCTGAACTCGCCGGGAATTTGATCCAGCCAACGCGTGTAGGCCTTGACGGGCCGCGTCAGGCGAACGCCGTGCCGCATGGCGATATAGCCAACGGGCGTCATGTCCCCAACGGGCAAATCAAACGACGGCTGCTGCCAACTGCTGCGCCGATTGATCCACCCTTGCCGCCAATCGCGCAGCGTGGGACCCAAATTGCGCAAGCCCTGCAATGAAAACAGGTCAGCACCCAGCGGGACGATCACATGGTTGCTTCCCAGTAGCGCCGCGCGATTGATGGCTCCCAGATTGGGTCCAACATCGATGATGATGAGGTTGGCTTGGAAGCGAACCGCTGCCTCCTGCGCACTTCGCCAGAATGCTGTGAGGATGCGAAATGGGCGGGTCTTGTTTTTGTCGTCCATCACCTCCGTCCACGTAGCCGAAAGCTGATCCTCAAAACCCGACAGGCCAAGATCGCCGGGAATCAGTGCAAGCCGCGGGTTGATCACCTGGTAAGCCACCGGCGCAAAGTCACCCACGTCCAGCAATGGTTTTACGCTGTCGAAAATCGTTGAGACGGTGATTTGATCCGCCCAGATGTCGGCCAACTGATCTTCATCAAGAAATGCAGTGGTGAGGTTGGCCTGTGGATCCAGATCAACCGCCAGCACGCGCACGCCAAGCTCGGCGAACATCGCCGATAGGTGATAGACCAACGAAGTCTTGCCGACGCCGCCCTTGTTGTTGAAGAACGTGAGCACGGGGATAGTCATCGGTTGCTCCGCACGGTCACGAGCACATGGGTGGCGCTGACATCAAACTGCGGCGGTGGATTGCCATTCTCGGCAAGCGCTTTGCGCGCCGTGGCGATACCGACGCCAAAGCGCTGCACATATCCAAGTACCTTCAATGCTTCAGCCAGATGCGGGTTGCGGTAGTCAGTGATGCCGGGCTGGCCGAAGTTCGATGCATTCACCACGCCATACGGCCCGCCCGGGCTGATGATTTCGATTCGATCACTGAACCAGGTGACCCGGATCGGGGCATTGGTCGCTTCGTAGGTGCGATGCATGACGGCATTGCGGATCAGTTGCTGGAGGGCGGCTAGCGGGTAGTCGGCGACCCGTCTCTCCACATCGCCCGACGCCACGTCGACGCGGGTCGAGATATGCGCCTTTAGCTTGTCGTCCAGCCGCGCAAGGATCTCGCCAAGCCGACCATCAATGACCCCTTCGTCGACAATGGGCGCATCTAGGTCTATACCGTCCATCCGTAAAAACTGGACGTAATCGCATGGGATCAGATCACGTGGTCGGTTGCCGATGACCATGGCGCCCAGCACCGTCGGGCGTGATGACTGGATGTCATCGATCATCCGGCACGCGCTCAAACGCTCCTCATAGCTGCGTTGATTTGCTTCGAGCACATCCGCTGGGAACGCTCCGGGAAGATACTCGCTCTCGAACATGCTTCTATTCAGATCGGACAACGTGGCGAACGAAACCGGCTGAAGATCAAATGGCAGATCGCGGTGACGTCGGCGCTCGCTGAGAACCCGCTCTTCCTGCGCGTTCGCAATAGCGCGACGCGGCCCAACTCGCACCCAGGTGCGGCCCTTATATCGAACAGGCGGGGCATCGGCCGGCAGCACCGTGATGACCGCCACATCATGGCCATGAAGGCTGCGCTTCTCGACGCTCATCGCGGGCATGGGTTGGATATTTCCATCCGAGCGCATAGCCGACAATGTCAACAGCAATTCATCCGTGATCGGCAAACCAGCGAAACTTCCGTCATCTTTGACGCCCACAAATGCCACCCCCGCCTGTTGGTGCCCAGACAGGTCGTTGGCAAAGGCACAGATGGTCTGCCGCAATTTTTCCGGAGCGTCCCCTTTCGCGCTCTCCTTGCGCTCGGCCCGATCCGATTCGATATCGGCCAGCAGCGCCAGCAATTGCTCGTCCGTCTGTCTCATTTCAATTCCCATTCGATTGTGAACAGCGTGCGCTGTTCAACCTGCTGCTGAAGCTGTTCTTCCAATTCGCCAATCAGATCATTGCGCTGCGCTTCGACTTGATCCTGCCGATCAAACAGTTCCCGCCGCAGCTTGCCACGCCTGCCTTCCAGTTCGCGCTGCTTCTTTTGCCAATGACAGCCTTCTCATCCAGTGTTGGCGAAGTCGCCGCCGTTCGGCGCACATCGCTGATCTCGCGGCCAATCTCTTTGATTGCTGCTCAAGACCCAATTTCAGGCCGACGACCTTAGGGAACCTCTAGAGACCTACTGCGCGGTCCGATTGCTGCGTTGCTCGATGCTCGCTCCCCGGCCCGCTAGCCAAGCTGCTCGAAAGCCCGCTTCACCCTCATGTACGACCAAGTACATTGCGGTTCCTACGCTCCGTGCGCCTTGCACTCGAACCGCTTGGCGACGGTTTCTTTAAGGTTCCCCCAAGCATCGAGCGTCCGCAGTTCCTTCTCAAAGCAATCAAGGTCGCGCTGATTGATCTCACGCGGCATTTCAATCTAGTGGGTTACCAGATCAGCCCACAAAATGGAATCACGCACATTGGTGAAAGATTTGCAGCCCAGGTGGTCGCGGGCAGGCTCAGAAGTTTATCGGGGACTTCCTTGGCTAGCGATAATGACATCGCCTGGTCTGGCTGAGACCAGCAAGTGCGGCATCTTTTGCCCAGAGCTTCCACTTCGACCGGCATCAAGGGTGAGCCATTGGGTCTAGTCGCGACAATGCTGCAAAGTGCTGACCTTGGTTCTATAGCCCACGTAGTCAAACACCAATTTGACTCAATCTATTGTGCGCGTTTTTGCCCGTTGGGTTACCCCAACGCTAACTGGTGACGTTCGCATTACAAGTGCAGATCCAGCAGCGGGCGACGCTACTCGTAGGATCCCACCTCGATTGCCCCATCTCACGGTTTGCTGTGCCATCTGTTGCGCGGTGGAGATCGAATCCGTAGCTGTCGAACATTGCCGGGCCAGTAACGCGCACACCGCAAACAGCAAAAAAGCCACCGAACTCGCGTTCGGTGGCTTTTTGGTTAACGCATCCGATCGTCTGAATGGCGACCGGTTTGGGCTTTAACAGCGCGGGTCGCGGCGCCAGTTTTGGCGGCAGTACGAGCGCCAGTTATTGCGGCGGTTGTCGCGATAGTAGCGACGATCATCGCGATGGTCACGGCGGTTGTGGTTTGAGGCGATGATGGCCGCGGTACCGATGATCGCGGCGGCAGCAATCGCACCGTTGCGGTTGCGGCGGTAATCACTGCGACGCTCACGGCGGTTATCGTAATAGTGGCTGGAGTTGCGGTGGTTCGAGTCGTACCAACGACCATCAACACCGCGATATCGATCAGCCGAAGCCAAGGGCGCTACCAGCATTGTCGCCAAGAACGCGAGAATGGTCAGGGTCTTTTTCATCGATAACATGTCTTTCTCCATCCGGGGACGACGCGTCCCTTTGTGTGCGAGATAAGACTGCCCGCAGCTACGTGAACAAAACACCCGAATTTTCGCAAACTGAGGTGTAGCGCGTTCACATTTAGGTCTGGCGTTCAGCTTCGCAACCAAAGCGTTGGCGGGTGTTTAGCGCGCTGCGGCGCCGCTATGGATGAAGCCCGCCCAATAGAAGGGGTGCGCAGCTTGAGCGGGAAGTGCGTCATCGGCGCCGACAAGCCGCGCGAGCTGATCTCCCCATGAGGGCGCGCGCGCGCGTGCAAGCCAAGTACGCTGCGCGCTGGCCAGAGCGAGATCACTGCTTTCCCCCTGGCCTAGTCGATCGTAGAAATCGGTCATGAATCGTGCTGTTGAGCGATCGGAGACCGGCCAAGTGGTGCCGATGATGGCGCGGCTGCCGGCGAGATGCAGGGCACGGATCAGTCCCAGCAGACCCTCGCCGCCGACGTCGGCCCCGATTGCGCTGGCGCAGGAGGACAACACGATCAGGTCGGCGTGAAGCTTAAGCTCGTGCGCGATTTCGTTGGCATGCAGCAAGCCGTCGTCCTGCACATTTGTTGCACTGGCTGCTGCCAACACAATGTGCGAATCCAGCGGCGCCTGCGTGTTGCTGACGCTGTGCAAGGCCAGATGGATCAGCCCCGCAGCCGGCGCGCTGGCACGTAGCTGGGCTTCGCTCGCGAGTTCGCCGCTGAAACTGGTAACGCGCCCCGGAAATCGTTGCGCTAACGCGGCCACTTCACTGCGCGCACCCGGCAAGGCGGCGTGGGCCAGACCCCGCGTGGACGCCAAAGTAGCACTGCCCAGGCTGGGATCGGCAAATGCCAGAATGCCAGACGCTGCCGGCGCGCGTTCTGCGAGCAAGCGCCACACAGGCATCGATGGTGCGATACCAATCACGCGATCCTCGATGAGATAGCGCGGCTGCACGCCGCGTTGGCTGACGAGCGCGGGCCATGGCGTCCGCAACAGCGCGCCGTCGGCGATGACGATCCAGTGGCGATGACCGTCAATCACTGGCAGCAGCGGCGCAATCAGTGCCGTGTACAGCTCGTTTCCAACCTGCTCCATGGCATTGATCGCGGCCACTTCTGCACTGGGGCGCGCACCGAGTAACAGCATTCGATCCACGGCTTGTGTCAGTTGCGCTCGTGTGCGCGCTAGCGTGAATACGCGCGGCGCTGAACCGGCGACACGTACGCTGGCCACGGTGCCGTCATCGCCCGAAACATAGGAGATCATTGCCATATCCGCGGCTAATACAGGCGATGTGGCGGATTCGCGCCGTAGCGTCCAGGCATCTGCAAACTCGGGATCGGCATCGTCCAGCATTTGCAGCAAGGACTGCACACGATAGCGTGCGTCGAGATCGAGCACGGCCTGTGTTGCGCCAGCGCGCGCCTGCATCCACATCAGTTCTTGGTAGAAAACCTGGAATTGCGCGGCCCATCGCGCGCGAATCTCGTCATTGCCACCCACGCGCTCGCGGTGTGCCTCCAAGCCCGCAATGGCCGCCATGTACGCGTCAATTGCGGCTTGATCCTGGCCATCATCGCGCAGCGCTCGGGCAAGGATAAATTGCGCTTGCGCTGGCTGGATCCCATCAGCAGACATGGCTGCAAAACCGGCCAATGCCGCGCGGGCGTGCTCGATGGCGGAAGCCAGATGCCGCTCGCGGCGCGCGCAGTCGCTGAGCTCCAGGTGCGCTTCCCAGGTGGTGGTGCCGATGCGGTTTTTCTGCCGATAGCCATTGAGTGCGTTTTGCGCAGAAGTGATCGCCTCCGCGCATCGATTCAGTGCCGACAGTGTGACCGCGCGATACAGGGCCACGTCGGCGGCGATCGCGCTGTCGTTCAAGCGGTTATTGGCGGATTCTTCAATGACCACAGCGGATACGCCGTCGAAGATGGTCAGCGCTTCTGCATGCCGTTGCTGTTTGCGGATCGCCTCACCCAACTGAAGATGCAGAGACAGCGCCTCGTAGCTGCGCGCATCGATGGCATTCGCTCGGGTCCAGGCAAGACGAAACAGGCTCTCAGCTTCGACAAACTGGGTGCGCCGCATCAGAACTTCGGCGAGGGCGGCACGTGCCTGGGCGAACTCCAGCCCTTCCGGCGCGATAGCGCCAAAGGCACCCATCGATTCGCGCGCGTACGACTCGGCCAGCGCAAAAAGGCGTAGTTCCAGCGCGTGCAAATGCGCGTTGAAGGTAGTCCGGCCCAGAATCATCGATTGCGGCGCCAGCCGGCGCAGTTCCGGCATCGCCAGCGCATAAGCTTGTGTCGCCTGATCACCCTGGCGCATCGTCGCGCTGAGTAGCGCACGCCTCGCGAGCAGCGACGCGGCGTCGAGCCCTGTGGGCGCAATACGATCGATGATGCGGGAGGCCGAATCGAGCTCGAACGCGGCCTCAGCGGCTTTGGAACTGCGCATGGCCACGAAGGACAGCACGATGTGCGCATTCGCGGCGATCAAACTGTCGCCGCCGAGGCGCGTGGCTTCCGTCGCTGCCTCGACCGCGCCTGGGTTGTCGCGTGTTTGGGCTCGCCAATACGCCTGCCATTGCAGGCTCGCGGCCAGCGATAGCGGATCAGATTCGGCTCGGCGCGTAGAAACCGCGCGATCAGCAGCACGCAAACCTCGTTGGCGATCCGAGTACTGATCGAAGGCCAAGGCTTGCGCGTACTCAAACGCGGCTTCACGCGCGGGCGCTGCTGTCAGAGCTGCTGCAAATTCAGCAATCGCCGCATCGAATTCGCGGCGCTTGGCCGCCATTTGTGCGCGCGCCAGATACATCGCGCCAATCTGATCTGCATTGCCGGTGCGTAGGGCTTGATCGAGACCCAGATCCAAATCCATTCCCAAATCGGGATCGGCGATCACCGGGCCAACGATGACCTCCCAGCGGCCCGGTGAAATCTCGATTGTCTCGGTGAGGCCTTCACGCTGCCGGCGCACGCGGACAGCGGCCTTTGCGGCAGCCACACTTTCCAGCGCCTGCCATTGATACACGTCTAGATCTGGCATCCCCGGCGGCGCGCTCAAGCGATCACCGGGCTGCAAGGGAATTCCGCGTTCCGCGGATGCTGCCGGAATGGACAGGACCACGACATCCGCGAGCGCCGCGGTGGTGGTCAACGCCAGCAGCGTCAAAAGCAGTGCGACGCTTCGGTGTCGGCCCTGGCGCTGCGCATTCACGGGCTGATCCGGAACACCATCGGCCCGAGAACAGGTTCGCCGGCGGCATTTTTAACACGCCATAAATACTCACCGGCAGCTAGATCCTGCCGCACCTCTATCGGCAGGCTGACCGCGCAATCGCGGACGCTCCCTTTCCAGCGCGGCAAGGCATCGGCGCCGAGTAATTCCACGCTTGCCGCGCCAGGCGCCGCGGCGCAGGGCCAGGAAAATTCCTCCGGCGCCACCGATAGATTCGTACCGGACATTGGCGATGTCGCGATTGGATCGACGCCGCGCAGGCCATCTTCCATTGGTGGCTGCCGCAGTGCCAGATTGGCGACAAACACACTGGCGAGCGTAGCCGCAATCGCTGCCGGCCACCACATGCGTGGTTTTTTTCGCCGCATGACATCACTTGTCCGCGACGACTCACGGTCGGGCCGGGGCGCTTCCACGCCTGTCAGCGTCGCCGCCGTGCGCAGATAGTGCACATTGTCCGGGACCGCAATTCCTGGCACCGCTTCGATGTCAACCGCCAGATCTTGCGACCATTGCCGTGCGCTGATCGCCACGCGCACGATGGCCACGCAGGGGTCACATTGGGCCACGTGCAAAGCCGTCAGTTCACGCGGCGCCGCGCCCAACTCGCCATCCGCAAAGGCAATCAGCGTATCCATATCCGGGCAATCGGATACGCCGCCCGTTTTGATAGAGATGGCGCGCTGCAAGGCGCACAGTTCAGCCTCATTCATCCCAACTCTCCACGCCCGCGATGCGCAATGCGGCGCGAATCTCATCCACGCCACGGTAGGCGAGATTGCGCGCGGTGGCGTCGGTCAGTCCCAACATCTGTCCAATCTCCTGCGGGTTGAAACCCTGCAATAGCAACTGCGCTGGCACACGGCGACGGGCGGGCAGGGCCGAAATCGCCTTGCGTGCCGCGTCTACGCGTTGCTGGCTATCCACAACCTTGTCGGGCGCCACTGAATGGCGCTCAGCCGGTAACTGGTGTTCAAGCAGGTCGTCAATCGCGTCTTCACGTAGCGCTTGATTTCGGCGCACGCTATCGATCACCACCGACATCACCGTCTTGCGCAGATAAGACGCGAGGTGTTCGACAACTTTCTCACTGGAAAGTACGCGCCACAGGCGAATACGTACTTCCTGGATGATTTCCTGGACATCCAGACCCTGCGACGCGCCAACCTGACCCAGCACATGCGCACGCAAGCGCGGCTCATAGGTGGCCATGGTGGAATCGAATTGTTCGCGCGAGAGCGGCATCGCCCTAAGTCTGCCGTATGCGCGGATCGCCCGCCATGGCCACGCGCAGTTGAGTGCAAGGTGTCCGGCGGGATGGCGCAATCGAGCCGCATCAACGGCGCTGAATGGGACGGCACTTGGCGGGTCATAACTGCGCACTAGCAGCCCAACACTTCGTCAAGGCGCCCCAGCCCGGTTTTTGCCTCCCGGCTCCGGCAACAAAAAACGCCCAATCCCGCTTTTGCCTCCCCGCCAAGGCAAACCAAGACCCCTCAGCCCCGCTTTTGCTTACCCGCCCCGGCAACACAAGGCGCCCCAACCCCGCGTTTGCTTACCCGCTTCCGCGGACCGGCTATCGAAACCCAACCATGCGATCGCGCAAATACAGCACCCAGCGCGTGGGCGCGAAGCGATTCATGCTGCGCCGCGCAAAGCTCTCGGGCGGATGCGGCCTGGGCACCACGGTGCTGTGCGCGAGGGCGTCCATCAAGGTACGCGGATCCAAACTGGTGCGCATCTGGCGCTGCCTAGCGAGCGCGTGCCGGTAGGCCTGATCGAGCGCAATCTGGCGTGAATGCGAGGCGTCGGAGCACAAAGGCACGCGGTAAAGCGACGTGGTCTTGTCGACCAACTCAAAGCGCGTATCCAAGGTGTAGCGCGTCCACAAATTCCAGTCTTCGAGCTGATCCATATCTTCCTCGAAGCCGCCGTGGCGCAGATACAAATCGCGCTTGAATAAGGCGCATTGGATCGGGATGTAGTTATGCACCCACAAAGTCAGATGATTGAAGGGCATCTGATAGCGATGTGCAGGCGCACTTTCCAGATATTGCAGCGGCTCGTCGCGGATACGGTCGGTCGGCACTTCCCAAGCGATCCCGTAAACGCCGGGCACCTGCTCGCGCAGTGCCGTGTCCATCAGCGTTTCCACGTGATCGGCGTACAACAAATCGTCGTCGTCGAGAAAATTACACCACTGGCCACGCGCCAGTTCCATCGCGAGATTGCCCGCCGCCGCGCGGCCAACGGGCGTTCCCGTGGCGTGGTAACGCAGATTCTTCAGGTGGGCGAATGACTTCTCGATCATTGCTTGCGAAGTCGGCTCGCCGTCCTCGACCACCACGATTTCCAGGTTGGGATAAGTTTGCTGCGCGGCGCTCGTGATCGCCTCGCGCACCCATCCCGGACGCCGATGCGTGCGAATCAATATCGATACCAGCGGCAGTTCGGGAAAACTGGACGCATCGACCACCGGCAAAAAACTGCCCTTGCGACGGTGCTCAAAATCCCAACCCGCGAATACCGGTTTGAAGTGCTCGTTGGCCGCCACGCGCGTTCGCGAGAAGTGCCGGTAGTGCTTCAGATAGCGCAGTAAATTCTTGAACAGCGCGAGTCGCCTGCCTTCAAATCCTGGCCGCGCGAGGATCTCGTCGAAGAGCATTCCAAGCCCTTGCCGGATGTCGGCACGCGTGCCAAAGCGTGTGCGCAGGCACAGATTCGCAAAGGTGCTACCCAAGGTTTGCTGCGGCTTTACCTCACCTGGCGTGGCATAGCTATCGTGGATCGCGCGCGCGTGCATCACATAGTGCAACTTCCAACCGCGCGCGCGCAGGCGCCATGACAGATCCACATCCTCGCCATACAGAAACAGGCGCGGATCGAAGCCGGCAATCTCAACTAGCGCGGCACGCCGCAGGATGACGGCTGCGCCGCTGACCCACTCGGTTTCGTGCGTGATCGGGTGATAGTTTTTTGGATGCTCATAGGGCTGCTGGCGAAACTCCCACGCGGCCACGCGTGCGTCGTCACTGATAGCGTCCAGCGCGATCGCCAGCGCACCGGGAACCAGCGCCGCGTCTGGGTTCAGCAACAACACAAAGTCCTGCGCGGACTGCTTGAGTAACTCGTTGTTGGCCACGCCAAAACCACTATTGCTTTGGCCGTAATGCACGTTGAGCTCAGCAAAAGCGCTCGCAAAACGTGCGCACACGGGCTCCAGACGGCTGGCGCCTTGTGGATCGCAGGTGTTGTCCCACAAATGCACGTGAAGCGCGACACCGGCGTCCTGCGCTTGCAATGACAGCAATAAGCGTTCGATCAGCTCAACGCGTGGCCAATAAGTCACAACGAAAACATCGAGGGAACGCGGTCGGCTCATCAGACGGACTCAGATCCAGGTGTACGTCGCCTGGCGGCCAGCCGGCGAGCGATTTGCTTTAGCGAACTTGGTACCCACGAGAGCACGCGATCATAGCGATGACCCTTGATGCGCAGCGGCGCGATTTCCGTGTGTAAATCCGCGATCTGAGTCTGCGCATGGGCGAGCTCTGTATGCACCACAAGCAATCGACGGTCGAGTTCCACGCCCCAGGCGGTTGCCGCCTCAGCCCGCTGGGTTTGGGCGCTGAGGGCCGTCTGCAAGTCCACAATCTGCGCATCGGCTACACGTAATTTTTCAGACAGATGCGCCTGCTCGGCGCTCAATTGCCCAATCTGCGCTTCAGCTAACCACGCACGATCCACCCAGGATTTGAGTTCGGCCTGAACTTCCGACACCGATTGACTTAAGCGTTTGACGAACTCGGCCTGCTGATCGAACGCGGCAATCCATCGATCGCGGTCCTCACCGACCTCGCGCACCGAATTTTCCAATTTGTCGGCCCAAACACGCACTTGGCCGTAGTCGCGCGCCAAGCGCACGTTCTCTTGCCGGAAGGTCAGTGCGCCGAGTTGTGTTTCCAAAAACGCTTGGACTTCGGCCGTGCTCCAAACCTCTGCTTCGTGCACTGGTGACATCGCGATCCTCGCGTAAATGCTTTGGAATGCCGCCGCCATCGCAGGCAATCGGGGAATACAGTCGGCACGTCGCGCGTCAAGTTCGGCGCGCAGCGAGGGATCGCGCGATTGCTCCAGCGCCCATACGAGTTCCTCAAGAACGCGGGCCGCATCGCGCGAATCGTGCGCAATCCAGCCACCACCATGGATGCGCACACGCTCGCCCAATGCACCATGAGCCGGCACTAGCGCCGGGCGAGCCGCGGCCCAAGATTCTGAGAGCGCGTAGCTGAAACTCTCGGCGAGGCGATTCGGAAACCACATCAAATCAATGTCGTAATCGTCTATCAGCGTAGCCGCCTCAGCCACCTCAAATGGCCCGTGTACGATGATTTCCGGATCCTCAGTGTGCGCAGGAAATAAGTGATTTTCGGTGTAGCCGATCAATACCCAGCGGATGGATTTGGCGGCATCAAGCTTCCACACGGCTTCGGCCAATTCGCTGCCCTTGTGTGCCCCAAACGCACCGATCAGCCCAACGGTCGGGCGCGTCGCTAGGCGGCGCTTGAGTATCGGAGTGACATCGCTGATGCCGGGCGCAATCACCTGAAGCTTAACGCCAGGGAAAATCTCGGAAAACCGCTGCGCCAAAAAATCTGATGGTGCGGTCACACCTTGCGCGCGCGCGAACATTGCTCGCAATCGCTGCGTCCACGCGGGGTCGACAGGCGGTTCCGCGCACGTCGCCGCTGCGAACAACTGCGGTGATGAAAATCCCAAGTCATGCAAACTAACGATCAATGTCACCGATTGGGCGGCGAGCCATTCGATCCATTCAAGCGCATCGGCTCCGACGTAATGCAAATGCACAACATTGATTTGATAGGTGGCAATTAACCCGCTGGCAAATCGAGCGAAGCTCGGCGTGTCGGGCCGTTTAAGGCCCGCAAACTTCCGGCTCTGCACATCTTCGAGCGCAGCGGAATCCGTCCCCACATGCAGCAGCAAATGGCGATAAGCCATGCACTGCATAGTCAAATCGCGCGCAAATCGCTCGGTACCGCCGCCGCCCGCGGGGATCAGATGCAAAATCGTGGGCCAAGGCACCAATGCTCTCCTAAAGGCGATACTCGACGGCAATGGAATCGGCGCCTTCGCTGGACTTAAGCGCGCGTTATTGACGACGGAATGGCGCTCAAGTTCCCGTTGCGCCAAGAACTCTCGGTTCGGGCTCCAGTTGCACGTCAAAAGCTTTCTGCACACTGCGCTGAATCTCGCGCGATAGAGCCAAAATTTCGGCGCCACTCGCGCGTCCATGGTTGACCAAGACCAGCGCATGTTCTGAATGTACACCCGCATCGCCGATGCGCGCGCCCTTCCAGCCACACTGATCGATCATCCACGCGGCGGCGAGTTTGCGCGAACCACTTGGTATCGCAAACACCGGCAGATTCGGATACTTATGGCGCAACGAATCAGCCTGTGCCGGGGTCACCACCGGATTCTTGAAGAAACTGCCGGCATTGCCGATCACGGCCGGGTCCGGCAATTTTTGCCGCCGAATCGCGCACACCGCATTGAAGACATCGCGCGAACTCGGTGCCGCAATTCCGCGCGCAATCAACTCATCAGCAATGCCCGCGTATTCGAGCAAAGGTGCTGGTCGCGCGAGCAACTCGAACTCGACGCTGAGCACGATATAGCGCTCTGGATGACGTTTGAAGACGCTGTCGCGATAGGAAAACTCGCACTGCGCTCGCGTTAGATGGTCAATGCCATGCGCCTGACGGTCGTAGACCTCGACATGCTCGATAAAGGCTTCGACTTCGACGCCATAAGCACCAATATTCTGTATTGGCGAGGCGCCAATCGTGCCCGGGATCAGCGCCAGATTTTCCAGACCGAAGGCGCCTTCGCGCAAACTTAGATCGACAAAATCGTGCCAGTTCTCGCCCGCCGCCACGCGCACGCGGCGTCGATCTGGCGCACCAGACAACCACTCGATACCGCGCAAACGGGGCACCAGGACCACGGCGTCGACATCGCCCGCCAACAGGATATTGCTGCCGCCACCAAGCACCTGCAGCGGTAGCGCCTTGGATTCGGCGCGTTCAATCGCCTCGACTACGGCGCTGATATTGTCGGCAACGGCGAGCACCGATGCACGTGCGTCCACACCAAAGCTATTCAATTCGCGCAAAGACGCGCCTTGTGTCCATTGCAAACCACTGTCGTCGGCGTCAGCGTGCACCTATGGCCTCGACGCATTCGCGCACCAATGCCGGGCCTCGATAAACCAAGCCGCTGTACAACTGCACTAGACTCGCGCCGGCCTCGACCTTGGCCAGCGCATCACTGCCGGAAAGGATGCCGCCTACGCCGATCAGCGGAATCTCGTTCCGAAGACGCCGCGCCATCGTGCGCAGAACTTCGGTAGACGCCGCCATCAGCGGGCGCCCGGAGAGACCGCCGGTCTCGGCGGCCATTGGATGACCAGCAACTGCCGTGCGCGCAACAGTGGTGTTGCTGCAGATCACGCCGTCGATGGCATTCGCTTTCAATACCTCCGCCATGACATCGATTTGTGCGTCGTCTAGGTCTGGCGCAATCTTCAGTAGCATCGGCTTGCGCATGCCGCGCAGCGCCGCAAGTGATTCTTGGCGTTCACGCAGGCTGCCCAGCAATCGATGCAATTGATCCCGCTGTTGCAGTTCGCGCAGGCCTTGCGTGTTCGGCGATGAGATATTGACGGTGATATAGCTGGCACGCTCGTAGACCCGATCCATGCACCACAAGTAGTCATCGGCTGCCTGCTCGTTCGGCGTGTCCTTGTTTTTACCAATATTGATGCCGAGCACGCCCGAGTAGCGGCTGCGCTCAAGATTCTTCAGCAACGCGTCTACGCCAAGATTGTTGAAACCCAGACGATTGATGATCGCCTGCGCATCGGCCAGACGAAACATGCGCGGCTTGGGGTTTCCGGCTTGCGCTTTGGGCGTGACCGTGCCGACTTCGATAAAGCCGAATCCGAGCGCGCCGAGGGCATCCAAATGCGCTGCATTCTTGTCGAGACCCGCTGCCAATCCCACAGGATTGGGAAATTCCAATCCAAAAACACGCACAGGTTTTGGTGGCGAAGGCCGCGCGATCAGCTTTGCCAAGCCGCACGCGTACAACCAATCGAGGGCCAGCAGACTCAAATTGTGCGCGGCTTCCGCGTCGAGTGCGAATAGCAGCGGTTTGGCGAGTGCATACATGGAAAAGAATGAAGGCCCGAAGCGCGCAAGCATAGGCGAGCCAACGCGGGCCGCATGCAGGCAGATTTATGTTGTGCTCCGACTGCTACTGGATATGCAATCTGGCCATCGCACGCGCGCAAATTGTGGACGATGCGCCCGGCGAGCAAGGCCCGCGTATCAGTTCAGAATCTGGCGCACCGATTTGCACCGGCGCGCCAGATGCGCTCTTAATCAGCCCTCGAAACTTGCCCTCATGACCGGCGTGCCGACGTCGAACTCGACCTCCGTTGGCGTGCCGACTTTGAACATTTTCAGCACGTTGCGATCGATGTCTTCTGGTGG
>Ga0209181_10006950_pt1 | contig 15691 bp, 14 predicted proteins | sample MAT05_FD_187208 | JGI IMG/M metagenome (GOLD analysis project Ga0209181, IMG submission 187208) | Freshwater microbial communities from Lake Fryxell liftoff mats and glacier meltwater in Antarctica - MAT-05 (SPAdes) (version 2) | ecosystem: Environmental > Aquatic > Freshwater > Ice > Liftoff... | reverse complement strand
TGCTCGGGGGCGTCACCCGGCAAACGGCCACGACCCTGACCCGTCGGCACCAGCTCGCCGCGATCGGGAAGGGCCGGGGCCGCCGATTCCCCCGGGCGACGGTGGAGGAACTACGCCGGCTGCGGGACCGCGGCACCTCCGTCCAGACTTCGAACCACTACCTCCAAGCCGCCCACCAGTTCGCCCGGTGGCTGACCGACAACGGGCGGACCGACGGGAACCCGTTCCGCCGGTTGAAGGCAATGAACGCCCGCCTCGACCAGCGCCGGCGGCGCGGCGAGTTCTCCCCGGCGGAGGTGGTCGCGGTCCTCGCCGCGGCCGGGTCGAGCGCCGTGACCGTCAGCGGGTTGACCGGGCCGGAGCGCGTGGCGCTGTACCGGGTGGCGCTGGGGACCGGGTTCCGGGCGGCCGAGCTCGCTGCCGTGACCCCGGACATGTTCGACCTCGACGCGACTCCGCCGGCGCTGGTCCTCCCCGCGGAGTTCACCAAGAACCGAAGGGGGGCGGTTCAACCCCTCGCCGCGACCCTGGCCGCCGACCTGCGCCGCTACCTCGCCGGCCGCACGGGGAAGGAACCCGTCTGGCCCGGGGTGTGGCCGGTGAAGGCGGCGGACATGCTCCGGGTGGACCTGGCCGCCGCCGGGGTGCCGTGCGAGGTGGACGGGCCGGAAGGGGTCGAGACGAGGGACTTTCACGCGCTCCGAAGTTGTTTCATCTCGGACGTGCTCCGGTCGGGTGCCGACCTGAAACAAGCCATGACGCTGGCCCGGCACACCGACCCCCGCCTGACGACCGCCCGCTACGGCCGGACCCGCTTGCACGATTTGGGGGCGGTGGTGGATCGGCTCCCCGGCGGGAAGCCCACCGCCCGCGAACCCGCCGCCCTTCGTCTCACCGGGACCGACCCCGGGAGCAACACGGGAGCAGCAACGGGAGCAGCAGCAATCGGTAGCGGGCGGGGCTTTCTGAGGGTGATCGGAGAAACCGGCACCGGGGCAGCGGAGGAAGGGGGAACGCAAAAACCCCCGCGGTTGCAGGGGTTAGAGAGCGAACGAGAGCAATCGGGGGTTCTTGAAGGAAGAGGCCTCGCCCGGATTCGAACCGGGGATGACGGTTTTGCAAACCGTTGCCTTACCACTTGGCTACGAGGCCGTCTGGTCCCTGACGGCAGGGGAATCCTACGCCGCCGGCCGCGGTGCGTCAACGCCCCGCACCCGCTGTATCGGCCGCGCGGCCGCCGCGGGTTGAGGCGGTTTCGGATGGCCCCCGGGCCGGGCGGTGTGATAAGATAACACTCCCACCCCACCACCCGTTAAGGGTTCGCTTCATGCCTGTCGCGGCAAGCAGACGAGACTTCCTCCGCCTCGGAGCCGGTGCGGTCGCCCTCGGCGTCCCGAACACCGCCACGGCCGCTGCCGCGCGCGGCAACTCCGTCATCCTCGTGAACCTCACCGGCGGGATGAGCCACCTCGACACCCTCGACCCGAAGCCGGACGCGCCGGCCGAGGTGCGCGGCGAGTTCGGCACCATCCCGACCGCGATTCCCGGCCTGCGAATCTGCGAACACCTGCCGATGCTGGCGTCGCGGATGGGGCGGTTCGCGCTGGTCCGGTCGCTGTCGCACCGCGAGAACGGCCACCTCCCCGGCACCCACCGCCTCCTCACCGGGGCGACGATGCCGAACCAGCGCGGCAGCGACCTCGACAACGTCCTGTCGCGCCGCGACTGGCCGTGCTACGCCGCGGCGCTGAACCAGCTCCGCCCGCGGCACGACGGCGTGCCGAACGGCGTCACCCTGCCCCACTCGCTCATCGAGGGTCCGCTGACGTGGCCCGGCCAGCACGCGGGCTTCCTCGGCCCGACGAACGACCCGATGCTCGTGACCCAGGACCCGAGCGGGCCGGCGTTCCGCATGGACGCCTTCACCCCCGCCCCCGGGCTGGACGCCGACCGCGTCGAGGGGCGGCGGTCGCTGCTGGAGCAACTGGAGAGCGACGGCACCGGCGACCCGGCGTTCCGCGACCACCAGCGGCGGGCGTTCGAGATGCTCAACTCCGACCGCGTGGCCGGCGCGTTCCGCCTCGACCGCGAGCCGGAGCGGGTCCGCGACCGCTACGGGCGGACGATGTTCGGCCAGTCGCTGCTGCTGGCCCGCCGGCTGGTGCAGGCCGGCGTGCCTGTGGTGCAGGCTAACATGGGGATCGTGCAGAACTGGGACACGCACGTGGACAACTGGGGGAAGTTGAAGACGCGCCTGCTGCCGTGGCTCGACCGGGCCTTAACCGCGCTCGTTGACGACCTCGAAGGTTCGGGCTTGCTCGACCGCACGTTCGTGGCGTGCCTCGGCGAGTTCGGGCGGACGCCGAAGGTGAGCACTCTGCCGGGCGAGTCGATCCCCGGCCGCGACCACTGGGCCGGGGTGTACTCGGGACTGTTCGCCGGCGCCGGCGTCGTCGGCGGGCGGGTGATCGGCAAGTCGGACAAGACGGGGGCGTTCCCGACGAGCACGGCGTACACCCCGTTCGACGTGGGGGCGACGATTTATCAGGCGCTCGGCGTGGCGCCCGACAGCGAGATCCGCGACGTGACGAGCCGCCCGAACAAGGTGAACGGCGGCGACCCGATGGCGGTGCTCTTCCAGAACCGGTGACCGGCACACTTCCGTTGCCGCTTGCGGCTTCGCGCCGGGCAGCGCGAAGCCGCAAGCGGCAACGGAACCAGTTACCCCTTCATCCGCGCCCGCAGTCGCTCCCCCATCTCACCCATCCGCCGCTTCGCCTCGTCGCGCGCCGCCCCGAACCCGCCGCTCGTCACGTTCCCGGCCCGCAGGTAATCGAGCATCACCTTCTCGGCGTCCATGAACCCCGCGCACCCCTCGGCCACCAGCGCCGCCAGCTCGACCGGGATCGTCGTGATGCCGTTGCGGTCGCCGTGGAGCAGGTCGCCGGGGTGAATCCAGACGCCGCCGACGCGCGCCGGCACGCACAGGTCCACGATCTGCGTGTAGCCGTGCGACGGGATCGTGCAGCCGGTGAAGCACGGGAACTTCAGCGGCTCGATCTGGTCGATGTCGCGGCCGCCGCCGCTCGACACTAGCCCGACGCAGCCGAATGCCTGGTACGTCGTCGCCATGATCTCGCCGAACGTCGCCGCCACCGGCGGGTCGTCCAGGTCTTGAAACACGACGACCTTCGGGCCGGGCGTCGTCTCCAGCAACTCGACCTGGCGCGACAGGCCCATGTACGTGTCGCCGCCGCGCGGCGGGGCCGCGGCCCGGAACGTGGCCGTGGACGCGAACCCCACCATGGGCGGCAGCGTCGGGTAGTACGCTCCGATGCGCGCGTCGGTGTACCCGGCCGTGCGCGGGCGGACCTCCAGCAGCTCGATCACGTTGCACACGGTCGGCGTGTCGTACTTCCGCAGGGCGGCGAGGGTGGCGTCGGCGACCGGGATCATGGCGGCGGTCCGGTGGGGGCGGGCGGGTATGATTACCCACCGCCCGGCAGAGCGTCGAGGAATCCGACCGCATTCCGCCAACCCTCCGTGACGGGCGGCGAATCACCGGACACACACGAATCGGAGGCGCACCGATGACCGACTTCGAGGTGCGCGACCTGGCCAGCGCCGCCGGGTTCGCGGCCGCGGCCTACGCCCTGTTCAACGTCCTCGTCTCGTTCGGCAGCGGGAAGCCGCTGACCGAGTGGATCAACCCGCACCGCCACTACCTCCCGCTGCTGGCCGTGTTCCTGATGGTCGGCGGGGCCACGCTTCTGGTCCGCGGCGCCGCCCGCCACGGGATCGACCCCGACACCCTCCTCGTCGACCTGATCCGGCACGAGCGGGCGAAGCCGGAGGCGGTCGGGGCGGTGTCGTTCGCGCTGCTGGCGGTCACGCTGGTGGTGCTGTTCTTCTGGTGCCGGTGGCTGCTGCCGCGCGACCCGTCCACGTTTTCGCCGGGGGCGACGGACGTGCGCGCCGAGTACCGCCGGGCGATGAAGCACTACCTCCGCTGGGCGCGGCAGCTCGACTACGCGGCGCTGTTCGCCGTCGAGGGCGGGACGCTCGACAAGCAGGCGTCGTTCGCCCTGCCGGCGAAGCGCGTGTTCGCGCACATGCGGCGGGTGGACAGCATGGCGATCCCGGACGGGGCCGACCCCGGGAAGGCCGTCGAGGAGCAACTGGCCCGCTGGGACGCCCTCGCGGCCCGCTGCTTCGCCAAGTGGAACGACCTCGACGCGCTCGTCGCCCCGACGCGGCAGGGTGATAACGTGCTGATCCTGTTCGACCTCCAGTTCGGCGGCGTGTTCGTCGAACAGCTGCAGGAGTTCGCGTCGCCGGCGGGCGAGAAGGTGCGGGTGTTCCTGTTCGTGGTCTGCCTGAACCAGCACGGCCTCGACTCGGCCGTCGCCACGCGCTACTACGCGATGCTGGCCGAGGCGCTCCGCCACGTCCGCAGTGGTAGTGGGAAGGCCCGCGGCTGACGCGGGTGTGCCCCTTGATTCCGGCGCGCTCGGGGCGCACCCCGTTCCGCTCCAACGGGTTAGGCCGGTGGCACGATTCATCACCGTCGTCACAGCGACGGATACACTTGTTTCCGCAACCCGGTGGGGGGCGCGGCGGAAACAATAACCTCGCCTAAAATGTCGCCACCGGCCGGTTGGCCGCTTGACTTCGGTTGCAGACTCACACCCGCCGACGCGGTTGGGGTTGCCCGCGGCTCGCGGCGTGTGGTAGTACCCCGTCCTCCCCGGGTTGCCACGCCGCGAGGCCGCATGAAGACGACCGCCGCCGTATTGGTCGAACTCGCCCGCCCGCTCGAACTCGCCGACCTCGACGTGCCGACGCTGAAGGCGGGTCAGGTACTGGTCGAAGTCGCGTACAGTGGCGTGTGCCACACCCAGGTCGGCGAAGTTCGCGGCCACCGCGGCGAGGACAAGTTCCTGCCGCACGCCCTCGGCCACGAGGGGAGCGGCATCGTCCGCGAGTGCGGCACAGGCGTCACGAAGGTGAAGCCCGGCGACCGCGTCATCCTGTCGTGGATCAAGGGCTCGGGCCTCGACGTGCCCGGCTGCGTGTACGACTGGGCCGGCCGCAAGGTGAACGCCGGCGGCATCACCACCTTCGCCACGTATTCCGTCATTAGCGAGAACCGGCTGACCGTCGTGCCCGAGGGGATGTCCCTGCGGCTGGCGGCGCTCGTCGGCTGTGCCGTGCCCACCGGGGCCGGCGTGGTGTTTAACACCGCACAGCCGCGACCGGGGCAGAGCGTCGTCGTCTTCGGCGCCGGGGGCATCGGCTGCTGCGCCGTCGCCGCGGCGGCGCTGTCGGGTTGCACGCCCGTCATCGCGGTGGACGTGAACCCCGACAAGCTGACGTTGGCGAAGCGGCTCGGGGCGTCGCACACGATCAACGGAAAGACGACGGACGCGGTGGCGGAAATCCTGAAGCTGTGCAAGGGCGGCGCCGACTTCGCCATCGAGGCGACGGGCGTTCCCGCGGTGATGCGGCAGGCGATGGCGTGCGTGCGGCCGCAGGGCGGCACGGCGGTGGTCGTCGGCAACGCCCGGTTCGGCAGCACGCTCGACCTCGACCCGCGCGAGCTGAATCAGGGGAAGCGGCTGCTCGGCACCTGGGGCGGCGACAACGTGCCCGACCGCGACTACCCGCGCTACTGCAAGCTCCTCGCCGCCGGCCGGCTCGACCTCGACGCGCTCATGACCGGCGGCTACGGCCTGGCCGACGTGAACCGGGCGCTCGACGACCTGGAGAGCGGCGCGGCCCACCGGCCGATCCTGGAAATCGGCGCGGCCGCGAGCGCGGCGAAGGCCGCGTGAGTCCTGATGGACGCCACGCGGACGCCTCCCGGGGCGTTGCCCCGGGCTATGCTGTCCCACCCCTTCGGGGTGAGAGAGGGCGACTTGGTTTTCAGGCCAACGGCCTGGGACAACATAGCCCGGGGCAACGCCCCGGGTGGGCAACGCGACCGTACCGGGAACCCGCCATGCTCGTCGGGCTCGACTTCGACAACACGATCGTCTGCTACGACCGCCTGTTCCACAAGCTGGCCGTCGAGCAGGGGCTAATTCCCGCATCGACCCCGGCCACGAAGGGGGCCGTGCGCGACCACATCCGCGCGATCGGCCGCGAGCCCGAGTGGACCGCCATGCAGGGCGTCGGCTACGGCCCACGCATCTCGGACGCCGAGCCCTTCCCCGGCGTGAAAGACTTCCTCCGGGCCTGCCGCGCCGCGGGCGTGGAGGTGGCGGTCGTCAGCCACAAGACGAGGCACCCGTACCTCGGCCCGGCCTACGACCTGCACGCCGCGGCCCACGCCTTCCTGACCACGCACGGGTTCTACGACACCGCTGACACCGGGCTGTCACCGGAACGCGTGAACCTGGAACTGACCAAGCAGGCGAAACTCGACCGCATCGGCGCCCTCGGCTGCGACGTGTTCGTGGACGACCTCCCCGAGTTCCTCGGCGAGCCGTCGTTCCCGCCGAAGCCGCGGAAGGTGCTGTTCGACCCGGCCGACGCCAACGCCGACCGCGCCGACACCACGCGCGTGACCAGTTGGGCGGCGGTGCGGGCGTTCGTCCTCGGCGGGGAGGGAAGCCGATGGGCGGCGTAGACCGACAGGCCGTGATGGCGCTCGCGGACGCCGCCGGGGTCGGCCCGGCGACGGCGGTGCTGCCGCTCGCGGGCGGGGCGAACAACCGCGTCTACCGGCTCGACACGGTGACCGGCCCGGTGCTGCTGAAGTCGTACTTCCGCCACCCGGCCGACCCGCGCGACCGCCTCGGGGCCGAGTGGGCGTTCCTCCGCTTCGCCGCCGCCGCCGACGTGCGCTGGGTGCCGCAGCCGCTCGCCGTGGACCCGCCCAACGGGCTCGCGCTGTACGAGTTCGTCCCCGGCGAGGGGATGCACGGCACCACCGCCACCGAGCGCGACGTGGACGCGGCCCTCGCCTTCTACCACGCCCTGCACGCGGCCCGGAACCGCGTCGAGGCCGGTAACCTGCCGCGGGCGTCGGAGTCGTGCTTCAGCCTGGACGACCACTTCGCCACCGTCGCCCGTCGCGTCGAGCGGCTGCGATCGATCCCCGTCGGCGGCGTCGCCGACGTGGCCGCGGCGGCGTTCGTGGACACCGAACTCGCCCCCGCGTGGCATGCGGTTCATACGTCCGCCCGCGCTCAAGCCGCGGCCTGCGGGCTGTACCTCGATCGGCCACTGGACCCGGCCGACCGGTGCGTATCGCCGTCGGACTTCGGGTTCCACAACTGCCTGCGCGAGCCGTCGGGGCGGCTGCGGTTCATCGACTTCGAGTACGCCGGCTGGGACGACCCGGCGAAACTGGTGTGCGACTTCTTCTGCCAGCCGGCGGTGCCGGCCCCGGCTGCGGCGTTCGACCGATTCGCCGCCGCGGTCGGCGCCGGCTTCGCCGAGCCGCTGGCGTTCCGGGCGCGGGCGGCGCTGCTGCTGTCGGTGTACCGGGTGAAGTGGGTGTGCATCATGCTCAACGAGTTCCTGCCCGTGGGCGGGAGCCGGCGGGCGTTCGCCGGGTCGGCCGCGGAGCACGACGCCCGCAAGGCCGCCCAGCTCGGCAAGGCCCGCGCCGCCCTCGCAGTCGTTGTGAGTTCCCCCGTCCCGTTGCGGAAGGTCGCATGAGCAAGGTCGTCGTCCTCGGCGCGAATTCGTTCTCCGGGCAGGACTTCGTGGACCTGCTACTGGACGACCCGGCCTACACCGTGGTCGGCGTCAGCCGGTCGCCGGAGCGGTCGAGCCTGGCGCTGCGCTACCGCCGGCGCAAGGACCTGTCGAAGTACCGCTACCACGCGCTCGACATGAACCGCGACATGGGCAAGATTCTCGCCGTGCTGGACGAGGAGAAGCCCGACGCGGTCGTGAACTTCGCCGCCCAGAGCGAGGTGGCCCCGAGCTGGGACCACCCCGAGCACTGGTTCCAGACGAACACGGTGGCGCTGTCGTTCCTCGTGAACCACCTGCGGAAGCAGACGTACCTGAAGCGGTACGTTCACATCTCGTCGCCGGAGGCGTACGGGACGTGCGTGGGACGCATCACGGAGGAGTCGCCGCTGAACCCGAGCACGCCCTACGCGGCGTCGAAGGCCGCGGCCGACTACCTGCTGAAGACGTACGCGAAGCAGTACGGCTTCCCGCTGCTGACGGTGCGGGCGACGAACGTGTACGGCGCCCGGCAGCAGCTGTTCAAGATCATCCCGCGGTCGGCGATTTACGTGAAGCTCGGCCGCACGATCGAGCTGCACGGCGGCGGGCGGGCGGTGAAGTCGTACATCCACATCCGCGACGTGTCGCACGGCGAGAAGGCGATCCTGGAGCGCGGCCGCGTCGGCGAGCTGTACCACATCTCGCCCGACGAGGGCGTGGCGGTGCGCGACGTGGTGGGCACGATCTGCGACCGCCTCGGCAAGCGCTTCGAGGACGCGACCCGCACCGTGGACGAGCGTCCCGGACAGGACGCGGCCTATGTGATCGACTCGGCGAAGATTCGCGCCGAGCTCGGCTGGAAGCAGACGATCTCGATGGACGAGGGGCTCGGCGAGGTGGTGCAGTGGGTGAACGACTACTGGCCCGAGATTCAGAGCCAGACGCTCGAATACCGCCACGCGGCGTAACCACCCGTTAGACCGGGGCGCAAGCCCCGGCGCTTTTCGAAAAGCGCCGGGGCTTGCGCCCCGGTCTAACGCGCCACCGGACTACCCCGCCAGGTGACCACGATGTCTGACGCGGCGTGGCTCGTGATCGGGGCGGACGGCGGCATCGGCCGCCCGCTCCTCGCCCGCCTCCGCGCCGACGGCCGCGCCGCCGTCGGCACCACCCGCCGGGCCGGCGGTGACGGGTTGCATCTCGATCTCGCTTCCGATCCAAGCTCCTGGCAGCTTCCCGACCACGTCGCGGTCGCCTACCTGTGCGCCGCGGCCACGTCGATCGACGACTGCCGCCGCGACCCGGCCGGCACTCGCAGCATAAACGTCGAACGCACCCTGGCGCTCGCCGACCTGTTGCGGGAGCGCGGGGCGCACGTCGTCTACCTGTCCACGAATCAGGTGTTCGACGGCACCGTTCCGTTCCGCGGGGAAGAGGACAGAGTGTGCCCGCTGACGGAGTACGGCCGACAGAAGGCCGCCGCCGAGGCCGCGCTGCTCGCCGCCGGCGGGACGACGGTCGTGCGCTTCACGAAGGTCGTGCCGCCGGACTGGCCGCTGATCCAGAAGTGGCGCGACGCACTGGCGCGCGGCGAGCCGGTGGAGGCGTTCGGTGACATGGTGCTGTCACCCGTGCCGCTCGGGATTGCCGTCGAGGCGCTGACGCGTATCGGTGAGAAGCGGCCGGGCGGCGTGGTTCATGTCTCAGGGGTCGAGGACGTGACCTACGCGGAGTTGGCCCGCCGGCGGGCCACAGCGGTCGGGGCCGATCCGGGACTGGTGCGTGCCGTGTCGTTCCGTGAGCGCGGCATTCCGCCCGAAGCAGCACCGGCGTACACGGCACTTGCAACCGAGCGGCTGCGCCGCGAACTGGGGCTCGCCGCGCCGGAGGCGTCAGACTTGTTCCAGTAGCTTCATCAACCAGGCGAGCCGGGGGCGTCAGCCCCCGGATTCTGAGGCTCGCACCTCAGAATCCGGGGGCTGACGCCCCCGGCTCGCCGTTGATTCGCTCGCCACTACCGCGGGCCGACGCACATCGCCAGCAGGTAGTGCGCCATCGGGTGGTAGCCGGTGTGCACGACCTCGTCGTTCATCGAGAATAGGAACACGTTCTTAAAGTGCCGCAGCATCACCTGCCGGTACTCGTTGCCGTCCTTGCAGTTCACATGCCCCTCCTTGCTCGGCGGCGAGGCGTAGGCCTGCGATTGGAGCGACGGCGAGCCGATGATCGCCACGCCGTCGGCACCCAGCGAGCGGGCGATGTTGCCGACGTACACGTCCTCCTGCTCGGGCACGATGTGCTCGAACACGTCCAGCGAGTACGCGGCGTCGAACCCGCCCGGCGCGATCGGCCCCGACAGGATGTCGTGAACGAGCGTGTCGCACGCCCAGCCGTCGGCGGCCATCCGCTTCTTCGCGTCGTCGAGGAACAGCGGGTCGAAGTCGGTCGCGGTGACGCAGCAACCCGCCTGCACGACCAGGCGGGTGCCGAAGGCGTCGGCGCAGCCGACCTCCACGACACGCGTCTGGCCGGTCAGCATCTTGGCGACGAACTTGTAGCGCGACAGCAAGAAGACGAGCCGGCGCGGGTCGTCCTTCCAGGTCTGGTTGGACATGATGCCGAACCGCGAGAAGCCGTCGCGGAGGGCCAGGTCCACCTCGAACTGGTACTGCGTTTCGCGGCTCTTCGGGGCGGTGCCGTTGCCGGTTCCCATCGGGCTCCTCGGTATGGTCAGGCGGCGGCCGCGGTCGCGGCGGGCTCGAACGCGATGTACTCGTAGTCGCCGGTGTACCCGGCGAGGCCGTACAGCCACGCCCACGACTCGGGGCGCAGGAACGTCTCGCAGGTCAGCGCCCAGCACTGCAAGTTGAACAGCTCCTCGGCGTCCTTGAACGTCTCGACGACGAGGTACTTGTTCTTCCCTACGCGCTCCATCTCCTTCAGCGAGGCCACGACCTCCTGCGGCGGCAGGTTGTGCAGCGCGTTCAGCGAGATCACCAAGTCGAACTCGCCGTCCTGGAACGGCAGCGCGTCCTGGGCGCGGTGCTGGAACAGGAACGGCTTCACCTCGGGCTTGGCCGTGTCGAGCGCGTACTCAGACACGTCGAACCCGGCGACGGTACAGCCGGGGAGGAGTTGCGTGAACTCGTGGAGGAGGAAGCCGCGACCGCAGCCGATGTCCAAAACCTTCGCGCCGGGCTTGAGGCCGTAGGCGTCGATCAGCTGCCGGGCCACGGTCGCCCAGCGGCCGTCGTACTTGTAGCCGCCGTAGCCGTAGCGGCGGTCGCCGTCCCAGTAGTCGCGGTCGAACCGGCGGGCGACGAGCGAGCAGTGAACCTTGTCGTCCGCCATCCGCCCGACGTAGTCGCGGGCGGTGCGGCGGTGGAGTTGGTTCACGATGTTGAGCAGACGGCCCATGCGGTCCTCGTGATGATTCAGGCGGCGATGCGGACGGCCTTCGGCCGCGCCGCCAGCAGGCCCGTCGCAGTCGCGGCCACGGCCTCGGCCGAGATGCCGTACTTCCGCATCATGCCGGTCTGGTCGCCGTACACGCTCGGGAACACGTCGGGGATGCCGACGCGCTTGAACCGCCGCGACGCGAGCAAGTCCGTCTCCGACAGGTACTCGGCGCACGCGCCGCCGAGACCGCCGATGACCGTGTGCTCCTCTACCGACACGATCGCCGCCGCGCCCTCGGCGTGGGCGTGCAGCGACTCGGTGTCGAACGGCTTGATCGTCGGGAAGTGGAGCACCGCGGCCTTCACCCCGCCGGCGGCGAGCTGGTCGGCCGCGGCCAAACACACCTGCAACCCGACGCCGGTGGTGACGAGCAGCACCTCGCCGCCGGTCCGCATCGGTACGGCCTTGCCGATCACGAACGGGCCGGTGTCGGTGGTCACGACCGGGTCGTGCCCCTTCGCCACGCGGATGTAGATCGGGCCGGCGTGGTCCACGCTCGCGTGCATGAACCGGATCATTTCCTTGGCGTCGGCCGGGGCCACGATCGCCATGTTGGGCAGCGCCCGCATGATGGCGATGTCCTCGGTCGCCAGGTGCGTCGGCCCGAGCGGCGCGTACACCACGCCGCCGCCGTTGGCGATCAGGCGGACGTTCACGTTGTGGAGGCACAGATCCACTGCGACCTGCTCGTAGCAGCGGCGGCTGAGGAAGGTGGCGATCGTGTTCAGGTAGACGACGTGCCCCTCCATCGCCAGCCCGGCCGCGACGCCGACGAGGTTCTGCTCGGCGACGCCCTCCATGAAGAAGCGGTCCGGCATCTCCTTCTTGAACTCGGCCAGCACGCCGACGCCCAGGTCGGAGCCGACGAACACGATGCGCTCGTCCGTCTTCGCCAGTTCGTACACCGTTTTCAGGCAGTTCTCGCGCATCACGCCTCCCCGATGGCGGCCAGGAGCGCTTCGACTTCCTGGTCGGTGACCTTGTTCTTGTGGTGCCACTTCATGTTGTTCTCGGCGAAGTGCGCACCCTTCCCCTTCACCGTGTGGGCGATGACTGCGCTCGGCTTGTCGGCCGCGAAGGGCAGCGCCTTAAACGTCTCGCGCAGGGCGGCCACGTCGTGCCCGTCCACTTCGCGGACGGCGAACCCGAAGCTCCGCCACTTGTCGGCGAACGGCTCCAGGTCCTGCACTTCCTTGGTGCTGGCATAGCTCTGGTGCTTGTTGTAATCCACGATCGCCGTCAGGCTCGATAGACCGTGCTTGCCGGCGCACATGGCTGCTTCCCACACCGAGCCTTCGTTGCACTCGCCGTCGCCGAGGACGACAAACACGCGGCTGTCGCGCTTCGCAATCCGCTGGCTCAGGGCGATTCCGACGCCGATCGGCAGGCCGTGGCCGAGTGCGCCGGTGCTGGCCTCGACGCCGGGCACCTTCCCCGCGTCCGGGTGGCCGCCGAGGATGCCGTCGGGGGCGCAGAACTTGTCGAGCTCGGCGGGCGGGAAGTAGCCCTTGTCCGCGAGGAGGGCGTAGAGCGCCAGGCAGCCGTGCCCCTTGCTCAGGATGCAGCGGTCGCGGCCCTTCCACTTCGGGTCTTGGGGGTTGAAGCGGAGCACGTCGTCGTACAGGACGCGGAAGATTTCGATGAGCGAGAACGCCGCCCCGACGTGCCCGCGACGGGCTATCTGGAGCGTGCGGACGATGACCCGGCGGAGGTCTTTCGACCGCTCGTCGAGGCGCGTGGTGGTCATGGCGATGCCTTCCGTGGCGGCCGGGGGCGTGGGTGTACCCCGGCAGGGTCTGCGGAATCAACCCGAGCTTGCGGCGCGAGTGTCGTCGTTAGGCCGGGGCGCAAGCCCCGGTGGATATCGGACGACCCACCGGGGCTTGCGCCCCGGCCTAACGACCAGAGCGAGCCATTGCTACCCCGTCACACGAACGCGGTAGGTTGCGTCTGGCATGTGGAGTTGCATAGCGTCGCTGATGGCAGCGCGGGCAGCTTGCTCGTCAGCCACACGGAACGAGAAATCCATCTCGCCCCTTCCACCACCGGCACCTGTCCAGGTTCCAATACCGCCAGCCGTCAAGGCGTCGGTGACCGCGTTCCGCGCCGCCAACTCTGACGGCGTGGGCCACGCACCACTTGTCGGGATCGACACCACCAAGCTTGCCAACTCATTACCCTCTACCGCCGAACGAGGCACTATCCGGCCAGCCGCCGTGCCGCCCGTCCGGCGAGCCAGCGGAGCTTCCCGCCGATCCCCGGCGGCAGCGCCTCCGACTCGGCGCGGGCGAGCAGGTTTTTCAGGTGAACTAGCTCCGCGTCGCGCTCGGCCTTCTCGCGCTCGGCGTCCTGCCAGAACGGCCCGAGGAAGAACGCCGCCAGCTCGCGCACGGCGGCGTCGGGGTCGTCGAGCAGACCGCCGTAGTCGTCGCGGGTGAAGCCGTTCAGCAGGCCGAGGAGCGGCTTCGACCAGCAATCCGGTCGCTCCGCCCCGGCGCGGATCAGGTCGGTTCCCAGGAACGCGATGCTGCCGTTGCGGCGGAAGTACGGCGCCACGTCGGCATAAGCCTGCGACGTGAGGCGGTCCAGCAGCGCGGCGAGTGCGGCGACGTTGCGGGTGCGGTCGCGGAAGCCGGCGCCGGAGTAGGACTCCGGTTGCAGGATCGTCACCGACAGCGTTTCGGGGACGTAGCAGCAGCCGCCGCGGAAGGCGATCGTCAGCCACGCCAGCCAGTCGGAGTACCACGCGAGTTCGGGAAGGAGGCCGCCGACCTCCACGAGCCGCTTGCGGCGGCAAACGTTGGCGTGACCGGGAATCCCGCGGCGGACGGCGGCGCACACCTCGTCCGGCGTGTAGTGGCCCGCCCGCTCAGGCCAGGCGTGCGGGACCACGCCCACCGGGCCTTCACCGACGCGGTACGCCCCGTGGGCGCAGGCGATGCCGCAGTCGGGGTGCTGTTCGAGCAGGGTCAGCAGCTTCTCGAAGAAGCCGGGGAGCACGTAATCGTCGGCCGCGGCGAGCACCACGTACTCGCCGACGGCTTCTGCCAGCCCCTCGTTGTACGTCGCGCACACGCCCTGGTTGCGGGCGTGCCACACGGGCTTCACCGCGGAATCGCGGCGGGCGTACTCCTCGATCACCGCCCGGCTGTCGTCGCGGTCGGAAGCGTCGTCGATGACGAGAACCTCCCGCGGCCGCACGGACTGCGACAGGATCGCGTCCAGCGCCCGCGGGAGTTTCGCCGCGTGGTTGTAGTTGGCGACGACGACGCTCAGGTCGGCCGTGGGCATGGGTTCCCCGGTCAGGCGGCCTGCTTCCGCGCCGCCATCCAGTTGTTCATCGTCTTGATGTTCGAGTACCGCGACGCGCTCAGCGAGTCGGGGATCTTCCCGGCCTTGAACGCCGCCACCAGCTCGCGCACCGCGTCCGGCACCGTGTAGCGCGGCTCCCAGCCCAGCTCGCGCTTGATCTTCTCGCTCGACACCCGGTAGCTGCGCAGGTCGTCGGTCTTCGACGTGACGATCTTCACGTCCAGGCCGACCTCGGCCTTCACCGCCTCGGCGATGCCGGCGATGCTCATGTTCTCCCAGCCGGCGTTGAAGATCTTGCCGTCGATCTTCTCGGCGGGCATCTTCAGGGTCTGGCAGTACAGGTCGGTCATGTCCTGGATGTGCAGGTTCGGCCGGTACTGGCTGCCGCCGAAGACGGTGATCTCGCGCTTGTTCACGGCCAGGTTGGTGAGGATGTTCACCGACAGGTCGAGCCGCAGCCGCGGGGAGTAGCCGCACACCGTGGCGGGCCGCAGCGTCAGGCAGGTGAAGCCCGGCGCCCGCGCCGCCTGGAGCACGTCCTCGCACATGGCCTTGTACTTCGAGTAGTCGGTGAGCGGCTTCAGCGGCAGCTCCTCCGTCACCTTCTCCTCGTCCTTGATGCCGTAGACGCTCGACGACGAGGCGTACACGAACCGCTTCACCCCGTGCTGCTTCGACAGCTGCACGAGCGGGAAGAAGGCGTCGTAGTTGATCGACTTGCCGAGCGTCGGGTCCATCTCGAAGCTCGGGTCGTTCGAGATGCACGCGAGGTGGATCACCGCCGTAGCGCCCTTCACGCCACGCTCCAGCGACTCGCGGTCGCGCATGTCGCCCTTGATCTCGGTCAGCCGCGGGTGGCCCGCGACGGACGCGAGCACGTCGTCGCCGAACCAGTACGTGTCTAGCACGCGGACGGTGTGCCCCTCGGCCAGCAGCTTCGGCACCAGTACCGACCCGACGTACCCGGCCCCGCCGGTGACCAGGACGGTGTGCTTCTCGGGCTCGCTCATCGGTTCCTCGGAGTGGACAGTGATCGACTCGGCGTGATCGGTAACCGTCCGCCGTCCCGGGGCGTTGCCCCGGGCTATGCTGTCCCAGCCCTTCGGGCTGAAGAGGGTCCCTTGGTTTTCAGGCCAACGGCCTGGGACAACATAGCCCGGGGCAACGCCCCGGGACGGCTGTGCGACTTCATCCCGCCAGCTTGAACTGCTGCGGCTGGGGCTGCGGCTTG
>Ga0209181_10006949_pt1 | contig 15692 bp, 15 predicted proteins | sample MAT05_FD_187208 | JGI IMG/M metagenome (GOLD analysis project Ga0209181, IMG submission 187208) | Freshwater microbial communities from Lake Fryxell liftoff mats and glacier meltwater in Antarctica - MAT-05 (SPAdes) (version 2) | ecosystem: Environmental > Aquatic > Freshwater > Ice > Liftoff... | reverse complement strand
TCTTACGCACGAACGCGACCGATCCCCGTTGGGAAGCGAATGGCGCGTTCATGGGAATCATGCAGATGGATGCGACGGGCTATGGGGTGCCCATTGTGTTTGTCTTGCTACCTTCACGCGATCAAGTCGATCCCGCGGGGGTGCAGCGCCTAGCCGCTGCATATGGAATTGCGCCGTCAGAGTTTGATTCTGCTCAACCAGCGCGTTTGTTGGGCGAGGCAGCGGCGCAGAACGGCGTGGAACTGGTCGATGTGTTGCCAGCATTTCGTGAAGCCTATCAAGAGTCATCCCCTCTTTTCGGCAGCATCGATTCGCATCTTTCGCCCGCCGGACACCAAGTGGTCGCCGCTGTGATCAACGCGCGCGTGCTGGTATTATTAGAGGCGCGCACCAACGGATCGCCCTGATTCTCGTCCTTCTCATTACCATGCTTTGCCATCATCCCAAAGGAAAATGCCCCATGAGCGCCATTGATAAACGCGGCAAGCTCGAAGACGACGCATTCAGCTATCAAGCCGCCAAAGACGGACGAGTAATGTTGTCTTGGTTGGGCAAACACATCAAGACGCTGGCGGGCAAGGATGCCGAAAAGTTCCTCGCCCGCATCGACGGCTTGGACGGAGCCGAGGCGCAGTTGGTCTTGGCGAAGGCGACGGGCAATTTTAAGCGCGGCAACGAAAAAAACGGGCGCGGTTAGCAAAAACTGGTTACAATGCGATCAACTCGTTTTAGCCCACATGCAGCACTGTGAAAGGCGATTTCCCCATGAGCGATGAACAACCCCCTCCCGAAGCAATGGAAGCGTTTTGCGTCCGCGACCGTCAACGGGTGGTGATGAACAACCCCACCCCCGTTTGGACGCGCCGCAGTATGCCCGCCACGCGCGGCGACTGCCCCATTTGTGGCGGCAGTGTCTTTCGCTTGGGCAACACCCCTGCCCACGAAGCGATGGCGCGTCCAGAAGCGATCAACATCAATGAGCCGAAAGCCCGCCGCGCCAAACTCGCGCCGGACTCAGTCTATATCGATTATGCCGCCGATGACTCCGAATTTGCCTTGCAGTTGTCGGCAGACTTGGAACGCTTGCGCATGGCGCACTGGCTGCACGAGGCGGAACCCGACGGCGTGCAATGGGCGGGGGGCACCCATCCGGCGCTTAAAGAATGTGGGCGCATGGTCTTGATCGCGTCACCCTCGGCGGGGGTCGCTCATGTGATCGCGGCGTGGCAGTTCTTCCGGCAGAAGCACAAGCCCATCATGATCGCCCAGATCGACGGGCACGCGCCCCCTGATTTATTGCGGCGTGCGCCCCGCTTTGACTTTGGCGGCGATTATAAATTGGCGTTTCGCGGGTTGTTGCGAGCATTGAATGAATAAACAGGAGCGAGGCATTTTGGCGGTGATGAATTAGGGATCGCCCACACCTTGGGCAAGCCCGCCATCGTGATCACGCAGACGCCCGAAGAAATGCCCTTTGATATTCGCGCCTTACGCTTCATCGCCTATACCGATACCGGCGCGGGCTTCGAGAAGCTCAAGAGTGAACTCAAAGACGCGATCATCAAGATCATGAATCGGCAACCGTGAGGCGTGCGGCGTTAAAACTCGTCTTCAATCCGCTGGATAGTTTCGTCTAGCCAGCGGATATACACTTCCTCACCCATCTCCCCCAAGCGCCGAGTCGCATCCCAGAGCAAGGCATCGCGCTTCAGTTGCGGATTGTGTTCGACACCAGCGGCGATCATGGCATTGATGTCGCCGCTATACAGAGTCAATTGCTGTTGGCGCAACGCCCGTTGTACCCGTAGTTGCGTCAAGATGGTGTTTTTGTCCAATTGTGCCGAAAAGAATAAGCGCACCAGCAGCGAATCTTTGGTCGGCTCGATTTCGGTCATCGGTTGTGCCAGCCACCGCCTCAGATCGGCACGTCCGGCATCGGTCAGGTGATAGAGGCGACGGTCGGGGCGGTCTTCTTGTTCCTGAATTTCGGACGTCAGCAGTCCGTCTTTTTCCAGCGCATCCAACGTGCGATAAATTTGGCTGGTTTGCGCATACCAAAAATGTGAGGTGGCGCTATCCACCCATTGCTTGAGTTGGTAGCCGGTCAGCGCTTGATAGTTTAAGCTCCCCAACAAGACGTATTTCAACACAATATAGCTCCACTCGCGAACGACTTCGGTGCAAAAAAAGTAGGGACGCGCTTCTGGATTCTGTTGAAAATGCGGACACCCCGTTGTGTGTCGTGTACACTTCGTGTCCCTACAAACCACGCCGTTGTAGGGACGCGCAACGGGATTCTGTTGAAAAAGTCGGACATCCCATTGTATGTCGTTACAAACCACGCCATTGTAGGGACGCGCAACGGCATTTTGTTGAAAAACACGGGCAACCACATTGGGTTGCCCCTACGAGACGCGCTGTTGTAGGAGCGACCCAATGTGGTTGCCCCTACGAGACCCGCTGTTGTAGGGGCGACCCAATGTGGTCGCCCCTACGAGACCCGCTGTTGTAGGGGCGACCCAATGTGGTCGCCCGCCGATTCAAACCCTTTTCAACAGATTCTAACGGCGCGTCCGCTGCACGCAGAACCTTTTTTCAACAGAATCCTTCTGCGCGTCCACTGCTCACCATGATAACGCTTTTGCGCCGATCCCGCCCATTTGCACCCCAAAGATTAGCGCGCCAGCATCGGCACATCCATATATGACAGCGCGATGGCGTTCCGCTGCACGGTCAACGTCGGCGTGCCCGCGGCAGGGTAGCGGCGGAAGGTGTCGGCGTCGGCACCCGCGATGGCGATGCGCAATTGGGAGCCAGCGGGGATGAGCGCCGACGTGTTGTAGAGGCTCAGCCTGACGGAGGTCGTTTCGCCGATGACCAACGGTTCATAGGCGCTTTGAAACACATTATTCCGCGTCCACACCGTTTGATACGGGGCATCCTCGGCAGTAAACGGACGGCGCAGCGCGAGCCGCAAACCACCTTCGGTCAAATAGGTGACGGTGCCATCGGGGGCAACCGCTTCAAGGTAGACATAGAGCGCGCCGTCCTCATGCGTGGACGAGAGTTGTAAGGTGACGGTTGCCGCGCCCGTGATTTCGACGGCGGTTGCGAGTGGGGCGGTGGTGTAGGTCAACAGCCCGCTGTCGGCGCGGTCGGTATAAAAGATATCCCCGCCGAGTTGGGCATACCACCGATTGTTGGTGCCGGTCGTCGTCGCAAAATCGACGGTGTAGTCATCTGCGCCCGTGCTGTCGGTGGGGGCGCTGATTGTCAGTGCCCTATCCGCATTCAGATACCAGCGGGTGGGGGTTTCAAAGCCAGCGGGGGGCCATATGGCGGTCGTCGTCCACATATCCGCGCCGAACGTGTAATAGGTGATGCTGCGCTCGGTGAGCGTCTCGCCTTGTTTGAGGACCGCATCAAAATACGCCAGCCGTTGCATAAATTGTGCCTCCGATGATTCCGTCAGCGGGGCATCGGGCGCGTTGTAGGGGTTGGCATCATCAACGCCACCATGCGAGTAGGGCGTCAACACGACGATCTGCGGGTGATCATAATTTAAGAAACGGGCAATCGCCCCATCGGCAGTGGCGGCATCCATCCAGCTTGCCCAGACCAACATCGGCACCCCCGCCGACTCGATGGCATCGCCATACCCATAGGTGCCGGCATATTGGGGCGGGTCGGTCGCCAGAAGATCATCCCAAAACTGGGCGCTACTCGTCAGGGCAGCGATATCGACATTGGCGCGGTTGGCGATGATCTGTGCCAGTTGCTCCCCTTGCGGATCGGCATCAACGGGTTTAATGCCTGTGGAGTACATCTGCTTCGCCCCGTCGCACGCCGGACCCGGCTCGACCCCCGCCAGCGCACAAAAATCATTGCTATCCATCGTCTGGATGAGCGCCCCCCAGTTGGTGCCAAACATATCATTGATGAGTCCGCCGGGGGCGAACGCGGTAGCGACATCGAAATCGGCATAAAGCGGGGCGACGATCTTTACAGCAGGATGATGACCGACTACCGTCATTTCGGCAGTATCGCCATCATACGATACGCCATAAGCACCCACGCGCTCATTTGACCACGACTGCGCCACAATCCATTCCACGATGGTGCCGAGATCGGCAATTTCGGTCGGGCTTAGCTCGGCGGCGCGGTTGCCGCCCGACGCCCCACTACCACGCGCATCCACCAACACCAGCGCATACCCCGCATAGAGAAAACCGAGGTCTTCGCCTTCGGGCAGTTGGCGTTCAAACAGGCGGATATAGCGGGTGGAGCGCAACATCGCGGGCAGCAATGCGCCATCGGGGTTGTGCGGCAGATAGACATCGATTGCCAGTTCTACCCCGTCAGACATGGGGATATAGAGCGACTGTGCCGAGGCAATCGGATTGGGAGCGTCTTGGGCGGCGGCGGACAAGGACAAGCTCCCGAGGAGGAGGAGGCTGGTGACCCGCATGATAGTAGTGCGGACAGAACGAGCAGCAGGAAATTGAGTCATAGGTATCCTTAATGGCGTTATCGAACTAGATGTACCCTAACCTCACGGGTATGTCACAGATTATATTCCACTTGTGCTGTATAGCAAGTGGAAATATTCGACGCCAAAAATTGTGCTTATTCGTCCGTGCCAACCAGTGGGTCGCATCGGGGAAGCGCGGCGCATCAGTGAAGCCCAAATCGGCATAAAAGGCGCGCCCGTGATCCGTGAGTGTGCGCAGGGTGAAGATGGTGAATTGCTGCGCCGACTGATCCATGAGCGCTTTGGCGATTCCTTGGCGGCGGTGGCTTGGCAGCATATAGACATGACGAATTCTGCCGATGATGGGGCTGTTCAGGTAGGGATCGGGGTGGACATCGCCGACCGCGATCAGATGCTCCTCGTGATATCCGCCGAGCAGGAGCGCTCCATTTTCGCGAAAGGTGACTTTGCGGGCGGTGTACTCATTCCACAAAGTTTGTACAAGGGCATAACCCTCGCTGAGAGGCTGAAGGAGCGGTAGCGTAAGTGGGTTGATGGTTTGAATGGCGAGCATAGGGGTCTCCATATATTTGATATTTGTTTTTGGGAGGTATTGACTAGCGTAACGATAGCTTTTGCATATCCGCCCAGTCGCAGACCGCGCCACCCGCTTGCATCGCTTCGCCATTCGAGTACAATAGTTCTATGATCTCATCCCCTACCCCCACGCTTGCAGTGCTAAAAGTTGCCAAACCCATTCTCAAATGGGCAGGTGGCAAGAACGCGCTCATCAAACAATTTGCGCCGCACTTTCCTAAGCCGGATGCCTATCATCGTTATTTTGAACCGTTTGTGGGGGGCGGGGCGGTCTTCTTTAATTTACAACCCGCGCAAAGTTTGTTATTTGATTTGAATGCGGATTTGATCGAACTCTATACGCTTGTCCGCGATGATGTGGAGAGTGTGATCGACGCCCTTCGACCCCACATCAACGAACGCAGCTATTTTAATAAGATGCGCGCGCTTGATCCGGTGACGTTAACCCCCTCGGGGCGGGCTGCCCGTTTTATTTTCCTAAATCGGACTTGCTACAATGGTCTCTATCGGGTGAACAGCCGAGGACAATTTAATGTGCCCTTTGGCAAATATAAAAACCCGAAGATCTGCGATGTTGAAGGTTTGCAGAGTGCCAGTAACGCCTTACAGGGGGTTCACCTTGAAGTTGCCGATTTCGAGACCAGCCTAGCACGCTGTACGAAAGGTGATTTCATCTATTTTGATCCGCCTTATGCCCCCTTGAGCGCAACCTCTAGTTTCATTAGTTATACGAAGGTTGGTTTTGATACGGCTGACCAAAAACGCTTAGCCGATCTCTACCGCGCGTTGGATGATCGCGGGTGTTTGCTCATGCTCAGCAATTCGAGCGCGCCTCTTGTGGTTGAACTTTACGACGGTTTCGCGATTCACGAAATTTCCGCACGGCGCGCCATCAACAGCAAAGCGACGGGACGCGGGCTGATCACCGAACTGTTGGTCACTAATTTTCCGCACGTCGGTTCCTCAAGGTGATGCTTCTTCCCTAAGCGCGTGCCCTCACCCCACCCGCAGCCGATACCCCACCCCCGGCTCGGTGATGATGATCGCCGGACGCGCGGGATCGGCTTCGATCTTCTGGCGCAATTGGGCAAAATACACCCGCAAGTAATGCGTCTGCGTCTCGGAGTCCTTGCCCCACACCTCACGCAGAATCTGCCGATGCGTCAACACCCTGCCCGCGTGCCGGATCAGCAAATGCAGCAATTTATACTCGGTCGGCGTCAGCTTGATCAGCTCGCCATGGACCGTCACCAAGCGGCGTGTCAAATCCACTTGCAAATGCCCCGTTTGAAACACCTGCACCTCTTCCGCTGGCACCGCGTGGCGCATCGCCACGCGGATGCGCGCCATCAGTTCTTCGGTGCTAAACGGCTTGGTCAAGTAATCATCCGCCCCAGCATCCAACGCCGCCACCTTGTCCTGATCGGTATCGAACACCGACAGGATGATGACGGGCGTGGTCGTCCACTCGCGCAGACTACGCAGCACCTCCAAGCCTTTGATGTCGGGCAGTCCCATATCAAGGATGATCAGATCAGGACGGCGCTGTGCCGCCTTCATCAGCCCCTCGGCACCCGTGACCGCCTCAAGGATGGCATAGCCATTGGTCTCCAGAATGATCCGTAAAAAACGGCGAATCTGAATTTCATCATCAATGACGAGAATCTGAATACCATTGGCGGGCGTCGTCATGGGGCTGCCTCTGGCACAGGGGGCGCGCTGCCTTGCAGCGGCAGTGTGATCTGGAAGCGGGCACCGCCTTCGGGACGGTTCATCACCGTGATCGTGCCGTGATGCGCTTCGATGAAGCCCCGGCTGATCGACAAACCCAAACCGGTGCCGCCGGTGGGGGTGCCGGGCAAGCGATAAAATTTCTCGAAGATACTCTCAATTTTATCCGGTGGAATCCCCGCCCCACTGTCCTCGACCGTGATCACGATCTGGTGATTGCGGTGGGTGGCGCGGATGGCGATAGGCGTCCCGACGGGTGTATAACGGCAGGCATTCTCTAATAAATTCACGATCACCTGTTCCAATAAAGCAAAATCCACCTCCACGAGCGGCAAATCGGGATCGGTGTGAATGTCAATCGGGTGGTCATCCCCACAATCGCTAATTTGGGTCAGCGCCACGCCGATGATCTCGCCCACGTCGCACCAATCGCGCTTGATCTGGATACGCCCGCTTTCGAGGCGCGACATATCGAGCAGATTTTCCACCAAGCGATTGAGCCGATCCGTTGCACTCAGTATATCCTGAATCAGCGTGACGCGGTTCTCATTCGTTTGCGTCGGGATCAACCCGCTGGCAGCCCCTTTGATCGCCGCAATCGGGGTGCGTAGTTCGTGCGAGATCGAATTGAGCAAGGTGGTATACAACCGTTCCGACTCGCGCATCATGGCGGATTGTTGCGCCGCTTCGTCCAAGAGTTCGCGCTCAATCACGAGGGCAATTTGGTTGACGAACGTTTCGAGCAGCGTCTCTTCATCCGCCGACAAGCGCTGATCGCTTTGCGAACGAATGCCGATCACGCCGACCGTGCGGTTGGGCGTCAACAGCGGGAAGAATTGTGCCGACGCCAACGGCAGCGTTTCGGTATGCCGTCCGGCGGGCTTGCCATGCTCAAACACCCACATGGCGACGCTCATTTCTTTATCGTCAAGGGGCATGGTGCTGCACCCGTGCGGATGCCCTGCCAGCGTTGCGCCCTCCGTCAACAGCACTGCCGCCTCCACTTTGAAGATATGGCGGATCTGCTCGATGGCAGTCGTCAGCACATCATCCATATTGACGGCAGTGGCGGTGGCATGCGCCAAGGCATAGAGCGCCAACGTGCGGTCAGCGGTATAGCGTGCCAATCGTTCTTGGGTGCGGATGCGGGCGGTCATATTGCCGGCAAAGATGGCGATCATGAAATACAAGAAAAACAAGATGCCATCTTCGACGCGCGAGATCACGAAGGTGAGGCGGGGTTCGATGAAGAGGAAGTTCCACGAAATAGCGCTCAGGGTCGCCGCCATCAATGCGGGTCCGCGTCCAAGGTAGACCGCGACGAGCAAGACTGCCAGCAGTTCGGTCAAGCCGACGGCTTGGTAATTGATCCATGACACGTTGGAGACGATGACGAGATCGATCAGCGTGACACTCCCGATGAACAGCGCCGCCCAGAGATAGCCGCGCCAAGACGAATGGGCTTGGACGGTCGGCAACAACGGCAGAGCGCTGGCGCGCGTGTCGCTCTGGGCTTGATCGCCCGTCACCACATAGACATCGATCTCGCCGCTATGACGGATGATGTGATCGACCAGCGAGCCACCCCGTAATACCGTTTGCAGGGGGGTGTGGTTGGGCTTGCCGATCACGATCTGGGTGACGTTGCGTTGGTGGGCAAGGCGTAACAATGCCTCTGGGACGTTGTGCCCAGTGATCGTCAAGACTTCGCCGCCGAGACTGCGCGCCAGCGCCAAATTGCGCGCCAATTGATTTTTCGCCTCCGTCGCCAAGGGTTGCGCCGTCTCGACATACACCGCCAGCCATGACGCTTCGAGGTTGTATGCCATGCGCCGCGTCCAGCGGATCAGCTTTTCGGAAAACGGACTCGCCCCGACCGCAACCATGAGGCGTTCGCCCGATTTCCACGGACCGGCGATCTGCTTGATCGCCATGTAATCCTGCAACTGCTGATCGACGCGCTCCGCCGTCAGCCGCAACGCCATTTCGCGCAGTGCCGTCAGGTTGCCGATGCGAAAAAAGTTGCTCGCCGCCGTCTCGATGCGATCAGCGGTGTAGACCTTGCCCTCGGCGAGGCGCTTGCGCAATTCTTCGGGCGATAGGTCGATCAATTCAATTTCGTTGGCGAAATCGAGGATCGAGTCGGGGATCGTCTCGTGAACGCGGATGCCCGTGATCTGCTGGACGGTATCGGCGCGGCTCTCAAAATGTTGGACATTGATCGTCGTCCACACATCAATACCCGCTTCTAACAGTTCGGTGACATCCAGATAGCGCTTGGCATGGCGCGACCCCGGCGCATTGCTGTGCGCCAGTTCGTCCACCAGCACCAATTGGGGCGCACGGCTCAGGATGGCGTCGGTGTCCATCTCCTCGACCGTCGTCCCCCGATAATCGGTTTTGCGGCGCGGGATCAGCTCCAAGCCAGTGACCAACGCTTCGGTTTCGGCGCGACGATGCGTCTCGACATAGCCGATGACGACATCAACGCCTTCGGCTTGGATATGACGGGCGGTGTCGAGCATGGCGTAAGTCTTGCCGACCCCCGCCGCCATGCCGACAAACACCTTGAGCTTGCCGCGCTTTTTGGCGGCTTCGACCTTTTGGATTGCCGCCAATAGCGCATCAGGATCGGGACGTTCGGGATCGCTCATAGGGTTGTCCTTTTTGGGGGGCGAGGATCGCCCCCATATGATGATGCTATTCTAGATCAGCCAATGCCAGATTGAGCAACAACACATTCACCCGCGTCTGCCCCAAAATCACCAGTTGCGGCGCTTCGGTATAGCGTGCCACTAAATCGACCACGACGGCACGATCCACGCCGCGCGCCGTTGCCACGCGGTCAATTTGGATCGCCGCCGCTTCGGGGCTGATGTGCGGATCAAGCCCACTGCCAGAGGCGAACACCAAATCGGGCGGCAACGGCGCGTCGGCGCTTAAGCCATAGGTGGCGCGCAAAGCCTCCGAGCGCACTTGCACGGTCTCGGCAAAACCGGCGTTCGTCCAACCGGCATTGCTGCCCGATGAGGCGATCAAGGCGTCGGGGCTAGACCCCTGCATAGAGTTCGCTGCCGACGGACGCGCGCTGAAATAACGAGGGTCGTCCACTTGCTGCCCGATCCATGCCGAGCCGATGACTTGCCCGTCGCGCTCGATCAAACTGCCGTTCGCTTGCACGGGGAAGATCACCTGCCCGATCACGGTGACGACGACGGGATAGATCACCCCGGTGATCACGGTGAAGATGAGGAACGCGAGCGCTGCTGCCCGCAATTGCTTGATCATAATGGAGTCGCCTTTATGCTAAACCGAGGAACGAGATCAACAGATCGATGAGTTTGATGCCGATGAAGGGCGCGATCAGTCCGCCCAAGCCATAGATCAACAAGTTGCGTTGCAACACTGCCGCCGCGCTCATGGGCTTGTACCGGACACCGCGCAACGCCAGCGGGATCAAGGCGACGATGATCAAAGCATTGAAAATGGTCGCGCTGAGGATGGCGCTTTGCGGGCTGCTTAAACCCATGATGTTTAACACCGCCAGCGGACCCGGTTCACCGGGCGTCGCCGCGTAGAGTGCCGCGAACAATGCCGGGATGATGGCGAAATACTTGGCGACATCGTTGGCGATGCTAAAGGTGGTCAATGCGCCGCGCGTCATCAACAATTGCTTGCCGATCTCCACCACTTCGATGAGTTTGGTCGGGTCGCTGTCCAAATCGACCATGTTACCGGCTTCGCGTGCAGCTTGCGTGCCCGTGTTCATCGCCACGCCGACATCCGCTTGGGCGAGCGCGGGGGCGTCGTTGGTGCCGTCGCCCGTCATCGCCACCAAGTGCCCATCGCTTTGTTCTTGGCGGATGCGGCGCAGTTTGTCTTCGGGCGTCGCCTGTGCCATGAAGTCATCGACCCCCGCTTCGGCGGCAATGGCGGCGGCGGTCAACGGGTTGTCGCCTGTGATCATGACGGTGCGGATGCCCATCGAGCGCAGTTGGGCGAACCGTTCATGAATGCCGCCCTTCACAATATCTTTTAACTCGATCACGCCCAAGATCTCGTGTCCTTCGCTGACGACCAGCGGGGTGCCGCCGCGCCGTGCGATATCATCAACGCTGGCAGTGACCGCTGCCGGAAACGCGCCATTCATGCCTTCGACATACTTACGCACCGCGTCCGCCGCGCCTTTGCGAATGCTGCGGGCGGGCTGTCCCTCATGGGCGGCGAAATCGGCACCACTCATGCGGGTATTGGCGCTAAAGGGGATGAACTCGGCATTCAGTTCGCTCAGTTCCCGCCCGCGCATCTTAAACTTGTCCTTCGCCAAGATGACAATCGACCGCCCTTCGGGGGTTTCATCCGCCAGCGAACTCAGTTGGGCGGCGTCCGCCAACCGTTCGGGGGTGATGCCGGGGGCAGCGACAAAGTGGGTTGCCATCCGGTTGCCCAGCGTGATCGTGCCCGTTTTGTCGAGCAGCAACACATCGATATCGCCCGCCGCCTCGACTGCCCGCCCGCTGGTCGCCAAGACATTGCGTTGGATCATGCGATCCATGCCGCTGATGCCGATAGCGCTCAGCAAGCCGCCGATGGTCGTCGGGATCAAGCACACCAATAGCGCGATCAAGACCGGCACCGTCGCGGTCGTTTGGGTGATGCCCGATTGGGCTTCGCTGTAATCGGCGAAAGCGCGCAGGGTGACGACTGCCATCAAAAAGATGATCGTCAGTCCCGATAGCAAAATCGTGAGCGCGATCTCGTTGGGGGTCTTTTGGCGTTTTGCGCCTTCCACCAGCGCGATCATGCGATCCAAGAAGCTGTTGCCCTGCTCGGACGTGATGCGGATCACGATGCGGTCGCTCAGGACGCGCGTGCCGCCGGTGACGGCGCTGCGGTCGCCCCCGCTTTCACGGATGACGGGCGCGCTTTCGCCAGTGATCGCGCTTTCGTCCACGCTGGCGATGCCTTCGACGACTTCACCATCGCCGGGGATTTGATCGCCCACTTCGCAGACGACGAGATCGCCCTTCTTCAAATCGGTGGCGGTGACTTTTTCTTCCCGCCCATTGACCAGACGCCGCGCTGCCATTTGGGTGCGCGTCTTGCGCAGGGCGTCGGCTTGTGCCTTGCCGCGCCCTTCCGCCATCGCTTCGGCAAAATTGGCGAACAACACCGTGAACCAGAGCCAAAGCGCGATCTGGACATTAAAACCAGTTTCGGACGAGCCGCCCGCCAAGGCATCGCGCACCGTCAAGACGCTGGTCAAGACCGCGCCCACGAGGACGACGAACATCACCGGATTTTTCAATTGCTGACGGGGATCGAGCTTGCGAACGGCGTCAAACAGCGCCCGCCGCAAAATCGGCACTTCAAACAACGGACGCGCTTTTGTGGTTGAATTCATGATCTTCCTCTTCTAAAACGTCCGCGCGCCAAGCGCGAGCAAGTGTTCGACAAGGGGACCCAGCGCCAATGCCGGGAAAAAGGTCAACGCCCCGACGATCAAAATGATGGCGATGAGCAGCAGCACAAACATCGGCGAATCGGTCGGGAAGGTGCCGGGCGACGGCGGCGCGACTTTCTTGCCCGCCATGCTGCCCGCAATCGCCAGCACCGGCAAGATCACCCCAAATCGCCCCACCCACATGGCAATGCCGATGAACAGGTTGTAAAACGGCGTGTTGGCGTTCAGCCCGGCAAAGGCGCTGCCGTTGTTGCCCGCGCCCGATGTGAAGGCATACAACATTTCGCTAAAGCCATGCGCCCCCATGTTGGCACGGCTGGACAAGCCCGCGTCGGTGGTGCTGGCAATCGCCGTGAACAGCAAGATCGCCCCGCTGGGCAGCAACACGGCGAGGATCGCCATTTTGATTTCCGCCGCTTCGATGCGCTTGCCCAAATATTCCGGCGACCGCCCGACCATCAAGCCGGCGATGAAGACCGTCAAAATCACAAAGACCAAAATGCCGTATAAGCCCGCGCCCACCCCGCCGAAGATGACCTCGCCCACCATCATGTTGAGCATGGCAATGCCGCCCGCAATCGGGCTAAAACTGCTGATCATGGCATTGACCGAGCCATTAGAGGCGGCGGTCGTGGCGGCACCCCACAAGATGCTGTTGGCGACGCCGAAACGGAGTTCTTTGCCTTCGAGCGGCAGCAAAAAGTTGAGGCTGGGGGACGAGGCGTATTCGCTCAGTAACATGACCGATAAGCCCGCCACGAACAACAAGAACATCGCCGCGAAGATCGCCCACCCTTGACGGGGGTTATTGACCATCTTGCCATAGGTCGCCGTCAGCGCGGCGGGGATCAGCAGGATCGACAAGACTTGCAAGAAATTGCTGAGCGGCGTCGGGTTTTCGTAGGGGTGAGCGCTGTTGGTGTTAAAATACCCCCCGCCATTGGTGCCCAACTGTTTGATCGCGATCTGGGAGGCGGCGGCACCTTGCGGTAACATCTGCGTTTCGCCCGATAATGTGGTCGCCGCGACCGGCGCGTTAAAGTTTTGCACGACGCCTTGACTGATCAAGACGAGCGCGAGGACGAGGCTCAGCGGCAGCAAGACATACAAAATGCTGCGCGTGAGATCGACCCAAAAGTTGCCGAGCAGCTTGCCCGACCGCCCGATCAGCCCGCGGGTGAGCGCGATCACAACGGCGATGCCCGTCGCGGCGCTGACGAAGTTTTGCACGCCCAAGCCGATCATCTGCGTCAACGGACTTAACGTGATTTCGCCGGCATACGATTGCCAATTGGTGTTGGTCATAAAGCTAGTGGCGGTGTTAAACGCCAAGAACGGCTCGACATTGGGCAAGCCCGCCGGGTTGAGCGGCAGCGCCCCTTGCAGCAATTGCAGGGCGAACACAAAGACAAAACCGATGATGTTGAAAACCAGCAGCGCCAAGGCATAGGCGCGCCAGTTTTGTTCTTCTGTTGGGTTCACCCCGATCAGACGGTAGACCAAGTTTTCCAGCGGACGCACGGCGAAGGACAAGGGAGTCGTTTGACCGCTAAAGACGCGCGCCATGGTGCCGCCCAAGATAGGCGTGCAAACGATCAAGACGCCCAAGAATAGGACGATTTGCAAGAGTTCAAGTAGGGTCATGATTAGAACCTCTCTGGGTATAACATGGAATACACCAGATAGACCAGCAGCGCGAGCGCGACTAATCCGACGATGAACAGTTCCGCATCCATGAGTTTCATTTCCAATTCAGTGAAGGTTCACTGCGCAAAAACAATGCGAGTATTATCTCGAAAAGGGCGTCAGGCGGGGGTCAAGACTTCAGCGTCAGGCATCAGGAAAAAATAAAGAGGAACAGGGGGCAGGGTTTAGGGATTGGGGGTTAGGCGAATTCCTCGCCCCCCGTAGCGACGGCGTAGTCATTACCGGAGGAGCAAATATCATGCGGATTCTGTTTACCTTTGCGGGCGGCAGTGGGCACTTTAACCCGCTGGTGCCCATCGCGCGGGCGGCGCAAGCTGTCGGGCACACGGTCGCCTTTGCTGGGCAACACGCCATGCAAGCGGCGATCTCGGCGGCGGGCTTTGAAGCTTTTGCGACGGGCAAACCACCGAGCGCCCCGCCCACGCGCAGCCCCTTGACCAAGGTGGACAGCGCGCGCGAAGATCGCGTGTTGCACGATGGCTTCGCGGATCGGCTGGCACGCGGTCATGCCGCTGCCACGCTCGCCTTGTGCGGGACGTGGCACCCCGACCTGATCGTCTGCGATGAGGTCGATTTCGGCGCGATGATGGCTGCCGAACAATTCGGCATCCCTTATGCGACGGTGTTGGTCATCGCCGAAGGGTCGTTCGTCCGCCCCGACCTGATCAGCCCACCCTTGAACGCGATCCGCGCCGAGTTGGGTTTGCCGCCCGATCCCGATCTCGTGATGCTGCACCGTTATCTGGCGCTGGCACCCGCCCCGCTCAGCTATCGCAATCCGGCGTATCCCCTGCCCGCGACCGCCCATCTGTTGCATCCGCTGCCGCCCGACCCCAGCGCCGATCTCAGTCTGCCCGCGTGGGCGGCGACTCTGCCCCCCGCCCCGACCGTCTATTTCACACTGGGCACCGTCTTTGGGCTGGAATCGGGCGATTTGTTCGAGCGGGTGTTGGCGGGGCTGCGGGCGTTGCCCATCAATGTGATCGCCACCGTCGGGCGCGATCTTGACCCCGCCGACTTTGGGGCGCAACCCGACCACATCCACATCGCGCAGTACATCCCCCAAGCGGCGATCCTGCCCTTGTGCCATGCCAGTATCACCCATGGCGGTTCTGGCAGCGTGTTGGGCGCGCTGGCGCACGGCTTACCGCTGGTGCTGATCCCCATGGGCGCGGATCAACCCCAAAACGCGGCACGGTGCGTCGCGCTCGGCGTCGGGCGGGTGCTGGATGCCATTGATGCCACGCCGGAGACGGTGCGTGCAACCGTCATGCAGGTGTTGGACGACCCCGCCTATCGCACCGCCGCCAGACGGGTCGCTGCCGAGATCGCCGATCTGCCGCCGCCGTCGGTCGCGGTGCAATTGTTGGAACGGTTGGGGGCGGAGAAACGCCCGATCATGGGGCGGGCATAGTTGGGATACATTTCACGTTGGTGCAAAACGCGCTCGTAATCAAACAGGGGGAGATGCGTGGTTTCCAACGGGCGGAACCCTACGACGATGCACGTTGTGGGCACTGATCAAAGGGCTGAGATCGCGGTTGTTTTGTGCGTCGCCTAAGCGCATCATTTCCCCATCACGAATCGTAGGGTGCGGGTGCATTTCACTTTGGTGCATCGCTATGATTTCATAACAGGTAAACGGGCGGATATTCGGCGCGGCGACTCTTGGGGTTGGGGATTTTTCCACGAGCGCCTAATCCGCCCCTACATTTACGTTGA
>Ga0209181_10006948_pt1 | contig 15692 bp, 15 predicted proteins | sample MAT05_FD_187208 | JGI IMG/M metagenome (GOLD analysis project Ga0209181, IMG submission 187208) | Freshwater microbial communities from Lake Fryxell liftoff mats and glacier meltwater in Antarctica - MAT-05 (SPAdes) (version 2) | ecosystem: Environmental > Aquatic > Freshwater > Ice > Liftoff... | reverse complement strand
TCCCCCGGCCAATGCCCCTTCTTCTTTGCCTCGGCTATCGCTTGATTGAAGGCTAGCCCTCTCGCTTTCTCCAGACGGTCGCAAGCCAGGGCTGGTCGGCGATCGCGCGACCTTCGGGGCGGAAGAAGTACTCGAGCTCCAAGAAGCCGGCCTCGATCATGTAGGCCCGCCACGTCGGCAACGTCAGATAGCAGCCATATCGATCACCCTGAACGCCTTCGACGTCGGGCCCGCGCGGGTTGGAGGCGAACAGCACGGCGCTCGGCTTGAGCGTGCGATGCAGATCCGAGAGCACGCGCGGGAGCTCTTGGCTGGCGACGTGAAAGAGCACGGCGTTCGCGAAGATGCCGTCGAAGCGAGCGATCGGCAGATCGAGCTTCAGCAGATCTTGCTGCCACACCTCACAGCCAGAGCGCGTGCGCGCCATTTTCACGAAGGCAGCCGACGCGTCCAGCCCGACAGCGCGATGACCCAGCTCGCGAAAGGTCACCAAGTCGCGCCCTGGCCCGCAGCCGAGATCGAGAATGTCGAGCGGAGGTGCCGGCTCGATGTGCCGCAGCAATGCGTCCACATTCTGGCTTACGTCGTGGTCCTTCGTGCCCTTCCAGAAGGCGTGGGCGTTCTCGTCGTAGTGGGCGATCGTCTCGGCGTTCAGCTGCTCGAGCTCGCGGGGTTTGTAGAAAGCGAGAGGCGGAGGCATCGTCCGCTCCACTTTGGCTCGACGGCGGCGCGATTGCCATCCTTCGATTTTTCGCGGAACTTGGCCGCTTCGGCGCGCTCGTGGCAACAAAAGACATGCTCGCGATTGCGCTCACGTTCGCGATGACCTTCGCGACTCTCGCCGCGCCGCACGGCAATGCAAAACACGCAAAGCTCACCTCGGTCGAGAGCCGCGTCGAAGCCACGAAGCTGGCGACGGAAGACCCCGGCTCCGTGTTGCGCGCCGACCTCGAGCGCGAGCTCGGCAACATCGACTGGAAGCAGGAGGGTGTGAAAGCGCCCTTCGAGCTAAGCGCAGTGCTGACTTCCGCCGAATCGGCGTCGGGCAAGAAACGGACGACTGCATGGTGTGTGGTGCAGGTCGTTTTGCGCGAGCCGAACGGCGCATTGCTTGGCACCGTCAGCGGGCGAGCAAGCGGTGAAGACGCGAAGGGCGGCCGCAAGGCGCTCGAGCTCGACGTGCTGGAGGCCGCTGCAAAGACGGCGTCATCAGCGATTCCGGAGGCGATCAGGCAGGCACGCAAGGCGCGCTAGCGTGGTGGACGCGAACTCCACCACACCAACAAGCAACGGTCACTTCGGCGCGCTGGTCGTGGGCTTGGCAGTCGGTAGCGGGAAGCCGCTGGGAATCGGAAAGCCCGACGGGATCAGGCCGGAAGGGAACGTCGACGGGAAACCTGACGGGAAGCCGGAGGGAAAGCCGACCGGCGGCGTCGCCGACGGCTTCGGCGTGGAGCCGGTGGCAGTGCCCGTGGTCGTGCCGGTCGGCGTGGTGGCGGTCTCGGTCGGTGGCGTGGTCGAGGTGGGCGTCGTCGCCGTGGACGTCGCTGTCGCCGTGCCCACTGCGGCGGACGAAGTGGCCGACGCGCTCGAACGCGACCGTTTCACGTCGTCGTCGCTGTCGATCTCGTCGTCGCGGGTGCTGAAATAGAACAGCACCGCCGCCAGCGCACCGAGCGCGAGGGCGCCCAGCGCAACCAGCAGAATGGGGCTCCCGCCCTGCGACGACCTCGGGCGCGGAGCCACGGGCGCCGCTGCCGCCGCCACAGCGGGTGCGGGTGCGGGTGCGGGTGCAACCGGGCGCTTCTCGGTTGCAGGCTCGTCGATCGACGGCAATGTTTGCCCGACCTTGGTCCCAGCAACCGGACCCGGCGTGGTCTTCGGCTCCTCCTCGACCAGCGTCTTTTTGGTCGAGCCCTCCGCCGCGAGCCGAGCTGCGCCCTCCGCTGGCTCTGGCTTTTCTGCAGCAGAGCCAGCCAGCACCACTTTGCCGGCAGGCTGCAGCTGCGTGGGGCGTTGGTCGGAGGCGGCCGCACCATCGCCCTCGCGAATGGGCGTCATCTCGTCAGTACCGCCCGGCCCCTTGACTTTTTTGTCTTCGCTCACGCGCCCGTTCTACCACGCGTAACAAAGCGCGTGACGAATCACCAGTGCCCGTCGACTTGACCACTTGTAGCCGGCGCTGGCCGCCGGTAGGGCGGGCTGTTGGTTCGGTGGGAGGTCGCGTGAAAGTCGATAAACAAGCTCGCGCTGTTGGTGCACTGGCTGCTCTGTTGCTTGCGGCGGCGTGCGAATCGCAGGGCCCGCGGCCCACCTACGCCCAAGTCGATCGGGGCGCCGATTCGGATCAAGACGGCGCTGCCGACAGCGACGACCCCTGCAAAGACGCGCCCGAAGACGGCCTGCCGCCCAAGGCGAACGACGGCTGCCCGGCGGACGACCCGGACAACGATGGCATCATGGCGGGCGATGACCAGTGCCCGGACGGCAAAGAGGACGGCCAACCACCCAGCGCCGCCGACGGCTGTCCGATGACCGACACGGACCAAGACGGTGTCTCCGATGCCGTCGACAAATGCGCTGACAAGGCGGAAGACAACGAAGCCCCCAACCCGAACGACGGCTGCCCCGCACCCGACTCGGACAGCGACGGCATCAGCGACGGCAAAGACAAGTGTCCGAGCCAGCCCGAGACGGTGAACGAATACCGAGACCAAGACGGCTGTCCCGATCAAGAACCGGCGACGGTGGTTTGGGACAACGAGTCCTCGTCCGTGTTCGTGCCTTCGGCGAAGCGCTTTCAGTTCGCGCACGACTCGGCCGCCCTACCCGCGAGTGGCGACGCGACGATCGACGAGATCGCCAAGGTCATGAACGAACATCCCGAGATCCAGCGGATGGAGATCGAGGGCCACGCGTCGACGAAAGGCGCAGACGGCTACAACGTCGTGCTCACCGACAAGCGTGCGCGAAACATCGGGCTCGGGTTGATGAAGAAGGGCGTCGCCGAGGGCCGACTCGTGCCCGTCGGCTATGGCGAATATTGCCCGGTAGTACAGACCGCCGACGAAATCGACGAACCGAAAAATCGACGTGTTCTGCTCAAGACCGTGCTCGTGAAAGGTGTTTGGCGAGACGTCCCGCGTGGCTGCTGGAAGGCCCAAACCAAGGGCATAAATCCAGCGAAACGTCCTGCAGGCGTGCGGCAGTCGTCTGGCCCCGCCGTGCAACCAGTGAAAGGCCTGTGAAGACAATGTCCGTTCGAATCTGCCTGCCCACAGTCGCGACAGCGCTGCTGCTCAGCGCGTGTGGCCCCAGCAAGCTCGCGTTGAATCCGCAACAAGTCGTCAACGTGAGCGTACAGCCTGCATCTGGGCAAGCGCTGTTCTGCCCGGGCGACGCGTTTCAGATCGAGCTCGTCGCCAAGCTGAGCGACGGCACACTGTGTTCGAACCTCGACGGCGACAAGGGCTGCATGAGCGAGAAGAATTCGATCATCGATCCGGCGCTCGTACGCATCGATGCAGGCCCCGGCGCGTTCACCGACATGTCCAAGTTCGTCTTCACCCCACCCGTCAACCCGCTGGAGACGGCAGAAGCCGGCATCATGTTGCGCGGGTGGGTCGAACAAGGCGGCATCAAGTCGATGGTCGGCGAGCGCCGCGTCTCTCCGGTGTACGATTGCCAACGCGACTACGTCGCGACGTTGCCGCAGCCGGGAAAAAACGGCGAGAACGGTCAGCCGGGGCCCGAGCTGACAGTGTCGGTCACCAGCCTATCGACTCCGTGGTTCCCGAACGCAGCGTTGGTGCGCATCGAGAACGGGACCGAGAAGATCTACTTCATCAGCCCCTCCGCCGATCGTCGCATCCGCGTCGTGTCGAAAGGCCAGGACGGCGCACAAGGAGCGGCTGGCGCACCAGGAGCGGTTGGCACACCCGGGCAAAGCACCGGCGCAGCCTGCAGCACGGGCACCGACGGAGGCCCTGGTCTCGCAGGCGGTCCTGGTGGCAACGGCGGCAATGGTGGGCCCGGCGGCCGCATTCGACTCGTGGTGGACGACGCAAAAGCAGAAATGCTGAAGTCGCGCGTGCTTCTCGAGAGCGTCGGGGGTGCAGCCGGCGCGGCTGGCGCCTCCGGCCCCGGCGGCGCGGGCGGCAAGGGTGGCGCGGCGGGCGCTGACGAGGGGAAATGTGGGGGCGTTGCGCCTGCCGCTGGCAAAGACGGCGCGCTCGGGCAACCCGGTCCGAGCGGCAAAGCCGGCCAAGCGGGCCCGAATGGCCCGGCCACGGAGCAATCCGCGGGCGCGAGATCCACCCTGTTCGCGGCCGAGCTGCCGACAATCAGCAAGGTAGAAGCGGCAAAGGCAGCAGGAAAACCAGCCGCGCCCTGATTTCCTCCGCTACCGTGACCCGATCCGCATGATCGGCGAGACGATAGGGGGGCGCTACGAGATCCTGCGACCGCTCGGCGAAGGGGGCATGGGCGCAGTCTTCGAGGCGCGCCACACCGGCACCGGGCGCCGCGTGGCGCTGAAGACGATTCACCCGGGCAAGGTGAAGAGTCAGCAGCTGCTCGCGCGTTTTCGAATCGAAGCGCGCGCTGCTGGCAGTATCGAGAGCGAGCACGTCGTGCAGGTGTTCGACGTGGATGTCGACGAGACCAGGCGCATGCCGTTTCTCGCGATGGAGTACCTCTCCGGCGAAGACCTCGATGCGATGCTCGACAGACTGGGCACGCTGCCCCAAGAGCTGGCCTTGCGGATCGGTGTGCAAACTTGCCTCGGTCTCGAAAAGGCTCACGCGCAGGGCATCCTGCATCGCGACATCAAACCGGCAAACTTGATCATCTCCGAGCGCGACGGCGGCGAGCGTCGCGTGAAGATCGTCGACTTCGGCTTGGCCAAAGCGTTGGACGATTCGGAGGCTTCGGATGGCAAATCGCTGACCGTGACCGGAATGTTGCTCGGGTCTCCGCAATACATGTCACCAGAACAGGCACGCGGCCAAAAAGGTCTCGATGCCCGCACCGACGTCTGGTCACTCGGAATGGTGCTCTACCAAGCGTTGACCGGGCGGACCGCCTTCAAGGGCGTCACGCCCATTCCGAGATTGCTGGAAGCAATCACGTCGCAACCTGTCGCGTCGATTCGAGAGACCGCACCTTGGGTCGATGTCGGCATCGCGAGCGCCATCGAACGCGCGCTCGAGATCGACCCGGCAAAGCGCCACGCCTCCGCGCACGCCCTACGGGAAGCCCTCACGGTATTCTTGCGAGACGGTCTGACCATTACGAAAGACATGATCGTGGCTGGTCCCAAACCCACACAACCCGCCGCAAAGGTGGCGCAGAACGACATTGCGACAGTCGCAAAGCCAGCACCACAAAAGGAAGTGGTCGCCCCGCCCATCGCCGGCGCGATGCCGATCAAGCCGACCAAGGTCTCGGGCAAGGCAACCGTAGAGGGTGGAGCCACGGCCGCCCCCGCGACCGAACCGCTGCCGAAAATCGTCATCCCAATCGAGGTCTCCAGCGAAAAACAGGCGCTGCCGGCCCGGGCACCTGCGGGCGGCACGCTCGTGTCGGGCCAGGGCCCAGCACCCACCGTGCGGGGCGAATCGCGAGCGCTCTCGGCCGACCCCGCGCCGCCCACACAGCGAATGGAGTCGCCGCTCGACGCGGCAGAACATGCGCCCGCGCTGCCGAAGACTGCCATTCCGAAGGCGCCGCCCGTGGCAGAGCCAACGCGGAGCAGCTTGCCAGTATCGACCATCCTGCTGGCTGGGGCAGCGGCCGCGGTGCTCGCAGTGGCTGTCGTGTGGGTCACCCGCCGCGACGTCACCGGCGTGACGCCCGCAGCACCGGAACGCGCGGGCGCAGTCAGCGTTTCGTCCGCTGGTCTGACCACCGCAGCAGCGACGAAAACAGCCAAAATTTCGGTGCTGCCGCACCCACTGACCGGCAAATGGAAGACAGACACCGGAAAGTCATTGGAAGCGGTAACGGTCGGAGACGACATCGAATTCAGGGTCGCTGATCTGAAGGGCTTCGCCGAACAAGGCTATTTGCTGGGCGAGCGCCGCTTCACGCTGCGACCCAAGGCTGGCGAAACCGAACGCTTCGATGTGATCGATCACGTTCGCCCGCTGCCGCTCACAGGCATGGCCTTCGACGAGAGCGCGCGCGCATCGTGTTTGGTCGAGTACACCAATGTCCCCGGCAAACCGCTGACAGCACGCCTCGAGAAGGGCAAGCTGATCGTCGTTTCGACCTACATGGTCCCGGCGAAGGCGATGTTCGAGAGCACAGGAAACCGGATCAGTAAGTGCAAGGACCTCGAGGGCTCGGTGGTATCCGCAGTCGATAACCCGCTCACTCGCGTCGATTGATCGACGACAGCCGCGCGCCGAGGTAAGAGCAGCAGATGCACCGAAGCGGGCGGAGCATTGCGCTGTTGGCGTTGTTTGCGATGAGCTGTGCCAGTGACCCGGTCTGGGCGCCACCGCCCTTCTCCACTGTGCCGATCGCACAACCGCCAGCACCAGGCCCCAACCCGACCGAGCAGGCCCTCTTGGTCGTGTCGGAAGAGTGCGCGCGGCTCATCGGCAGCATCAACGCCGGAATCGAGATGGTCGACAAGCTGGGCGCCACCGGCAGCGGAGATCAGCAATTCGAGCAGAGCGCGAGCGCCTTGGAGGCCATCGCGCGAGCGATCGAATCGTCGGTCTATCGCACGCCGGATCTGCAGCGCTTGGCTGGCTTCTATGTCGGCGTCGCAAAAGCGCAGTCGATTTTGGTTCGCGAGATCGGAGCCGCGCTGGACAAGGGCGATGAGGCCGCGTTGACGAAGGCCGAAGGCAAGCTTCAAGCGCTCGGCAACATAGAAGACACCGTGGTCTCCGAGCTCAACCTGCGCTGCCGCGGCATCGGAGCAGAAACGCCGTCGACCCCGGCCCCGCCCGTGGTAAGCGGCCCGCGATGAGCCGCATCTACCGTCAGCTTCCTCCCAAAGGCACCCGCATCGGAATCGCGTATTCCGGTGGGCTCGACACGCGCTGCGCAGTCGCCTGGTTGACGGAGCAAGGCATGCTCGTCCACGGCTACACGGCCGATCTCGCGCAGCCCGACGAGAAGAACCCAGCCGACATTCCGCCCAGCGCGCTCACGCACGGCGCCACCGCTGCGCGCCTCATCGACTGCAAAGACGCGCTCGCGCTCGAGGGCCTGATCGCGATTCAGACTGGAGCGTTTCACCTATCGAGCGGCGGCAAGAAGTACTTCAACACGACCCCGCTCGGTCGCGCCGTCACGGCCACGTCGATCGTGCGCGCGATGCGCGAGGACGAGGTGCACGTCTTCGGCGATGGCAGCACGCACAAGGGCAACGACATTCAGCGCTTCTTTCGCTACGGCATCTTGGCGAACCCGGAGCTTCACATCTACAAGCCGTGGCTCGACAACGCGTTCGTGAACGCCTTCGGCGGCCGCACCGAGATGAGCCAATATCTCGAGAAGCGCGGGCTGCCCTACAAAATGGGCACCGAGAAGGCGTACAGCACGGACTCGAATTTGCTCGGTGCAACACACGAAGCAAAAGATCTCGAGCTCTTGACCCAGAGCATGCAAATCGTCGAGCCGATCATGGGCGTGACGTTCTGGGATCAGAAGACGAAGATCGAGCCCGAGACGGTCACTGTGAAGTTCGAACGCGGCGTGCCGATCGCGATCAACGACCGCAAGTTCGGCTCGGTGCTCGAAGCCATGCTGTACGCCAACGAGGTCGGTGGTCGTCATGGTCTCGGCATGAGCGATCAGATCGAGAATCGCGTGATCGAGGCGAAGAGCCGCGGCATCTACGAAGCACCGGCGATGGCGCTCTACCATCTCGCGTACGAGCGCCTGCTCTCGGCCATCTTCAACGAGAGCACGCTCGACTTGTATTTCAGCCTCGGCAGGCGCCTCGGCCGCCTCCTCTACGAAGGCAAGTGGTTCGACCCGGAAGCGTGGATGTTGAAAGACGGCCTCACGCGTTGGCTGGTTCCCAGTGTCACGGGCGAGGTCACGGTCGAGCTGCGGCGTGGTGACGACTACTCGCTCTTGGCGACGCGCGCCCCGCGCATGGCCTACGCGCCCGAAAAACTCTCGATGGAGAAAGTCAAAGATCCTCCGTTTTCACCGGAGGACCGTATTGGCGCCTTGGAGATGCAGACTTTGAACGTGATGGATAACCGCGAACAGCTGCTCGGCCACCTCGAGGCGGTCCAGAAGCTCGCCGAAGGCCCCAATTTGGCGTTGCTTCTCGGCCCTAAGAATAAACCCTGATAGGCTCTGCGCCCTGGGTCGCAGATCATGCCGGGGCGCCTTGTTCATTTGTCTCAGGTGCGATCGCTCATCGCAGTCGGCACTCTTTTAGCCGGTTGCGTCGGCGACATCGGAGATCCGCCTGAAGGCACCTCTCAGGTCGAAGGCCCCCTCTGCATCGAGGGCACGACGCAGGCCGGCCGCTCGCCCATCCGGCGGCTGACCCGATTCGAGTACAACAACACGGTTCGCGATCTATTCGGCGACGAGAGCCAGCCCGCCAACGTGTTCCCCGCCGAAGAAGAGGCGCTCGGGTTTGGCAACAACGCCGACTCGCTCTCGGTGACGCCGATCCTCGCGGAAAAGTACATGGCGACCGCAGAGGCTGTCGCGCAACGTGCGACGAAGAACGTCGCCGCGCTCATCGGCTGCGATGCAACCACTCCGAAGGCGGCCCGCGACAGCTGCGTGCTCGACTTCATCCACGACGTCGGCAGGCGCGTGCTGCGCAGGCCCGTGACCGAGAGCGAAGCGAGCGAGCTCTTCGAGATCTACGAATCGGCGTTCACCATTTACGCAAACACGCGCGACCCCAGGCAGCTGCCGTTTCAGCAGGGCGTGTCGATGATCATCGAGTCTCTGCTGCAGTCGCCCGCGTTTCTGTATCGCGTCGAGCTGGGGCAAGGGTTGGCCGCGCTCGATCCAGACGAGAGCGACGACGCAGTGCCGCTGACCTCCTGGGAGATGGCGTCGCGCCTCTCCTACTTCCTGTGGGGCTCGACTCCGGATGAGGCGCTCCTAGCCGCCGCCGAGAGCAACGACCTGATGACCAAAGAGCAGGTCCTCGCGCAAGCGAAGCGGATGCTCGACGACCCCAAAGCACGCGAAGCGGTCGCGCTGTTTCACCAAGAGTGGCTGGACTACGACCGCGTGCAGAACATCACCAAAGACATGGCCCTGTATCCGGAGTGGTCGCCCGCGATCGGCGCCGCCATGCGCGAAGAGATGCGCGTCTTCATCGACCATGTGGTGTTCGACGGCGAAGGTGACTTCGACACGCTGCTCACCGCGTCATACAGCTTCGCCTCGCCCGAGCTCGCCAGCTTGTATGGCAAACAGACGCCCGCGGAACCCGGCTCGTACCGCATCGACTTTCCTCGCGGCGAGCACGCGGGGCTGCTCAGCATGGGCGCCATCATGGCCTATTACGCGCACACCAATCAGACCTCGCCGGTCCACCGCGGCAAGCTCGTGCGCGAGACGTTTCTTTGCGACGTGCTGGCACCTCCCCCAGCTGACGTCGCGTTCGAGGTTCCAGAGCCTGAGCCGAGCTCGACCGCGCGGGACCGCTTCAGCGCACATTCGGCGGATGCGTCTTGCAACGGGTGTCACAAGCTGATGGATCCGATCGGCTTCGGCTTCGAAGAGCTCGATACGCTGGGGCGCTTCCGCAGTACCGAAAACGGCAAGCCCGTCGACGCCACGGGCAGCATCGTCGACAGCGACGTCGACGGCCCCTTCGAGGGCGTCCGTGATCTCGCCGACAAGCTCGCCGGAAGCGAAGAAGTGAAGGCCTGCTACACCAAGATGTGGTTTCGATTCGCCTACGGCCGCGCCGAGAGCAGCCAAGACGCGTGCGCCCTCGAACAGCTGGGCCAGAGCTTCGAAAAGTCGAACGGTAGCGTGAAAGAGCTGCTGCTTGCACTCACACAGACAGACGCGTTCTTGTTTCGGCAAACGGGCCCCACCACCCCCGGCGAGCCGATGAAAGGCGGCGAGTAACGTGAGCCGCATCGTGCTTCCCCGACGCACGTTTCTCAAGGGCGTGGGCGGCGCATCGCTCGCGCTGCCGCTGATGTCGAGCCTCGGCTGCACACCAGATGAGCAGCGACGTATCGAGAAGGTGTCCAGCGCACAGCAGCGGGCCGGCGAGTTTCCGAAGCGGTTCATCTTCGTGTACACGGCGAACGGCAACTTCATCCCGCCTGATGAAAACTTCTCCGGCTACTGGAGCGTGCTCGAGCCAATGCGGGAGAAGCTCACCGTCATCAAGGGTCTCGATCTGCTCGCTCAAGAGAAGCCACCCGGCGAGCCGCACCAGCAAGGCATGGCCATGCTCACCGGCTGGGGCCTCAACCCGGGCACGTTCATCGGCGGCGACGGCCAGGCCGCCGGCTGGGCCAAAGGCATCAGCGTCGATCAAGAGATGGCGAAGTACGTCGGCACCACGTCGAAGCGGGCGACGCTGAACCTCGGAGTGCAGTCGACGCGCGACAAAGGCACCGAGGTGCGTACGATCTTGAGCTACCTCGGGTCGGACCAGCCAGTCCCCAACGAGACGAACCCGTGGGAGGTGTTCAACTCTCTGTTCTCCGACTTGGGTTCGGACCCCGTCGGCGCAGAGAAGCTCAAAGCGCGCCGCGCCAGCGTGCTCGATCTGGTCCACAAGAAGTACGCAGAGCTCGGGCCCAAGCTCGGCAGCGCTGATCGCCAGAAGATGCAGCAACACCTCGACGCCGTGCGCGAGGTAGAGAGCCGGCTCGACAACCCAGGCGGCGTGATCGGCGGCATGTGCCAGATGCCCGGCGTCCCGATGGAGCCAGGTGATCTCGCTGTGTATCTGAACGACCCGAACAACTTCAAAGACATCGGCAAGCTTCATATGGATCTGCTGGTGATGGCGTTCGCCTGTGACCTGACGCGCGTCGGCACACTGCAGTGGGGCGCCGCCACCAACAATCGACCGTCACCGTGGCTCTTGTACAAAGGGCAGCCCATCGTCGACGACGAACACTCGCTCGGCCACCAGCCGGACAGCAACGTCGACGCTTGGGGCAAGCTCGCCGTCGTTCGCCAGTGGAACCTCGAGCAGTTCGCCTATTTGATCGAGAAGCTCGACAGCATCGAAGAAGGTGGCGGCACCATGCTCGACAACACGGCAGTGGTCATGTCGAGCGAGATCACGCGCGGCAACAACCACACTCACTTCGATCAACACTTCGTGATCGCCGGTGGCTGCGGCGGCTATTTGAAGCCGGGTCAGTTCATCGAGCTCGAAGGCGACCGCCCCCACAACGATCTCCTGGTCACGCTACTCAACGCGATGGGCATCGAGTCGACTGGCTTCGGCGATCCGGAGTTCAACACCGGTCCCATCTCTCAGATCGTCGCCTGAGCCGTGAGCCGCTCGTTTCTAGAGGCGCTTTCGACGCGCGTGGGCGATGGTGTTGTCAGCACCGACCCGGGTGATCTGGCAGAGTTCGGCCGCGACTGGACAAAGGTGTACGAGCCTCGGCCGCTGGCACTAGCGCGCCCGCGCTCGACGGCTGAAGTCAGCGCGATCGTCGCGCTGGCGAACGAAAACGGGGTCGGCGTCGTGCCCTCGGGTGGCCGCACTGGGCTCGCGGGGGGCGCCGTGGCGAAAGACGGCGAGCTCGTCCTTTCGCTGTCTCGCATGAACAAGCTCGGAGCTGTCGATCGGGTCGGCCACACCGTCGTCGTCGAAGCGGGCGCGGTCACAGAAGCCGTGCATGAACACTGTGCGATTCACGGGCTCACTTGGCCTGTCGACTTCGCCTCGAAAGGCTCCAGCCATGTCGGCGGAAATATCGCCACGAACGCAGGCGGCATTCGGGTCATTCGCTACGGGCTCACGCGGCAGTGGGTGCTCGGGCTCGAGGTCGTGCTCGCCAGCGGCGCAGTGTTGTCGATGGGCGCCGCGCTGGAGAAGAACAACACCGGCGTCGATCTGCGTCAGCTCTTCATCGGCAGCGAAGGCACGCTCGGAATCATCACGGCGGCGACGCTGAAGCTCGCGAAGCTGCCGCGCGACAATGACGTGATGATGTTTGCCGTCGAAGATCTCGCGGCGGTCATCAGGCTCTTTCGCGCTGTACGTGAGGCGCCTTTCGAGCTGCAGGCCTTCGAGTTCTTCACCGACAAGTGTCTCGCGCGAGTCACCCGCCATCGAAAGCAGAGCTCGCCCTTCAGCGAGTCGGCGCCTTGTTATGTCGTGCTGGAGGCAGACAAAGCACCGACCGGCGAAGCCTTCCTTGCGTCGCTTTTCGAGCGCGGCTTGGTGCTCGACGGAACCATCGCGCAACACGCGACGCAGGCTGCTCAGCTCTGGTCACTGCGTGAAGGCATCTCCGAGAGCCTGAGCGCCACGGGCTTGCCGCACAAGAACGACATCGCGCTGCCAATCGCGGGGCTCGAGGCTTTCTGCGCCGAGCTCTTGACGCTGATCGGCGATCGTTACCCCGGCTGGGAGGTTTGTCTCTTCGGCCACATCGGTGACGGCAACCTGCACGTGAACGTGATGAAGCCGGAAGACCTCGACAAGGCGACGTTTCTGGAGAAAACACACGAGGTCGACAGCGTGATCTTCTCGCTCGTGAAAGCGCATGGCGGCAGCATTTCTGCCGAGCACGGCATCGGGCTCTTGAAGCGCGACTACCTCGGTTTCTCGCGTAGCCCCGCCGAGATCGAAGCGATGCGCGCGATCAAACGCGCGCTCGACCCCAAGAACACGCTGAACCCCGGCAAGATCTTGCCTGTCGACTGAGGTTTGTTTGTCTGCTCAGCGCTCTTCCAAACGACGCGTGCGAATGCTCGTCGGCAGCGCAGAGATGCGATCGCATACCTCTTCGGACAGGTCTTGATCGAGATCCATCACCAGGTAGCCGATGGTGCGATCAGTGGCGAGCACCTGCGCGAAGATGTTCGCCTTCTGCTCGGACACGATGCGGGCGATGTCACCGATTACACCCGGCACGTTGCGGTGCACGTTGCAGATGCGATGTTTGCCGGCGAGCAGCGGCTGCTCGACCAGCGGAAAGTTCACCGCGCCCACTGTCGAACCGCGCGTGACATAACGAGCGAGCGAGAACGACACCTCTTTGCCGATCGCCTCTTGTGCCTCTTCGGTGCTGCCGCCGATGTGGGGCGTGAGAATTACGTTGGGCAGCCCTTGCAGCTGCGAAACGAAGCCGGCCCCGTTTCCTTCTGGCTCCTCCGGGTACACGTCGATTGCCGCGCCGGCGATGTGGCCCGACGAAAGGGCCAGCGCGAGCTGATCGATGACGACGACATTGCCGCGGCTGGCGTTGATCAGGTGCGCACCCCGCTTCATCTGGGCGATCTCCGAGCCGCCGATCATCTCGTGAGTCTGCGGCGTCGACGGCACATGCAAGGTCACGAAGTCGCTCTCACGCAGGAGCTCGGCGAGGCTCTCAGCAGGGCGATTGTTGCCCATCGGAAGCTTGGTCGAGGTGTCGTAGAAGCTGACGCGTAGGCCCATCGCCTCGGCCAGCACACCCACCTGCGAGCCGATGTGGCCGTAGCCGATGATGCCCAGCGTCTTGCCGCGGATCTCTCGGCAGCCGACAGCGCGCTTGTTCCATTGACCGCCGTGCACCTCTTTGGTGCGGTCGCCAATCTGGCGGGAGAGCATGATGATCTCCGCGATCATCAGCTCGGCCACGCTGCGCGTGTTGGAAAGCGGTGCATTGAAGACAGGCGCGCCTTGCATGTTGGCGGCCTCGAGATCGACCTGATTGGTGCCGATACAAAAGCAGCCGATGGCGATCAGATCATTCGCCTCCGCGAGCACCGCCTTGCTGAGCTGCGTCTTGCTGCGGATCCCCAGAATGTCGTACTGCCGAATCACCTCGGCGAGCTCGTTCTTGGGCGGCGACTTGTCCATCAGTGTGACCGAGATGCCCTCGGCGGAGAGGACGTCACGAGCGCCAGGGTGGATGCCCTCGAGCAGCAAAGCGCGAAGCGGTCGATGAGGAGACATGACCCCGAGCTGTTAGCAAAGTGAGCGCGCGAAGCAACTCCTTGCGAAGCAATCTGGAGAGCGAGCAACTGGTTGCGACTTGACGGCGCGATAGGGGTCAAAGAAGGTGCGCCGTGGGCAAAACCGGCCTGACGAAGCTCTTCCTCGTCGCGGCCGCTTGCTCGTTGGTCGTCGCTGCCTGGCAGCTCGGCTGGTTCGGCCTGGTGGCAGAGCCTGCGCGCCTGCGTGATGCGATCCTCGGCATGGGCGCCTGGGGCTATGTCGTGTTGCTGCTGGGCTTCTGTTTTCTTTCCCCGTTCGGCCTCCCAGGAATTTTGTTCGTGCTCGCGGCGGCATACATCTGGCCACGGCCTCAGGCGTACGCGTTCTCGCTGGCGGGAGCGATCGGGTGCAGCGCCGTCGGTTTCTTGTTCGCGCGCTTCATCGCCCGCGAATGGGTGGACAAGCGCTTGCCTGCCCGCATCCGCAAATACGATGTCTGGATCCAGCGGCGCGGCTGGCTGGCCGCTGCGGTGCTGCGCGCGATTTTCTTGATGCACCCGCTGCTGCACGCAGCGTTCGGGCTATCGCGCATCCGCTTCTTCCCGTACATCGCCGGCTCGACGCTGGGCTACATCCCATCGCTCGCAGTGGTGGTGTGGGCGAGCGGGAGCACGATCGATCTATTGCGCGATCAGCCGCCGCAGACCTTCGTGATGGTCCTTGTCGGCATCGCGCTCGTGTTCGTCGCATATCGCGTGGTTCGTGCTGCCCGTAAGCGCGCGGCCAGCACGAAACAGAGTCAGTCTCCGAGCTGACACCAGCCTCCTGGTCCTTGATCCAGCGCTGTTCCAGAATTCAATCGAATTTGCGCGGCAATCACGCAGAGCGGGGAGCCCCTGCGCGGTGATGCGCGCCTGGTTCTCGAGGATGCCCGAGATGCCGGAGTCGATGGTGACGCGGAAGGTCACGGTCGTGCTGTCGCCCTGCACGACCAGTCCACCGTCGACGGCGTCGGCGCCGAGGCCGGCGCGCGCTCATCGATGAGATCGAGCTGCAGCTCGCCCGCAGTGAGGTCGCCGTACTGACCGCCGCGCCGGGTCGTCGCGATCTCGTTGAGGCAGCGTTCCAGCTGCCCAAGGCTGCCATCACCTCGCCCTTCGGCCCTCGGTGCTGGCAGCCTTGGTTCGGAGAGCACCCCCGCAATCGCGATGTCGCCCGCGAGCCACGACGTCACCGATGCGAGCGGCGGCGTGGCCATCGGAGACGAGTCATCTCGCGGGTTGATGACGATTGCAGGCGCGCCCGACCGGCAGCGGCGGTCGTGACGGCGTCCTGCGGCGCGCTCGCGCAGCGTCCGCCGGACCCGGCGGCGCGCTCGCGCAGCGTCCGCCACCCCGAGAGGCCGTGAGCACCGGGAAATCGCGCAGCGCACCGATGGCACGGGACTTCCTCACGGCACTCGGCCATGGCCCAGCACGCTTCGCTGCCCGGAGCACCTCATGGCCGCCCGTACGAGCGCCGCCGGCCCGAGGAGACGGTGCTCTACCGCACCATCGACGAGCACTGGGCGGAGCTCTGCGAGCGCGCGGAAGAGGCTGGCGGCTTGCCT
>Ga0209181_10006942_pt1 | contig 15700 bp, 17 predicted proteins | sample MAT05_FD_187208 | JGI IMG/M metagenome (GOLD analysis project Ga0209181, IMG submission 187208) | Freshwater microbial communities from Lake Fryxell liftoff mats and glacier meltwater in Antarctica - MAT-05 (SPAdes) (version 2) | ecosystem: Environmental > Aquatic > Freshwater > Ice > Liftoff... | reverse complement strand
GGTGTCGATCAACACGTCTTCGAGCGTCACCGAGCGAATTTGCTCAGGGGGAATTGCGCCGTTCTTTGCTAGAACCTGGTCAGCGCGGTTAGTAATCGTTAGCGTGGTGAGAATTCTTCCCATGTCTTGAGCCATGCGGGTGGGCATAGGGTCTCCTAATGCGAGGGGACAATTACCTTCATTATAGTTGGATTGGAGTGATCACCCATCTGCTGAGGGTTTGAGGGCAATCAGTGGTCTAACAGAAGCACTGTTGCTGAATTTTCGCGTTTATGAATGGTCTCCGGTAGGATTGGAATAGTCGATTGTGTAGATTATCATGGCGTGGATTGAGTTAAGCCTAGATACGACTGCTGAAGCCGTGGATTGGGTTTGCACTCTGCTAGCGGAAAGTCAGGGTGTGGAAGATCTTGACATTGCCAACTATCAGCCTCAAGCAGATCCTGCAAGCTGGATGTTCACGCTGCGTTTCTATGTGCCGCACGATCGCCAATCTCGATCGCGGGTGGATGCGATCGCTCAACTCCTCTCACCGCTACATCGCACTGGTTTAACCACAGAATTAGAAACCGCGCTGGTGGAAACCAAATCGCCAGCATCCCAAAACTCCCCGATTCATCGGATTGGGCAGCGGTTTGTAGTGCTGGCAACGGATGCCGTTTATCAACCTTGCCCAGATGAAATTCTGCTGCGGCTGAAGCCAAGTCTTGCCTTTGGCAGTGGCTTACATCCGGCGACGATTTTGAGTGTACGCCTGCTGGAGCGATACCTAACTCCCGGCATGAAAGCGCTGGATTTAGGCTGTGGGTCAGGCATTTTGAGCGTGGCGATCGCAAAACTAGGGGCGCAGGTGTTGGCGCTGGATAATGACGCGATCGCGGTTCAGGCAACCCAAGCAACCATTCAAGATAATCAAGTGGAGGCTCAAGCAACTGTACAGTGCGGCAGTTTGGGCGATGGCATCAGGTTAGGACACTGGATGAACAGCACTCTCACCCAAGAAGTTTCCACGGTTCAAGTCTCTGACCTGGATCTAATCGCGGCAAATATTCTCGGACGCATCCACATCACCCTTGCCGCCGACTATCGCAATGCGCTGCGCCCAAACGGACTCCTGATTACCGCTGGCTTCACTACCGATCAGGAACCTGAAGTTGTAGCGGCACTGCAAGCCGTGGGGTTTGAGGCGCTGAAGTGTAAGCGATCGGGAGAATGGGTGGCGATCGCGCATCGACTTCTACCCAAGTCTGGCTTGTAAAGCAGCGCCCACCTAACTGCTGAAGAAATAGGCGATCGCCATTTAGTTTTGAGGGTTACGCGATGAGGCGATCGCTTGCTTATTTTTTGAGGTTTTTAAGCCACTTATCTGATAGCTGTCTAATTGATTGATTAATCTGTTGTTTCAATTGCCATTGCTGAAATGCCTGTTCATAGCCATCACCTTTGGTTTGATAGGTCTTCCAAGTATTTAGAGCTAATACAAGTCCCCAACTGAAAACAGTATAGAGTGACCAAGTAATTGCTTGATCTGTCACTAAATCTAACCCTAGTAATAAGGTATTAATAATCAAGTATTTTGCAGTGCTTTGCTGCAATTTTGTATAGCGATAATCATCAAAGGCTTGATGAGCGTTCTGTTGTTTGCTGCGTCGCTCCCACTCTTGTTCCGCAAGCGAGCATTCCTCATGGGGAATACCTAGCTCCTCTGCAATTTCGAGAAGCTGCGCTCTTGAAAAATTATCATTTTGGGAGTGGCGAGTCATCGAGATCGTAAGGATTTCCTGTACTGCTTCTTGATTATACGAATCAGCCATACCCGCCACTTCCCTTTTGTAGTCAATCACTGTAACTTTCCGAGCGTGACTGTTCCACCAGTTCTTGAGGCGCTGAGAACAAGAACTAATATCAGTGTGACCGCCAGAGTCAATAAAGATACCACTAGCTTCGCAGCAAGATAAGCTGTTGGTTGCAGTGGTGTTACGCGCAAGAATTTAAGCCAGCCTTCAACACGCTCCAACGCAATTTGCTTGCCAACCCGCTCAATGGCAAACGTCAGTACAGCTAACCCTCCACAAAATGCCAAACCTAATGCGCCGTAATCTGGACTGGAAATAAGGGATGTGACAATGCAAAAGATCACAATTCCAATCAAATATGTTGGAGTGCGAATTAGTTGAAGTAACTCTGCCCGAATCTGTGCCATAAACATTGGTGCCCAGCGTTGCGACTCGGTTGGAGAAGCTTTTTCCCGTTGCTGCATCAAAATTGACTGGTTGCTATCTACAACATATTCTATTGGTCTGTCTTCGGTTAATCACCCTTCCTGGCGGTCTGCGCTCCAATCTGCTTTAACACTTTGCCGGGACTCACAAAAGATAAGCCTCGTCCTGATTCAGTGCTGATCATTACAGCTTCTACAATGGGATCAAATACTGAATGTTCGCTAACCCATTCCACTAAAAAATTTGCACCTAATCCGCCGCTCACTTCATTTCTAGGCAGAAAGTAATCCGCAGATGCCATGGAAGTCAGTTCTGAAGGGTTCTTTAAAAGATTTTTAATCTGCTGACCGCTCGTGTCATAGTAGTCAATTTTTGTGATGATAATCGGATGCTTTAGATCCGTGTTACGAATGCTCAAAGTGGTTGCTAAGTTGATGACTTGATTTTGCGTATCGTAATGATAGATGTAGGAATAGACGGGTACATAAATAGTTTGACCTGTCAGAATTTTTTTGGACTCTAAAGTTACTGGTTTGAGGGTTGATTTTCCGATGTGAGGTGCAGGCGGCTGAGTCGTTTGGGCACCCAACCATGTACAAGCGGCCAAGCTAACCGTCAAAGTCATGACTAGACTCCATTGAATCCACTGCTTGAATCCCTGCATCACAATTTTTTGCAACACTTTATCTTCCTGACAAAACAAACATTTCCATCGTAATATCGGCTGATTACAGGATTCCTACCAGCGATCGCAGTTTTCTCTAAAATCTGTTGGTGATTGATCTTCCTAAATTACTATCCTTTGCCAATTTATAAAAGCGCACCTGAATAACATGACTAATACACGGCTTAACTCCGCTGCACACAAACTCTATGAAAACCATAAAACATGACACACACTGTTACACAATCTAGTATCAAAGCTTAAGCAAGCCGCCGTTGCTCTCTTGCTGGAGCTACACTAAGAGAATTCTTCATAAAATGCTTATGCATTTACTTGTTCATGGGTCTATCTTCTCTTCCCTCAGATGACCGCGCTCCCGTAAAGCTTGGCAAAGACGACACCACGATGCATCGACAGTTGAAGGAGGCTTTAAGTAAGGGCTTTTATGAAGCCTGTAGTGGGGTCATTCAAGCTTTGTTATTGACCTGTGAGTGGCATCTTGCGACTAATGCAGATGTATTAACTTTGGTAATTGCCTGTCCTAACATGACGGTTAACTGGCGAGTGTTAAGCAATCTAGTTGCACTCGGTCATTCGTTGCAACGGTTCACCCCAAACGCAAAAATCTGCATCTGTCTTCCCGTGGGCATGGGCATTCCATTTGAACTGCGGGTAGACGAGATTTCGATGTATCGTGATCTGTTTTAGTGAGTTAGCCTATCCTCCCTGCAATGCCTTCAGGGATTCTTCCACATGTCCCTTGAAATTAAGCTGAGAGTTAAAGATTTTTCTGACCACGCCTTTGGGGTCAATCACATAGGTAACGCGACCGGGAAGTAGCCCGAAGGTGGAAGGAACGCCAAATAGCTTGCGAACTTGGTTCCCCGTGTCGCTGAGTAAAATAAAGGGAAGTTGGTGTTTTGCGGCAAACTTGGTATGAGATTCAGGTGAATCTGCGCTAATGCCAATCACTTCTGCACCTGCATCCTGAAACACTGTGTAACTGTCGCGAAAAGCGCAAGATTCGGTTGTGCAGCCCGGTGTATCATCTTTTGGATAGAAATAAAGCACGATCGCTTTTTCACCCAATAGCTGTTTCAACTCGATCATTTGCCCGGTTTGGGATGGCAATGTAAAATTGGGAACAGTGTCGCCTTCTCGAATTGGCGTAGCCATAATGCGCTGACTCCTGACTAGATAACTGACGATGATTGACATTTAGATGGTACAGCGATCGCCCTAGTTGTACGCAATTTCCGATGGGAAAAACGCAACACTTGAAAACGATTCATGATCTTGATGGTTCAATAGATAAAAGCAATGAAAGATTAATACTGACATGGCATCAAGCTGAAATGATTACTCAAGCACTGTGACTTAATCCATCTGCCCTTTAAATTTAAAGAAAGTGTGAGGAAGCGATAAATTTCACGCTAGCTTAATAAAGGGTCGGTAGAATTTGGTAAGCAGCGGTGATCAATCACGCTGTTTTGCTTCATGTATGGTAGTCATCCCAGTGAATACCCAGTGCATCAGGACAAGGGTCATGCTCGATACGGGTCAAATAGCACTGAATAAAGAAGCTCTGATGTTGTTTCGTCAGGGACTTGCCGCTGCCGCTGCCTCGAATTACGAGCAGGCGATCGCTTGTTACAACCATGTGCTGAATCTGCAAGCAGATTGCTGTGAGGTCTGGTATGAGCGCGGGCTAGCCTTAGAAAGTTGCGGTGACTATATTGAAGCGATCGCCAGCTATGATCGCGCTTTAAGCCTAAGACCTAAAAAATCAGATGCCTGCGAAATTTGGCACGAGCGGGGGAATGCTTTTCACTATGGCATTGGTGATTATACTCAAGCTCTCTCTTGCTATGAGCAGGCGTTAAACCTCGTTCCTGACCACGAGAAAGTCTGGCAAAATCGCGGTAACTTGCTGCTTTACGGCATGAGTTTGCCAGAAGAGGCGATCGCCTGCTACGACCGCACCTTGGCAATTAATCCAGACGATGAATTGTGTTGGCGAAATCGTGGAAATGCACTTGCAGAATTGCGCTGCTATGATGCAGCGATCGCCAGCTATGATCGCGCTTTGGCACTGAAACCCGGTGATCCAGTATGCTGGGAAGCTCGAAATTTAGCGGTTGGAAGATCAGGATTACCCTATCAGCAGCCTACTACCAGTCCTATTTTCACCATGGGTTATGACGATCAAACTTTTGTTGAGGGCGACACGGATTCAAACATTGTTTTCGCTTCTGGGGAAGGAGTCAACGATAAGGTTCTCCGCACATCGTTAAAACAACCCCTGCTAGCCATTGAAGATGATTGGGGTAAACGAGAAATTTTGCTAGAACGCGATCGCTATTCGATCGGGCGTGATCCTAAAAGTGATATTTGTCTACATTCTCAGTTTGTTTCCCGGCATCATGCGTTCTTGGTGCGGATCAATCACGCCAATGAAACGGTTTCTTATCAAATTACGGATGGCGATTTGAGCGGTAACCCTAGCACCAATGGCTTAATGATCAATGGCAAAAAGTGTCGCTCAATTGAGTTGCAGTCTGAGGATACGATCGTGTTCGGTCCAAAGGCACAAGCAATTTTCAGAATGATTCCGGCTGGCTTAACAAATTTTCGCTAGGTCGAGTTTGTTATTTTCTAAAGCCGATGGTAGCAATATAGTTCACTCGCAGCCCGATGCAGCAACGAGTGACGGTACACCAACGCTGCCATGTCTTCTGCATATCCGCCCCCAATCACACACGCAACCGGATAGCCTTGGGATAAGCAGGTGCTCAACACTTGCATGTCACGGCGAAACAATCCCGTGTCGGTAAGTCCGAGTTTACCGAGGCGATCGCCCAAATGCGGATCAACGCCAGCATCGTAGAATACGAGATCGGGCTTGATTTGAGCCAATAAATCGGGTAAATAGGCAGCCAAAGTTTGTAAATACTCATCATCCTCCATCCCTTCAGATAAGGGCACATCGAGATCGCTTTGCTGTTTGGTGCCAGGGAAATTGACGGCACAGTGCATGGAAAAGGTAAAAACACTGGCATCTGACTGAAAAATGAAAGCGGTGCCGTCTCCCTGATGCACATCCAAATCCACAATGAGGGCAGTTTGAATTAATCCCTGGTGTTGCAAGCAGCGAATCGCGATCGCCATGTCGTTGAAAATACAAAACCCCGATCCATAGGCAGGAAAAGCATGATGGGTTCCGCCTGCCGTATTACAAGCCAGCCCTTGTTTCAATGCGAGTTTTGCAGTCAGCACCGTCCCTCCCACTGCCACACAGGTTCGGTTTACCAACGCATCACTCCAGGGCAAGCCAATTCGCCGCTGGGCTTTTGCATCCAAGGTGCCTTCACAGTAAGCCTGCACATACTCTGGCGTATGCACTTGTTCTATCCAGCACGAGGGCGATCGCTCTGGCAAATGAAACTGCGACATGGTTGCCACTCCATCCGCTAACAATCGCTCATAAAGCAACCGAAATTTGGACATGGGAAACCGATGACCCGCTGGCAGCGGTGCCCCATAATCGGGGTGATAAACGAGGGGCAAATCCATGATTAAAGAGAAATCCATTGATCAAAGGTGGCTGCCTGACCGCAACAGACACCCCTTTCATCTAACACATTCCACAAAATGACATTGTGAATTGAAAAGCGTTGTCCAGTGCTGCAAATTCTCACACCCTGGTAATCGTTGATAAAGCCATTGACTTTTGCTTGGTGCAACAGGCGATCGCGATCTGCCCGCTCCATCGGTTCAGCCGTTAGCCGCGAGGGCGTTTGCGTAAACTGTTCCCACTCCATTCGCCATAGTTTTAATGCCTGCCGATTGCCATAGTTCAAAATTGGATCGGCTTCCGCGCCATGAGATACCACCACGAAAGGTGCTTCAAATAGTGCCTGGGAAAGTGCGGCTTCATCTCCATTGCTGCTTAACAGAGGCGTTCCCGTCCAATGGTAAAAACTACGAAGCAACCGCTGGGTATGACGGGTCACCGCTTCCTGCATTTTCATCCTCCTTACGCCCTGCTCCAATTCTCAGATTCTTGTATTATGAAGATAAGTTAAGCAATTTTCCATTACCAACCCAGATATACCGTGTTGACTCAACCCTTCGTTAGCGATCGCCCCTTTGAAATTCAGACTTGGACTTGGAAAGGATACCAAATTCCTTACACTGTCATGGGCAGCGGACAGCCATTGCTCTTGGTGCATGGGTTTGGGGCATCCCTGGGTCATTGGCGTAAAAATATTCCAGTGTTAGCCGCTGCTGGCTATCAAGTGTATGCGATCGACCTGTTGGGGTTTGGCGGTTCTGATAAACCTGCGCTGAACTATTCTCTGGATTTGTGGCAAGAGCAGCTTAAAGATTTTTGGACGGCGCACATTCAAAAGCCCACCGTATTTGTCGGCAACTCGATTGGCGGTCTGCTTTGCTTGATTATGCTGGCAGACTATCCCGAAATGGCAGCGGGTGGAGTGCTGCTCAACTGCGCGGGTGGATTGAACCACCGCCCCGATGAATTCAATTTGCCGATGCGGCTAGTGATGGGTACTTTCACCAAAGTCATCAGTTCTAAATTGGTCGGTCCTTTTTTGTTTAACCGCATCCGTCAAAAATCTCGCCTGCGCCGGACGCTGTATCAGGTGTATCGCGATCGCGCTGCTGTAACCGATGATTTAATTGATCTGCTCTACAATCCATCCTGTGACCCCGGTGCCCAGCAAGTATTTGCCTCTGTGCTAACTGCCGCAGCAGGTCCTTCTCCCAAAGAGCTATTGCCTAAAGTAAACGTGCCGCTGCTTGTGCTGTGGGGCGAAGCCGATCCTTGGACTCCGATCGCGGGTGCCGCCCTGTATCAAGACTTTGCCGAAACCCATCCTCTGACCTTTATCCCCATTGCCAACACGGGACACTGCCCCCACGATGAAAACCCTGATGCGGTCAATCCTCTGATTTTGGATTGGTTAGCTCACCTAAATCAGAATTAGCCTAGCAAAATTCAAGCTCCCAGGACTTACGCAAATCAACCGAAATTTGCCCCCCAACCCCCAATACTGGGGGAGCTAGAGATCAAAGTCCCCCAGTATTGGGGGATTTAGGAGGCAGGTGCGTAAGTCCTAGCTCCATATCTTTGAACCCTAAGAGTAGATCATTGATTTCTAAATTAGTACGAAGACTTTCTTCTTGTTGCCTAGATCGGCGTTGCTGAATCTAGGGATGAATCGCTAAATTTACCCTCACCCTAGCCCTCTCCCAACGGGCGAGGGGACAAGAATTCTAGCTCCCTTCTCCTTGGGGAGAAGGGTTGGGGATGAGGGAAATTCATATTTGCATTCAGCAATGCCCCTAGATCATCTTTTTGCGCGACTTTTGAACCGGAGTGATCGCATCCATCAAAGAGGGCGCTTAGGTTGGGTGAAGCCCTGGGGATTGACACGATCGCTTAGCAGCATCATGGCATTGGGCGATCGCTGAATGTCCAGGATTGGGTGCCGTTGATGTATTGCACAATGGCTTGAGCGAGATCAGCCGTATCGACTGGGGTATGCCATTCTCGTTGGGGGCTATCTTTCAGGTAGGTTTGCACATCATGATTTAGGAGCGTGTGGGACTGCCAATTGACTCGTATGGAGAGAACGACGGGTTTACCATTTTTGCGAAGGCTTTGGGGGTATTTGGCGCGTTCCAGTTCTGCTATCACCATCTCACTAACAGCCGCTTGTGGCGATAGCAGCAGTAAAAAGTAGTCACACTGCTGGAAGTGACTATCAGTTTGCTTAAGCCAATCTTGATTTTTAGAGGACGTTGCAGACAGATCTGTATTGGTCATGAAGGGTTCGTGTCCGGCAGCAGCGATCGCCTCAAAAAAATTGTGCGCTAAGCTCACGTCTGGCTCTTGATGAAGATAGCTAATAAAAACTTTTTGAACTGAGCGAACAGGCTGGACTGAACGAGTAAGTGGTGGCGACTGGCGTTGTAAAGCTCTTTCTAAGGCACCCCGAAATTGCTTTTTAGTGACTTTTTCACCGCAAGCATCCGAAAGTTTTTGCCATAGTTTATAGCCCACATATTTTTCGATATATTCTGGATTAATCGGATAAATTTCTTCGTAGGTTTGTCCGTTCCAGGAGCCAATAAATATCTCGCGCTCTAAGTCAGTCAAATATTTTCCAGCGTGAAGATAGAGCACACGATCAACAGTTTCTAGAGCTTCTTTAATATTCATTTTTAGTAATCACTATGGTCACTTTTCTAATGTGATTTTGATAATAAGTAGATAGCACCAATTTATAAAGAGAATAAGCTTAGGTATTTGCTTTTACTCTTTTTGATTCTAGTTGGAATAAGATTCGATACCTTGATCGAGATCACACTGAGAATATTTTTTGCCTCCAGCCCTGTTGAACCCTTGGCGAACAAGCTTTCTTCTCCGGTGACAAAGACTGATAGGGTCTCAGATTAATACCTAAAAATATGGAAGAGTTTCTGAGCATCTTCTAAAAAAAATCTTCAATACCGAGGTCTTATGAACTTTTATGAGGTTTTAATTAATTAAGTTAGCAACAACTTTGTAGAGTTTTTATCATCACTCAGATAGTTGATCAAGATCACTTAAAAACTGAGATTTCTTGGTTCTCATTCTATTAAAAATTCGTGAAGCTAGTCACAACAAGCATCTAACTTTTAAGGTTTTATACGCGGTTATTCTTCGTCCTAAGTTAGATAAATTCCAAAGGAACCTCACAATGTTTGCCCCCACATTCAATCCAACTAAAACTATGATTCGCTGTGCGATCGCAGACTTACAAATGGGATATCGCGAAGTATATGGCTCATTCAAGCCAAAGTACGCCGATTTGATTAGTCAAGCCGCGATGACGACCCTAACTGCGATCGCTCATACTGATGCCCTGTATCACAACGTAGAACACACTATTTTGGTCACCATGGTCGGGCAAGAAATTTTGCGTGGTAAATGCCTGCTCGAAAGCGCGGTGACTCCGCCAGAGTGGACTCATTTTATGATTGCTTTGCTATGTCATGATGTGGGTTATCTCAAGGGCATTTGCCGCAATGACCAGCCCGATCAACACTGCTATGCCACGGGTATTGGGACTGAACAAGTGGCGATCGCGCCGGGTGCCACCGATGCCAGCCTTGCGCCTTACCATGTTGACCGCAGCCAACAATTTGTGGCAGAAACCTTTCGCAACTACCATTTAATTCAGATAGAAACCATTCAGCGGATGATTGAGCTAACCCGCTTTCCGATTCCCGATCAGGCTGACTATCAAGACACAGGCAACTACCCCGGTTTGGCACGGGCAGCCGATTTAATTGGGCAACTAGCAGATCCACATTACCTGGAAAAACTACCTGCACTCTTTCATGAATTTGCTGAATCTGGAACCAATAAAACGATGGGACATTACACACCAGATGATTTGCGAACCAGTTTTCCTGATTTTTTCCGCACGGTGGTCTATCCTCTGATTCAACCGGCATTGCGCTACTTGCAAGCTACCCCACAAGGACGGCAAATTGTGCAGGAGTTGTTTAATAATGTGGCGATCGCTGAACAACCGCGCACTCGCACAGCAAGCTGTCCATCGACCTCAAATCCAATTTTTTGCCAGCAGCGCTATCATTTCTATTTGCAAGACGACACCGAAACGCCAACCGTTGACCCATTGCCTGCATCCACCTCAATCAACGAGTCACCCATATCCTATTTCTGTTTGAACAGCGGGATGCCTATTCAAGGATGAGAAGTAGTAGGGCGAATGCACTCACAGTCTTTCGTTAGTCAAGTAGAATCGATGCACTATGATCTGTGACTTCTATCGTCATTTGGTTCAAATTTTAGAGACTGAGCCGATCGCACTGGCAACCGTCATTTCTATTAGAGGCTCAGTGCCGCGCGAAGTGGGAGCCAAGATGGTGATTTGGGAAGAGGGTCGTACGTTTGGCACGATTGGCGGTGGTGCTGGAGAAGCTAAAGTCATTCAGCAAGCAAAAACTGTATTGGCGACGGGCGACAAGCAACAGGTAGAGATTGATCTATCCGGTTCTCCTCAACGGGCGACTCAGGGGGTGTGTGGTGGCATAATGCAGGTTTTGGTCGAGCGTTGGTCTGGAGACTGGGCGATCGCCCTCATCGATCAAATTCTCACCCATCTCGAAGCCGGACAGCCCATAACCCTAGTCACTCCTCTCACATCTCCCTCACTTCCATACCTAATCACTTCTCACTCCGCACCACCGCCGCACTCCATATCGTCTACGCTTTTTACCGAAATCCTCCAACCGTCGCCGCTGTTGCTGATTGTTGGTGCAGGGCATATTGGCGAACAGCTTGCAAAAGTAATACATTTAATCGGATTTCAGGTAGCAGTGCAGGACGATCGCCCAGAGTGGGCAAACCGCGATCGCTATCCCCAAGCGAGCCACATTTTCAACGAGTCAATTATGGAAACCCTGGCGCAGCTTACGCGATATTTACAGTTGTCTGTTGCTCTTGTTACTCGCGGATATAAATACGATCTTGTCGCTCTCCAAGCGTTGCTTCACCGAGAAATACCCTGTGATTATATCGGTATGATTGGTAGCCAAAAGCGGGTGAAGCAAGTCTATCAAGCACTTGAGGCAGATACTGCTAAAGACAAACTAGCTGCTATTTATGCGCCGATTGGTCTGGATATTGGGGCGCTGACTCCCGCAGAAATCGCCGTTAGCATTGCAGCAGAACTGATTTGGGTGCGAAGCGGTGGCAGTGGCAAGCCGCTTTCAAAGAGGGCAGGGTTTTGAGTTTTGAGTTTTGAGTTTTGAGTTTTAGGAACCTCTGCCTCCTATTTCTTAGTCCCTATTTCCTTGCTCAAAGCATCGACTAGCCGCTGATTTTCCGCTGTGGTGCGAATGGCGACCCGGAAGGCGCGATCGCCCAATTCGGGAAAACTCATACAGTCGCGAATCAAAATCTGATGGTGTTGGAGAAGGTTGGCTTGCAGTTCGGGCACACTGCGATCGCTCTGAACCAGTAAGAAATTGGCGGCACTGGGCAGCGGTTGTAATCCGGGAATATTGGCAAGCTGTTGTTGAAATTTTGGGCGGGTAGCTGCCAGCCAATCCCAGGTTTGTTGCTGAAAGGTGGTGTCTTGCAAAATCACACTGCCCACTGCTGCCGCCAACGAGTTCACCGACCAAGGATCGCGCCATTGCTGCCAGCGCTGGATTCGATCAGGATGGGCGATCGCATAGCCTAACCGCAATCCAGGCAAGCTATAAAACTTGGTCAGCGATCGCAGCACCACCAAATTAGGATACTGCTGCACCCAATCAATCACGCTTTGATCGTCACCCGGCGGCAAAAAATCCATAAAGGCTTCATCCACCACCACCAATTTAAACTGGTCGAGATAGGGCGCGATCGCATCCCGTGTAAACAGTTTCCCAGTCGGATTATGCGGATTATTCAACAGCAAACCAAAATGATCGCCACTCGAAACTCGAAACTCGAAACTCGGAACTCGAAAATCTTTCAAGGGACATTCTTGAATGGTTGCCCCAAATGCTGTGAGTGCCCGTCGATAATCACTAAATGCCGGAGTGAAAAGGTAGGTTGCGTCTAGGTCTGCGAGTTCTCGACATGCCCAGGTCAGCAGTTCTGCGGAGCCATTGCCGGGTAAAATCCAGTCTGGTGAAATGTGGTGAAAGTTGCTGATGGCATGGCAAAGTTGGGAATAGGTGGGGTCGGGGTAGGCGTTCAAATCTCCTAGGGCAGCTTGAATGGCAGCGATCGCCGACGCTGGAGGTCCCAAAGGATTGATGCTAGCCGAAAAATCAAGGATAGCAGCGGGGGAACAGTGGGCGATCGATGCCGCCCAAACTAGGTTGCCCCCGTGCGACGGACGATAGACAGGCACGGATGCCTCAATCGAGTTTCTACTACTTGCCAACCGGAGCTACTTTTTCCTTAAACAATTTCCCAGCCGAGAAAGCAGGCACTTTCGTCGCTGGAATATCCATCTTAGCGCCAGTTTTGGGGTTGCGCCCCTCCCGTGCTTTCCGTTCCCGTGGCTCAAACGAACCAAATCCAACTAAGGTCACTTTGTCACCGCTGCCAACGGCTTCAACAATGGCATCAAGCACCGCCGATAAAACGGCATCCGCTTGTTTTTTAGTCACGCTGGCTTTATCAGCCACTGCATCCACTAATTCGCCTTTGTTCATGGGATTTCCTTCTAATACAGGACAAATTGGAACCGGGATCTCACTACAAAATCCCTTTGCTGGAATAGAATTTCGCTAAAACGCTGAAACTCATACTGACTCAAGTTTTCAATGTCCCATTCTAGGGGCTGCTCATTAAATCCGCATCCCCAAAACCTTTAAGTTATTTAGCTTTCAGGTGTTTTCCTTCTGATTTCGCATTTTACGCGTATAAGCCACTCCTATCGAAAAGCCCCTCTGATGTCACTAAAATCGCTTCTTAGACTCCTTGTCTACAAGCAATTAAGATTTCGATTTTTAGCCAAACGCGATCGCTGCTTCCCCTGCTATGGAATTGTTGCAACGCTCAAAAAGTTGAGTAGGCAGGGAATTTGCTGATAAGACGTGAATCGTATTTTTGGCAAATTCTAGTTTTGAGCGGGCAAAAACAACGTAGCCAAGGAGATGAAGGCATCCAGCGATCGCCCTGAATTACGGCTCCATCCATAAGCCAAATTTACCAAAAGCATCGCTTTAAAACTTTACGTGCCTAACGATTGAAACTCCCTTAAATCCGACCTTGCAACCGTTGAACCAGTTGATCCGCTTGCAAAACTCCCTCAATTCGATCCACGGGTTGCCCTCGTTTAAATAAAACTAAGGTGGGCAACGCCTGAATTTGATGTTGAGAAGCGATGTGAGGATACTTATCCGTGTCAATTTTTATAATTTTCATCTGCTCTTTCATTTGAGCATTCACTTGTTCCAAAATCTTCGCCATCATTTGACACGGACCACACCACGTTGCATAAAAATCAACTAACACAGGTAGCTCTGACCCGGCAATCATTTCATCAAAGCTTGTAAATTCTTTTTTCGTGGTCATGGCTTTTATCCTCTAGTGATGAACTGGTAGAAAGTCATTCTGGTTAAAACTTCACCTCAAAAATAACAATAAAGGCTAGAGACTTAACTTCCTCACTTCCGCCCCAATTTATTATCTTTCGCGTTTACCCTTTCCCCTGTTCCCTTTCCCCTTTTCCTCTATGATCATTGAGCGATCAGTTCAGCCTCAGTTTGGATGGGGGGCGTTGGGAGAAATAACAATGGAAGCATTGCCAGAAGAGTTGCAGCGGTTAAAGGGAAAAGTGGCGATCGTTACAGGAGCCTCACGGGGAATTGGCAAAGCGACAGCGCTGGCATTGGCAAGTGAGGGAGCCAGTGTAGTGGTCAACTATGCCAATTCTAAAGAATCTGCTGAACAGGTTGTGGCTGACATTATGGTGTTGGGCAGTCCAGCGATCGCGCTTGCTGCCGATGTTTCCAAAACCGATCAGGTGGACAGCTTGATCAGTGCGGTAATGGAAAAATTTGGGCGAGTTGATGTGCTAGTCAACAATGCCGGAATTACCCGCGATACATTGCTCTTGCGGATGAAACTAGAAGACTGGCAAGCGGTGATTGATCTCAACTTAACGGGAGTGTTTCTCTGTACCCGTGCAGTCAGCAAAATCATGCTGAAACAAAAAGCAGGGCGCATCATTAGTGTTACTTCTGTTGCAGGACAAATGGGTAATCCAGGGCAAGCAAACTACAGTGCTGCCAAAGCAGGCGTGATTGGTTTTACAAAAACGGTGGCAAAAGAATTGGCTAGCCGGGGCATTACGGTGAATGCGGTTGCTCCGGGGTTCATCACCACCGACATGACTGCCGACGTAAAATCGGACGAGATTTTGAAATTCATTCCGCTGAATCGCTACGGTCAGCCCGAAGAAGTGGCGGGGATGATTCGCTTTTTAGCCGCCGATCCCGCCGCTGCATACATTACTGGGCAGGTGATGAATGTGGATGGCGGTATGGTGATGGCGTAGAAGAATTTCCGAGCAAGTCTGATGGATTCATTGTTGCAATTGGCGTTGGCGTTGGGGATGATGGCGATCGCGATCGCCCTTTCCGCATGGCAAAAGTTGGGGCTGGAGTGGAACTTGGCCTTGGCAACTGGGCGCAGCGTCCTGCAACTGGTAGTGTTGGGCTATGTGGTCGCCATTGCCTTTGAAGTTAACAATCCCTGGTTTGGACTCTGTGTCGTTGCGGTGATGTTCATCGTCACTGCCATTGTTACCCGCAACCGTATTAGCCAAAAGATTCCTAAATTGGTGCCGATTGTGGCGGCATCCCTGTTAATTGGCGCAGCCTTGACCCTGGTTTACACTAGCCTGCTGGTGATTCAACCCCGCAGTTGGCTCGACCCGCGCTACTTGATTCCGCTCACGGGCATTATTTTAGGGAACGCCATGAATGGAGCCGCGATCGCTGGAGAACGATTGGTCAATGCCCTTAACTCGAACCCGCTGGAAATTGAAACTCACCTGAGTTTGGGTGCTACAACAGAGCAGGCGATCGCCTCTTACCGTCGCGATGCCATCCGTGCCGGACTGCTCCCTACTCTCAACACCGCCACCATCATCGGACTTTCCACCGTCCCCACCTTCATGGCGGCTCAACTCCTCGGCGGCATTCCCCCCTCAGCCGCCACTACCTATCAACTCGTCGTCCTATTCATAATCATCCTTTCCACCCTGAT
>Ga0209181_10006941_pt1 | contig 15700 bp, 3 predicted proteins | sample MAT05_FD_187208 | JGI IMG/M metagenome (GOLD analysis project Ga0209181, IMG submission 187208) | Freshwater microbial communities from Lake Fryxell liftoff mats and glacier meltwater in Antarctica - MAT-05 (SPAdes) (version 2) | ecosystem: Environmental > Aquatic > Freshwater > Ice > Liftoff... | reverse complement strand
AACCGTCACTGACTTTGATCCACAATGAATTGCCGACGACCAGCTTGCGCTTAACCCGCGGTTTGAATGCTAGGCAACGCGCACGCAGATTGGCTCGGCTGGAGGAATAGCCACCCGCTATGGCGGGGCGCCCAACGGATCGGGTGGGAGACGGTGCCTTCCATCCATTGCGGGTCAGCTCGCGTAAGACGCAGGAGCGCGGCCGACCCAGACTGGCTGCAATCGCGGCAGGTTTGAAGCCTTGCTGAAGTTGCGTTTGAATTAAGGTGCGCTCAGCCAGTGTGATGTGTTTGTATGTTTTTACCATCGCAACATTCTTTCATGAAAAATGTTGCACTTGGAAATCGAGCGGGCCATCCATAAAAATTTGCGACTTCTGTTTCCTCAGAATTGTGATTTAGCTTACCAGTGGATGTCTACGCGTAACAAAGTTTTTGACAACTATTCTCCTGTCGAACTCGTTAAGGGCTGGGGGTTTACTGGATTGCTGATGGTGCGCTCATATCTGGAACGAGCTACAAGTATGTAGATTTTGATCTAACATTCGGAATGCCGACCCTTGAATACCATCGTCAATGGTGTTGAGTGCTTTCATACTGATGAAATATAGGCGAAGGTTCTAACTATCTTTTGTGGCAAGCCTGTCAATCTCTGCAGCCATTAGAACAGATGACTCTTCAGCGCTGTAGTCTGCATAGCGCTTAGCGAATGCCTGCGCTCGTTGAGTGAATACGGGTTCCTCCAACAATCGAGACAACGTCTCAGCGATCGTTTCAGGCTTAGGATCACGCGGCACCAATCCTGCACCCAGCGCAATCACAAGACGTGCAACCAACACTTGTTCAAGATGCTGGGGAAACAGCAACATCGGTCTTCCCGCCAACAAAGATTGCGCACAAAGACCATGACCTGCATAAGAAATGACCACCTCCGCTTGTTTTAATGTTTCTCCTATACTGACAGGCCCGGGCACAACCTTGACACATGCGCTAGAAAACTGACCCACCCCTGCCGCGGACAAGCCGGGAGCAGCAAGTAACAAACACACATCCAAGTTTTTAATCGCCTCTAACACTGCTTGAAGCTCACGCATCTCTGGACGCAGATACGCGAAGATCCGACGACCCCTGCCTTCCGGCCAGACAGGTATCGCTCCAGTATCGTTGACGAACAATGGGCCACAATAGTCAGCCGGTCCACGAGTCTCATAATGATTAAGCTCTTTGAAGGTGTTCAAAAAAATCTTATCTACATCAAACAGTTCGCGATAGCGCTTAAGTTGAAAACCGCGTGCTTTCCCTAAGTGATTTAGCGTATCCACAACACGTTGCTCGGCAACCTGTAATCGACGCAAAGGTGTATTTGCCCATGGACGCAATGAAGGTACAGGAGTTTGATCAGGCGGTAGTTCAAAACCTGTCGCCGTTATTGCGATTGAAATATGTCGCAGGCGAGCAGCTAATAATGAAACAGGCGCATAAGAGTTGAGTATGCAATCCGGTTTCACAAAATCATAAAGTGATTCCCAAGCAGCTAACATCGAAGTCAGCGCTTTTGCATCGCAAAAACCGAACAAGCCCAAAATTTCGGCAAAGCTAGCGGGCTGCTCGTTGGCCCGCAAACGGCGATCTGGCCAATACGGTGCCTACAATACTGCAAATCCTTCAGCCGCCACAATCGAACCCGCATCACGCACGTCATTTAACGCGAACACCACTTGGTGTCCTCGCCGACGCAACTCACGCGCTACCGGCAACAAGCGTAGCGCGTGACCATAATTTGCACCGATTTCCCAAGTAATCAGAATCAGAGACATGGCGTTAAACCTATCGCTCTCTAGCCGCTTCTTTAAACGCTTTAGTCACTGGCGACAAGAGATATTCCATCACGCTGCGAGTACCTAAATTAATTTCCACTGAAACTTGCATCCCCGGAGCAAGAGGATATTTTTTGCCATCGGCATCGAGATATTGGTTTTTTAAATTCACTAATGTTTTGTAGGCAGTTTCAGTGCGCGCGCCTTTGCTTTGGCTTTGTGCTGTTTCGCTAGCGCCTTGGTCTGCGGCATCGGCACTCACATTGGCCACTACGCCTTCCACCATGCCGTACTTCTGGAAGGTGAATGCGGCAAGCTTCACTTTCACTTTTTGATCTGTATGAACAAATCCGATGTCATTATTTTTGACCCACACTTCCGCACGGAGTATTTCGTTTTTAGGAACGAGGGTCATGAGAATGGTGCCCGGGCTGGCGACTGTACCGGTGGTGTGTGTAGCAAGGTCTTTGACAATGCCGTCTTGCGGGGCTTTGAGTTCTAGGTAGGCGTTTCGATGTTCTTGTTTGGCGAGTTCTTGCTTGGCTTTTTCGTATTGGTTGGCGATGTCGACACGTTCTGATTGCAGTTGCCGACGATAGTCCGCAGTTATCTGCCCAATCTTGCGCTCTTCTTGATTGATGTTGTCGCGTGCAGAGGCAATGACGGCATCTTGTGCTCGCAGGTCTTGTTCTTTTTCGATGCGTTCGCGTTGTTTGTCGGTGTACATCAATTTGCCAGCGAAGCCATCTTTCATCAGCTTTCCGAAGGCGGCTTCTTGCTCACGATAGTGAGGCAAGGTTTGTTGCAGTTTCTTTTGCACTTCTTGTGCGGCAATCAAATCGTGCTTGGCTTTTTCTAGACTGGCCCGTTCGTGTGAAATAGCATTGTCGTAGGATTGACGATTAGCAAGGTATTGGGCGTTAACCTGCGTAAAGAGGGCTTCTGGCTCATCCGCACGATGGGTGAACAACGAGCCATCCAGTTGAGCGTCGATGCGCCGTAGGGCGATCCGTTTGTTTTGATAATCCGCCGTCAGTGCTTTGATGTCGGATTCTGACAAGGCAGTGTCCATGCGCATGAGTACTTGGCCACCACGTACCATTTGCCCTTCTTTGACGAGAATTTCTTTGACGATGCCGGATTCAGCAGGCTGCACAATCTTGAGGTAGGTGTCAGGGACAAGCTTGCCATCGGCCACTGCAACGATATCGAGCCGACCAAAAATTGCCCATAGAAATAGTAAAAAGAGAAAGACTAAGGTGGCCCATAAGACACGCCGACCCAGTGGACTCGGTGGCGCATCTTGCAAGCGCACAAGCGCAGGGTGAAAGTCGCGTGGATCGGCTTGGATACGGTTACCCATATTCTCGCCGAGACGTTCGTGCAATTGCACGGCGCGTTGGCCTATCCATTGTCCAACCCGACGTCCTGCCGAAGCTTGTTTGTTTGAATCTGGTGATTCGTTTGACTTAGGTGACTCGGGCGGCTGTTCTATTATTTCCATACTGCTGCTGTACTTTCTATTTGGTTTCTATAAACCTCTGGATCCCCGCCTGCGCGAGGATGACGGTGGTGGTTAATCATGTCTTCGTTTCGCACCCCAATGGCCCAAGGCCACTTCTTCTAGGGCGGGTACTTCCTATCGACGGAGATACCCGGACGGGTACGAGGCGCGGGGATGACGGTGGTCATTCATCGTGTACTGCTTTAATCGGTGATAGCGTCACTTAAATTTCAAGCTTGGGCTATCCTGCAAACAATTTAACGTGGATCGAATAACACAGTAAAACTGGGAACCCAGCGACTTTGAACACGACTGCCTATGCTCAATATCTGTCACTGGATCCCCGCTCAGCGTCCTTTTTCGCGGATGACGTACCTACAAGAATTTTTACAGTCTATTAAACCCTTCTCCCAATCCTTGAAGTGATTTAAGTCCGCCACAACCTTGCGATTTACCGGTTGAGCCGCTATAGCCCCAAGTGCCATTGTGACCGTGGTCATTGCTATCGAAGTGGTCTCCACAATGCGCGCTGTGTTTGCTTTCGTCGTCGCAATCAGCAAGCTGACTTATACGGTTCTGCACAGTTCGCCATTGATTAGCAATCTGGGCTGCAGTGAGCGGCCCGTAACCTCCATCTTTGTTTTGAGCGAGGTATTGCGAGAGTGCAGCGAAGTCGTAGTGCGGGTCTTTAGCAAGACGGGCGGTGATGGCATCACGGCCTTCTGTGTCGAAGTCATCACCTTTCTTTTTGTGTTGATAGTCGCCCTGACCTTGACTGTCGCTGTAGTTGCTTCCGGCTTTATGGCCGTCGCCGCAATTCGCGTTCACTTGGCCGTTGTTTGTGCCTTTTCCGACGAGGCTGCGAACTTTGCTTTCGTTCCATACAGTGCCATCCGCAAATTGGATGCGTTCAACGAGGTTGGCGTTGCCACTGAACCAGTTTTTAACAGTAACGCTGCCATTCTCGCCGGTGAGTTGTAGAACAAGGTCGTTGCTCTTGCGGGTGACGCTGACAGCACTGGTGGTGATGCCTTCGCCAAAGAGAAGGGTGTCTTGGTTGCCGTTGGTGGCGTCGTTCTCTTGGATGAGGTCGTTGCCGCCCTTCAGGCTATGCACATAGGTGTCATTGCCAGTGCCGCCGATGAGGGTGTCGTTGCCGATACCACCATCCAGAATATCGTCGCCAGCCCCCCCATCGAGGGTGTCGTTCCCAGCGTCGTCGAGCAAGAGATCAATTCCGGCTAGGCCGTAGAGCGTGTTGTTGCCCTTATTGCCAACAATGATGTTGTTGAGTTCATTGCCACGACCGGTGAGGTTGCTGCAACCCGTCAGATGAAGTTCTTCGACGTTAGCGGTCAAAGTGTAATTGACGGTGCTATATACCGTGTCGTAGCCTTCGTTGAATTTTTCGATCACGTCGTCGGTGCGGCATACCTTCGTGCTGCAGTCTTTGCCACCTTTGCTTTGATGTTCGCTGCCGGTATAGCTACCGGGGTTGCCCGGTGAGGTCCCTGCTCCATCGTTCTGGTTATAGTGGTGGCCTGGAGGCGGTGGATCTTCACCGTTGCCCAAACCTTCATTGCCATGGTGGCTGTTGGAGCCTTTGGTGCTACAGGTTTCATCCACGTAGTAGATGTCGTCTCCTTTGCCACCACTCATGCGGTCATAACCAAGTCGGCCGTCGATGATGTCGTTGTAGTCGGTGCCCACCAAGACGTCGTTGTGGTTGGTGCCGATGATGGTGCGACCCGTTCCGCTATTCGTACCAGCTTGTACCGTAAGCGTAAAGTCATCCGCCGCAACAGCGCCGTGTGTGTCGGTGGCGATCACATGCACCGAGACGACACCGCTGTTGGTGGCGCCTGGTGTGCCGGTGAATACCCCCGTGGCTGCGTTGAAGCTGAGCCATGATGGCAGTGCGCCGCCGCCCGTGAGGCCAGCAGACAGGGTGATATGGTCGCCCGTATCGATGTCGGTGAATGTCCCGTTTGGCAATGCAAAGTTGAACGCGGTGTTTTGCGTGGCGTTTTGATCGGCAATCGGTTTTACCAAGATAGGTGCATCGTTCAAACCTGTCACTGATACTTGTAAGTTCGATGCGGTACTGGTGACGCTATCGCTGGCTGCGTAGGCAAAGTTGTCTGTGACGACTTGACCTTGAGCGAGTGATTGAACCGCCGTGGATGCATTGGCAAGCGCGTAGCTGTAGGCGCCATCTACACCTAATGTCAGTGTGCCGTAGGTGCCTGCATAGGTGCCTGGAGCGGCGACTTTCAGTACGGTGCTTGCATCAACATCACTGTCGTTGGTCAGCACATTTCCCGTCGCGTTGAGCACGCCGTCTTCCGACACGGTAGCAACATCCGCCGTCACTTGTGGGGCGTCGTTGGTGCCAGCGATGGACACAACGAGTGTGGCTGGTGTCGCGACCACGCCATCACTTGCAGCGTAGTTAAAGCTGTCGGTCACAGTCTGGCCAACGCGCAGGGATTGAACAGCGCTACTGCTGTTATTCAGCGCATAACTATATGCACCATCTGCACCTAACATCAGCGTGCCATAGGTGCCCTTATAGGTTCCCGGTGCGGCAACAACGAGCGTTGTTGCGGTGTCCACATCGCTATCGTTGGTCAACACATTGCCTGTTGCGTTGAGCGTGATGTCTTCTTGCACGGTGGTAGTGTCATTCATCGCTACAGGTGCGTCGTTGGTGCCAGCGATGGTCATGGTGACGCTAGCGGTGCTGGTCGCGCCAGCAGCATCGGCTATGGTGTAGTTGAAGCTGTCGGTGGTTGTCACACCTTGTGCCAAGCTTTGGAATAGGCTGCCCGGGTTGTAGACGACGTTGCCATTGAGTAGGCTGACTTGTGCACCAGCAACCGACGTGGTGACCGCTGTAATGAGTCGGGTGTCACCCACATCCACATCCGTGTCGTTGGCAAGGAGTGTCGCCGCCGTGAGTGTGACTGAACCGCCATCTTCGGTGGCATTGCCAACATCGTTATTGGCGATGGGGGCGTCGTTGGTGTTGATGACGGTGATGTCGAATACGTCGGATACCTTGGCGTTCGCCCCATCTTGCGCGGTTAGCTTCACGCTAACTTTGCCCACATCACCATTCGCCGGTGTGCCTGTGAAGCTTCTCGTCGCCGCGTCAAAGTGCAGCCAGCTTGGCAATGCACTGCCATCAGCCAGTTTAGCCGAGAGGGTCAGTGTGTCACCCACGTCGATATCTGCAAATACGTTGGATGGAACAACAAAGTTAAATGCGGCATCTTCGTTGATGGTTTGATCGGCGATTGGACTTGCGAGCGTCGGTGCATCATTGGTGTTAGATACAGCGAGGTTGAATACGTCACTGGCAGTAGCGCCCGCGATATCTGTCGCTGTCACGCGTACGTCTACGTGGCCTACATCGCCATTCGCCGGCGTGCCCGAGAAGGTGCTTGTGACCGCATCGAAAATCAACCAGCTTGGCAAGGGATCGCCATTCGACAACGTGGCGCTGTAACTGAGTGTGTCACCCACATCAATATCGGTGAAGGTAGTGCTCGGTACAACAAAGCTGAATGCTTGATCTTGCGTAGCCGCTTGATTATCCAGCGTGCTCACTAAAACAGGCGCATCGTTGGTGTTAAGTACATTGATATTGAACACGTCGAATACGCTTATTCCCAGGGAATCGGTAGCTACCACGCGAACGTTGAGCGCACCTACGTTGTCGTTGGTCGGTGTGCCTGAGAATGTATTAGTAGTCGTATTGAAACTCAACCAGCTTGGCAATGGATCGCCATTGGCCAACGTCGCCAACAATGTCAGCGTATCGCCTGCATCCATATCGGCAAATGACCCAATCGGCAAGACGTAGCTGAATGCAGCATCTTCAGTAGCGATCTGATCATCGAGCGGTTGCGCAAGTATCGGTGCGTCATTGACGTTGGCAACAGCCAGCGAGAAGGAGCTCGACGCACTGACACCCGCGATGTCTGTGGCAATAACTTTGATCTGCACATTGCCTACGTTTGCGTTCGCCGGTGTGCCCGAGAAGGTGCTTGTGGCCGCATCGAAACTCAACCAGCTTGGCAATGGATCGCCATTCGACAACGTGGCGCTGTAACTGAGTTGATCACCCACATCAATGTCGATGAAGGTATCGCTCGGCACCACAAAACTGAATGCTTGGTCTTGCGCAACGACTTGGTCGTTGAACACATAGACAAGCTGTGGTGCGTCGTTAGTATTTGCAACAGAAAGATTAAAGGAATCGGATACTGTTTCCCCTGAAGTGTCCATCGCATTCACTTTGACAGCTAGTGTTCCAACGTTCTCGTTAAGAGGAACACCGCTGAAGGTTTGGGTCGCCGAGTCAAAGGACAACCAAGATGGCAATGGCTCCCCATTTACTAGTGTCGCGTAGGTGAAGAGGCTGTCACCCACATCGATATCTGCGAAGGTGCCCACTGGTAAAGTGAAACTGAAAGCTTGGTCTTCAATCGCGTTCTGGTCAGTGATGGCTTGAGTCTGCACCGGTGAGTCATTGACGTTGGCAACGGCCAGCGAGAAGGTGCTCGACGCACTAGCACCAGCGAGATCTGTGGCAATAACTTTGATCTGCACATTGCCCACGTTTGCGTTCGCCGGTGTACCCGTGAAGGTGCTTGTGGCCGCATCGAAACTCAACCAGCTTGGCAATGGATCGCCATTCGATAACGTGGCGCTGTAGCTGAGTTGGTCACCCACATCAATGTCGATGAAGGTATGGCTCGGCACAACAAAGCTGAATGCTTGATCTTGCGTGGCCGCTTTATCATGCAGCTTGCTCACTAAAACAGGCGCGTCGTTTGTATTGATGACAGTAATACTCATCATCTGCGATGTTGTAGCACCTAACGAGTCAGTCGCGGTTACCTTGATATCAAACCGACCCACATCAATATTCTCCGGCGTGCCATTAAATGTATGGGTCAGCGGATCAAATGCCATCCAGCTCGGCAAGGCATTGCCATTAACCTTCGTTGCGCTATAGCTCAGCACGCCACTTTCTGGATCGTTGAAGGCATTCGAGGGTATCGAATAACTGAAAGTCTGATCTTCCAGCAAGGTCTGTGCAGATAAAGGATTTACAGCCAGCGGCGCAAGGTTTTCCAATTGCGCGATGGACTGCGATGCGCCGCCCTCAAAGCGCACCTCCCAAATCGTCGGGCGATCAGGGTTCCAGTTTTTAACGCGAATAGAATCACCCACACCATAAGAAATCACCAGATCATTCCCATCACGGCTGGTCAAAATGTCCTCAGCCGTAATACCCGCACCAAATGAAATGAAATTAGCGTCGAAGTTTTCGCCGGTATCGTCGATGACATCGTTGCCATCGCCAACGTGGAACACATACATGTCCGCGCCTGTACCACCGATCAACAAATCATTACCCGTCCCTCCGGTCAACGTGTCATTACCATCGCCTGCACTAAGCTCGTCGTCACCTTCGTAACCGTAGAGTCGATCCTGCGTCGCCGTACCCGTCAGCAGATCATTGCCTACATCGCCCTGCACAACAAACGTGTTGAGCACAATGTCGCGGTAAGTTAGCACCGTGCCATCGGCAAAACGGAAATACTCCACCCCATGCGCACCATCTTCAGGATCACTCGGATCAAACCCTTCGATGCGCACTTCATCTGTGCCAGCCTCACCTGCACTACCAAAACCAATCCGCAATACACCGGGCGTTCCAGCAATGGGATCTGGTGCTACAAAGCGTAGATTGTTGTGTAAATCGGCCGCCGTAATACCAGCGCCAAATACGATCATGTTTTCTGGGCTGAGAGAAATCTCATCGCGTACGGTGAGCACTCCATCGCCGCGGTTGTAGAGATAAGTATCATTGCCCGAACCACCCTCGACGATATCGCTCCCTTTACCACCGGCAATAACATCATCCTCGGCCAGACCATGAATCACGTCATGCGTCCCAGTGCCGCGTAATACATCCTCATTGGCTGTACCATTGATCTCGAAACCACGTGCAATCAACTGCTCGTAGCTAATGGATACTCCGCTATAACTCAACACAAAACTATCGACAGCACGTGCTCCAAATGGCTGGTCCGCATCGAAACCATTCAACACGACACCATCATTGGTGCCCTGCAAATAGACAGTTAGCGTACGCGCATCGCGGTCGAAAGTTGCTACCAGATCATCCAACGAAAGCGCCGCCGCATGCGCAAACACAACCGTATTACTTTGGGTTAAATCAGACACATCCATCACGCTATCCAGACCACTGCCTTCGGTAACGAAGTAAGTGTCATCTCCTGCACCACCTGCCAGTACATCATCACTGCCCAAGCCTTCAAAAGAATCACCACCTGGTGTACCCGTTAAGAGATCAACACCAGGAGTCCCGCCAATATATATTCCACCTGCAAGCACATCGGCTAAGTGGCTTGTAGTGCCATCGGCAAATCGCATCAAATCAAAAGGAAGCGATTGCAGGTTATCGCCTAGAGCAATGCCCGATATTTTGATTGAATCTCCATCGTTACCGTAAAACACCTGCAAGTCGCCTCCGACCAACTCAGCTTGCACACTCGCTGCATTGATCCCATCACCAAATATAAGCGTATTACTATCGAAAATGGAATTGCGGTCGATGAGCGTATCAGCACCATCTCCCAGATTAAAGACGTAGCTATCGCTGCCCAGGCCTCCTTCCAGAACATCATCACCCGCACCACCAATAATCAAATCATCATCATCCAAACCTTGAATGCGATCTATCACTACTGTGCCCAGTAGCTCATCACGCCCGAATGAGCCATTGATATCAAAGCCGGACGCGATCAATTCATCGTAGTAACGGCTGGAACCATCAGCAAACTGGAAAAACTCCACCGCTCTTGATCCATACGGATCGGTCGCATTGAAATTCGAGAGGCGTATTTCATCGTCCGGCGTGCCTGTGTTCAGCACCAAGAAATTGCCGTCGTAACTTAGACTTAACGCATCAGCCGAAATACCCGGTCCAAAGACCACGCGGTTCTGACCTTCACCAAAGGTGTCATCAACGATCGTAAGTTTTCCGTCACCGACGTTAAAGAAATAAGTGTCATCGCCATTGCCACCCATCGCAACATCATTGCCTGGCCCAACCGTAAGCTGGTCGTTACCCGCACCACCGACGAGTGTGTCGTTGCCTGCACCTCCATCAATAATGTCGTCACCCGCACCGCCCACCACGGTATCGTTACCATTCCCCGCGTTGATTAAAATGCCTGCATCCGATGCGATCAACACATCATCCCCAATGCTGGCTTGATTCCATGCGCCATAGAAAGGCTCTGCAAACAAATCACCTGTCTGCGCATAGGCCACTGCATAGCGTCCACCTACTGGAATGGCACCCATCTGGGTATAGAGGCCAACATTAGACAAGCTGGCCAAACTGAACGGTGCGGAATTATTGGCGTGGATCAGTTCATTTTTTGCAGCGCTGATCAAAGCAGAAAAATCAACTAGACTGCTGCGCCCTTCAGCATCAATAAACTGCAAATGTGAAATACCTGGGCTGGTGTTTTCAGCAAACTGATTGTCAGCTTGGAACCACGGTGTGCGAATACTTCCTGCACTGCCACCGTTAAGTAGTAACACCACCTCGCCAGCATTATTCACATACACAGAAATATCCGCCAAACTAATACCGACGCCAAACGACAATGTATCCATATCGCCCAAAGCGTCTGACGGGTTACTGAAAATTACATCGTTGCCATCACCGCGATTAAACACATACACGTTGCTACCATCACCACCATGTAATTCGTCATTGTTTTGGCCGCCCGCAATGACGTCGTTGCCAGCGTCGCCGTACACGATATCGGCGCCATATCCCGCGCTGATTGCATCATCGCCACCACCGCCAGCCACCACATCATCATTGGCACGCGCATCAATGTGCTCGTCACCATCCGAACCATAAATAGTATCGTTGGCCACACTGCCGAGCACGACACCAGAGCCGCTGCTATATTGCAGGCCAATTTTTCCGCTATCCGCTCGATTGTCCAGGTCATTCAGACTGAGTGCCGTACCATCAGCAAACACAAAACGCTTGACGCCACTTTTGTTTATGCCCAATGCGTAGTTGTTATTGGATGCAATCAGCATGGCATCGTTCCCACCCACGCCAATGGCCAGCTTGAGGGTGCCTACATCGCCACCATAACCACCTTCATAACCACCATCGCCGCCGCCATAACTAACACCAACATTGCCATAATCAACCTGCACACTCAAATCGTCCGGGGTAATACCAGCACCGAACACGATTTCATCGCTTAGGAAACCATCATAGCGATTCTCCCAATCACCATCATATCCCTCGCCATCGTAACCACCATCGTAACCATCATCGTCAGAAAAAAAGTCACCGTACTCAATGGAATCAAATCCATCGCCACGGCCAAACAGAATAGTGTTATTACCTGCACCGCCATTGATGGAGTCATTGCCTACGCCGCCTTCCAGTGTGTCATCACCAGCACCTCCAATTAGCGTGTCATTGCCCGCCTGTCCACGCAAGATATCGCTACCGTATTCTCCCTGAATCGTGTCATTGCCATCCCCACCGGAAATCACATCGTCCCCTGTATCACCGACCATGAAATTGTCGGCAGGGTTGCCCAGCAAGATGTCGTCATCGGGTGTGCCCAAAATCAAGTTTTCATCGTTGGGATGCTCGCTGATTGCACGAATCGCCCCAGAACCCCAGACCGTGCCATCGGCAAAGATGATCTTTGTTACACGACTTTGCTCGTATTTGCCAAACCAAGACTGAAGTGTGAGCGTTTCACCCGTGTCTTTGATACTGATGACTAAACTGTTGCCAACGGTGCTAAGTGCAATATCAATGGGTGCTATGCCCACACCTAATTCCACCGTATCGGCATCACCAGAGCCATCGACAACAGCATCGATCACTACATCGTTGCCTGAACCACGGCCAAAACGATACGTGTCACTACCGGCATTGCTCCTGATGGTGTCGTTACCTGCGCTCGCCTCAAATGTTTCACTGCGCGCAAAGCCCTCAATCTCGTCATCACCCGCAGTGGCTTGAGTTGCTAAGGCAGCGAGGGTGGCAAAGTCCCAAGTTGTTCCATCAGCAAAAGCAATGCGGTCAATCGGGTTGGTCGTGTTGGAGTCAAGAAATTCGTTGCTCAAGATCAGCTGATCTTCAGTGCCTAGAATTGTGAGCACCGCATCATCGCCACGCCGCCGCACCAGTACATCCGCCGGTAAGGTATCGGCATTAAAAACCACATTATTGATGTCGCCCACTGCTGTGCTGTCGAACACTACATCTCGGCCATAACCGCGACCAAAACGGTATGTGTCGCTTCCGGCATCTCCCCACAGTACATCGCTGCCTGTACCACCATCCAGCGTATCGGCTCCGCCATTGCCAAACAATTGATCGTTGCCTGCGTTGCCAGTAATTACATCATCAGAATCATCATAGCCAAGTAAATAATCATTCCCGTTCATACCAATTAAAGCTTGGGCAAGAATGTGGTTCACGTCCCAATTCGTACCATCGTCAAACGCAATCCTCTCAATTCGATAGGGGCTGATTAAACTGTTATAAACGGCTTTTCCAAACCAATTTTTTACAGTAACGGTATCTCCTGTGTCTGAAATCGTAAGTAACAAATCATTGTTTTTACGGATCAGTTGTACGTCACTAGGCAACACACCCGCCTTTAAACGAATAATGTCGTTAGAATCGACACGCTCATTTTTTAGCTGAATCGTATCGTGGCCATCACCACGCCCAAACAAGATAGTTACATCACCCTCGTAATTCCGAGTGGGGTAATTGTGAATAGAATAACTGCTGAATCTAAAAGACTCAGGAGAACCAATAAAGTCATCGCCCTCCCCTCCATCAACTACATCATTACCGCCCCCAGCATCGATCCTGTCATTACCCGCACCGGCCAACACTATGTCATCGCCTAAACCTGCAAAAATTATGTCGTCCCCTGCACCTGCATCAATAAAATCATCACCATGATTAGCCAAAATTACATCATCACCATCATAGGTATAAATATGATCGTTATATCCACTGGCTATCAACTCATCCCGATTTTCGGTTCCTCGCCAGATAAAATGGTTCCCTATCTCTTCCATATTCCAAACTGTGCCATCAGCAAACTCAAATTGGCGAACAGTTGAATCGTAACGTTGATAATCTACGGTATAGCCACCCCAGAAGCCATCTATTCGCAGCGATGAACCAGCATCACCCGCAATTTGAACAACAAGATCCAAATGAGCCCCCCTGAAACCTACAGGCCCCCTTTGCGTTTCAATGGATAAAATCAAATCTTCGGGGCGAACCCCTGCTTTAAACCGCACCACATCATCAACGGACTTGGGCACTACCCATGAAGGACCCCATTGGTTATATTTCCTGGAAATAATAATGTCATTACCATCTCCACGACCAAACTTAAACACATCTAAATCAGGGGAAAAACTTGTAGACGAGTCTGGCTCAAGCATCACATCATCGCCCGAACCACCATCGTAAGTGTCCCCTCCTCTACCACCCATGAGCTGGTCGTTTCCGCCACCCCCTTCTAACCAATCTGCTTGGCTCCCTCCAACTAATGTGTCGTCACCACCCAGGCCCAACAAATGATTGTTACCTCGCCCATTTGCGGTTACGGTGTCATTCTCACTAGTACCTATTTGGGTTATATCAATCAGTGTATTGCCGGACCATATTGTTCCATCAGCAAACATAATGCGTTCAATTTCCGAAGCCGCACCGTTATAAACCGTACTAGCATAGTGATTCACTACACGCAGCGTATCGCCGCTAGATAAACTGATTATTAGATCTGCCCCTGCTACTACTAACGTTACATCTTCCGGCTTAACTCCTAGCTTCAGAGCAATCGTATCGACATTTCCTGCAACTGTGTCATAGTCAAATAAAGTATCGTGACCATCTCCAAACCCAAAGCGGTAGGTATCATTTCCATTACTTTCGGTTTGTTGCCAGAAGCGATTTGCCCTGCCATTCCATTCTGCATCCGTACCATATAAGAGATCATCGCCTAGCCCCCCATCGAGCACGTCATTACCTGTTCCACCAACTAGGACGTCATCGCCTGTACCACCAATAATTACATCATTGCCCTCATTGCCATTAACCCAATCATTTCCACCGAGAGCGTCAATGTGATTATTTCCTGCATCTCCATAAAGCGTGTCGTCGTCTTCTGTTGGTGTAAAGAGGCTACTAAATAGCAAAACCGTACCATCACTAAACATCACTCGTTCAATGCTACTGGACCTAACCCCCTTGATACCGGGAATAGAAAGAATGTCATCCGTACCTATAATTTGAATTACTTGAAAGCCACTTGATAAGTAACTGACTCTTAAATCACTTTTTTTCAGCCCACTACCAAAGAAAATCGTATCTGTACCACTCGTTTCTTGAATTTTATCGTGCCCACTCCCTCTTCTAAAAATATAAGTATCGTTACCTGCTGCCCCCATTAAGACATCATTACCTGGCCCACCATCTAGAACATCATCTCCTTCATGCCCAAAAAGTGGCTCATTACCAGCGTCCCCATAAAGCACATTGTTACCTGGCCCACCAATTAAGCGGCCATCACCGTTACCACCGTACAACACATCATCACCACCATGACCGTAGTAAGCCGTGTGTCCAGTTGCTCTAGCGGCCTGCGTAAAACTATCTAATATCCCCTGATAAGCAATTGGCTTACCCGTAGCGTCAAAGGCAAAGGCGAGTGTGGGGTCGCCATTATTAGTGAGGTGCTCTCTTAATGCGAAATAAGTAGTGTTTTGCGTATAGTTCAGGCCTCGTAGTGTGCGTCCTACTTCGTTGATAAGTAGTCTGCCTTGAACAGGGTCATTGCTGAGTTGAGTGTCGAGTAAGGCTTGTACGGGTGCCAAATTACCAAAGTCACCGTCGATCACCTCATTGGGCTGCCAGTCAATAGCGTCGTAATAGGTGCTGAGATGCGTCTGCGCCATGAGTTGGGCGTAGAGACCTTCCGCAAGTTGCTCATAAGCTGTTTGCCATACAGTCGCTTGAGTGTAACTAGGGTTTTGGAAGCTACGTCCATAAGCCTTCTCCAACACCGCCGCATGTCGCGCATCGAGTTGATTGGTTTTTGTTCCCGCAGTGATAGCATCTGCACCACTCCACGCGAAGAGTAGGTCTTCGAATTTAGCGAAGTCTTGGGTAATGTCCGACTCGTTTAGGAAGGCATCGAGTTTGGTTTTGAGCGTGTCGGTGGGTTTGCCTAAGTATCCTTCCTTCGTGT
>Ga0209181_10006940_pt1 | contig 15704 bp, 11 predicted proteins | sample MAT05_FD_187208 | JGI IMG/M metagenome (GOLD analysis project Ga0209181, IMG submission 187208) | Freshwater microbial communities from Lake Fryxell liftoff mats and glacier meltwater in Antarctica - MAT-05 (SPAdes) (version 2) | ecosystem: Environmental > Aquatic > Freshwater > Ice > Liftoff... | reverse complement strand
TGAGTTCGTCGCCCTGCAGCGCGCGCATCTCAGCCGCAAATTTTTCATCAAAAGGTACCGCCAATATTTGCGTAAGGATATCCGCGTTACTAACAGGCTTTTTGATTGAAGCTTTGACACTGCTGCGTTTTTTTAAGCCTAGATTTTTCATATTTACCCCTCCTGCACAACGCGCAGCACTTCTTCCAAGGTCGTCACGCCGCGCAAGGACTTCATCAAACCATCTTCATACATGGTGCGCATCCCGTATTCTTGCGCCAGTTTTTCAATATCGCCCATGCCAGAACGCTGCATGATCAAGCGGCGAATCGGATCATTCATTACCAAAAACTCCATAATCGTGGTGCGCCCGGCATAGCCAGAAAGCGTGTTGGCATTCGGCACGGGGCGATACAGCTCGATTTCTTTCGCGTCGCTGAAACGGCGCAATTTATGTTCTTCCACGACTTCTGGCAGCGCGAAATATTTTTCGCTGCTGCTGCTGTCAAGTTTGCGCACCAAGCGCTGCGCCAGTACGCCATTGACCGTCGAGCACATCAAATAATCATCGACGCCCATATCAAGCAGCCGCGTAACCGCGCCCGCAGCGGAGTTTGTATGCAAGGTAGAAAGTACTAAGTGCCCGGTCAGCGCGGACTGAATCGCGATTTTCGCGGTGTCCAAGTCACGCATTTCGCCAATCATGATGATGTCCGGATCTTGCCGCACGATCGAGCGTAGCGCGCTGGCAAAATCGAGCCCAATTTGCGGTTTGACCTGGATTTGATTGACGCCTTCCAGCTGATATTCAACCGGATCTTCAACGGTGATGATCTTGACGTCAGGCTGATTAATTTTTTGCAACGCGGTGTAGAGCGTGGTGGTTTTGCCCGAACCCGTTGGGCCGGTGACCAGCATGATTCCGTGTGGTTGATTTAAGACTTTCAAAAAGCCCGGCAGAAAATCATCGGTGAAGCCTAGGCTATGGAAATCTAATACCAGCGCTTCACGATCCAAGATCCGCATCACGACGGATTCACCGAAACTCGTCGGCACCGTTGAAACCCGTAAATCCAGCGACTTGCCCTGCACTTGGAGCATGATGCGCCCATCTTGCGGCAGACGGCGCTCGGCAATATTGAGCTTCGCCATAATCTTGACACGCGAAATAACGGCAGCGGTCGAGGAGCTAGGCGGTGACTCAACTTCGTGCAAAACGCCATCAATGCGATAGCGCACTTTGAGGCGATTTTCGAAGGGCTCAATATGGATATCTGAAGCGCGTGATTCCACTGCGCGCTGCATCAACAAATTCACCAGCCGAATAACCGGCGCTTCCGAAGCTAAATCGCGCAGGTGCTCGACATCATCTTCCCCACGCGCCGCTTCATCGAGATTTTCGACAATCGTACCCATCGCCGAACGACCCTGACCATAGTAGCGCTCAATCAAATCATCAATTTCCGAACGCAGGCCGATCCGCGCCGAAACTGGCTTGCCAGTCGCCATCGAAACCGCATCGACCGCAAAACGATCCAGTGGGTCGGCAACGATGACTTGAATTTCATGCTCAGACACGGCCACCGGGCAAACATGATGCGCTTTCAAAAATCGCATCGAAAGGTTGACGTCAGCGGGCGGCATTTCGGGCGCATCTTTCATGGCCATCAATGGAATGCCGAGCACCTCGCCGGTTGCCTCGGCCACATCGCGCTCGCTTGCCAAGCCAAGACGCGCTAGAAGCGCGGTCAAACTGGCTTCGTTGCCTTCTTCAAATAGACGTTTGGCGCGAACCAGATCGCTTTCTTTCAAGCGGCCTTTTTTGAGCAGTAATTCGACGACAATTTCTTCAGCTACCGCCGGGTCAAGGGCAGATAAAGTTACCACTAATGGTACCGCGACTGCTGGTTGTGCCTGGGCGCGGGGAAGCTCAGACTCTAGCGGCACTAGCTCCAAATCTTTCGGTTCCAGATTTTTCAGTTCCAGATTTTTCGGCTCCAAATCTTTCGGTTCCAGATTTTTCGGTTCCAAATCTTTCGGTTCCAGGTTTCGCGGCTCCGAATTTTGTGGGGCAAAATCTTGCACTTGAGCTAAAACCGACTTCATTACCATCGCCGCCGTGTTTTGTTCGGACGCGGCTGTTAGCGGATTTTCAGGGTCATTTGCGCGTGGCTTCTCAATACTCTCGACATTTTCGACACTCACGGCGCCGCCTCATTTTTGCCTGGCGCACTCGTTTCTTCGGCTTCTTCGTACGACTGAATGTGATCCAGTTGTATCAAGTTGTCGATGAACTTTCGATTCATCAGCGCCCAAAGTACGACTGGCGTTAGTGGCGGCAAAATCAAATAGCCGAATTGATACATCAACGCTAAAAAAGTCGGGCTCAAGTGGTGTTTTGTAATCGCTGCCAAGCCGCCGTCCAAAGTTGAATTAACGTATTGCAGCACATCCCAAACCACGCCATTTAACTGCACGAGCCAAATGACCACCGCACCGATGGCGATCTGACGCGCGCGAGTGGCAACGCTATTCGGAGTTGCAAGTGCAAGGCCGGCAATGACCGGCAAACCGTAGCCGTAAATCATCGGATTAATTATAAACTCAACCACGAGCTGTTTGCCGGGTTGCGTCTGAGCAACTAAGGAGCTCAGCACATTGAATACATGCTGATTGCGTTCAATGCCGACAAAAATTTCCGGCATCCAGCTTAATAAAACCGCTTTGCTTAGCCAGAGCACGGGCGTAACCATCGCGCCAGCAAAAGCAAACCAAATGAACAGTGAAAGCGGCAAATACAGCGCCGCAGCGAAGCACAGCGTACGAACGGGTCCAAACATAGTTATTTCGCAAAAATAGGGCGCAAGAGTTGACCGCGAAGCGTACCTTAAGTTCGCCTAGCCTGCGTTTGTTCGCGCTATCTCAATGATCGGCGTTTGAATTGAGACTGATTTTGGGATTGCTTAATCCCTGGCACACTGAAAGCTCCAGGATTTGCCGTGCGCCAAAAACCGCTTGTTTTCTATTGGTTCTCCACCCATTTGGGCATAAATAGTCACAAATCGTTTTGATAATAATGACTTAGCGCTAACTGCGGGTACCGAGAATAAAAATGCCCCGAATACGCCACTCGCACGGCCTTGACAGCGTTAGCACTGCACAATAGTGTGGTGAATTGTGGGAAAAAGTGGCTGATTGTGGGATCGTCGCGAAAAATACTCACAACGATTGGAATTTGACGGCAACTAATGACTTCCAAAAGCGGGGGTCGAGAAGCCTTTTAAGCACTGGAACTGTAAAGCGTAGGAAATTCTGACGCATTCGATTCACTTAATCTAGATTGGTCTTGGGCGCTTATGTTTTATGGCGAAACGCGGGTAAGTATCGATGAGAAAGGCAGACTTGCCCTTCCCACGGAACACCGCGCCCAAATTTCGGCGAACTGTGCGAACCAACTGGTCGTAACTTACAACCCATACGATACCGAGTGCCTTTGGATTTTTCCGAAGCCCGAGTGGGAGCGGGTGCGCGATCAGGTGATGCGCTTGAGCAGTGCAAAAGCAGCGCACCGTGAATTTCAGCGTCGTCTAGTCGGGTCAGCGGCGCATGTGGAGCTTGATAGTAGCGCGCGCATCGTTTTGCCGCATGCCGCACGCGCGCAAGGAAATTTTGGCAAAGCCGCAATTTTGTTGGGCATCGGTGAAAAATTTGAGCTTTGGAATGAAGCGACCCACAGCGCGCGAATGCTGCAGCCTATTTCAGAGTCGCAAGTAACCGCCGAAATGCTTGAGTTAAATTTTTGAGCTATGGACACGAACATTCCCCTCAAACGCGCGCACTTGCCGGTTTTGCTTGAAGCGGTGATTCGCGGCCTCAAGCTCAACCCTGATGGTTGCTATATCGATGCGACCTTTGGCCGCGGCGGCCACAGCATGGGGATTTTGGCTGGGCTTTCCGATACCGGACGACTTATTGCAGTTGATCGCGATGTTGCAGCGATTGCGGCAGCGAAAGACTTGGCCGAGCGAGATGCGCGGGTCAGCGTGCAGCATGCGAATTTTTCCGCAATTGACCGATTGCAGGATGTTGCCGCAGGTTCCGTCGATGGCATTCTTTTAGATTTGGGCGTGTCCTCGCCGCAATTGGATCAAGCCGAACGCGGCTTTAGCTTTATGCACGACGGCCCGCTGGATATGCGTATGGATCAATCGGTAGAACCCAGCGCCGCGCAGTACTTATTTGAGGTTTCCGAAGTTGAGCTGCTGCGTGTGTTGCGCGAATATGGCGAAGAACCGCAAGCGAAAAAAATTGCCGCAGCGATTACTGCCGCGCGCGGTAGTTTGACGCGAACTAGCCACCTAGCCAACTTAGTCAGCGACGTCAAAGGCCGTGGTAAGCCTGGCCGGCACCCAGCAACGCAGGTATTTCAAGCAGTTCGCATGGCCGTGAATGCGGAGCTGGAATCACTCCAAACCGGCCTACAAGCCGCATTCAATCTATTAAAAGTTGGCGGGCGCATGTGCGTTATTAGTTTCCATTCACTGGAAGATCGCATGGTCAAAGAATTTTTTAACGAACGCGCCAAAGCCCCAGCGGCTTCACGTCGTGATTTCATGGGTGGCAGTAATTTTATCGCTAGCGCGCGATTAATCAGCAAAAACAAAGCGAGCGACGACGAATGCCGCGCAAACCCGCGCTCGCGTTCTGCGGTGCTACGTGTGGCGGAGAAACTTCGGTGATTGTTCACTCGATGGCCAATGCCAACAATGCGCTTGCGCAATACACGAGCCCCTACATCCAGCCGCAGCCAAAAGCAGCTGCCCGAGCGAGCACGCCTGCGGCAAATGCTCCAGCCAAAAGCTTTGATGGCTCGCGTTTTACCGCAGTGGTGCTTTTGTTAGCCACGATTGCGAGCGGCGTGATGTTGGTCTATTCCCGGCACCAAGCGCGAGTACTGTTTCAGCAACTTGAAGCGTTGAGCACTCAGCACGACGAGCAACAAATCGAATGGGGCCGTCTACAGCTGGAGCAGGCCACGTGGAGCGAGAATTCACGGATCGAGCAAATCGCACGGGATCGGCTTGGGCTGGATTTTCCTGAGCAAACCAAAGTTGTGGTGATCAAGCAATGATTAAGCCACGCGCGCGTCCAGTCGACCTGTCCAGACGGCTGTATTGGCTGCTTGGCCTGCTGTGTTTAGGTGCTGGCGGCCTGCTGGCGCGCGCGCTCGACATTCAAGTCATTCGCAAAGAATTTTACCAATCGCAGGGCGACAAACGCTATCTGCGCGAAGTTGCGGTACCGGCCTATCGGGGTGCGATTTTGGATCGCAATGGTGAACCGCTAGCGATCTCAACCCCGGTGGTTTCGATTTGGGCAAACCCGAAGGAACTACTAGAGCAGCGTGAGCATTTAACGCTTTTAGCCGCCAAATTGGGGCTGCCTGTGGATTCGTTGCTGCAACGGGTCACGCAGTTTTCTGACCGCGAATTTGTCTATCTAAAGCGCCAAATGAGTCCGCAATCCGCGGACGCTGTGCTTGCGCTCGATATGCCTGGTGTTTATGCGCAGCGTGAATTTCGCCGCTTTTACCCGGCCGGGGAAGTGGTCGCACACGTACTGGGCTTCACCAATATCGACGATACCGGCCAAGAAGGCGCGGAGCTTGCGTTTAATAATTGGTTGGAGGGCAAGCCTGGCAAAAAGCGCGTCATGCAAGATCGTAAAGGCCAGCGTATTGCCGACGTTGCTGAGCTCAAAACCGCCGAGCCCGGACAGGATTTGGTGCTGTCAATTGACCGACGGATTCAATATCTGGCCTATCGCGAACTAAAAAGCGCGGTGCTAGAGCTCAACGCCAGTTCTGGTTCGCTGGTAATGATTGATGTACCGACTGGGGAAATCCTAGCGATGGTCAATCAGCCCAGCTATAACCCAAATGCGCACGTGCGTGATTCCGGCTCCAATCTGCGTAATCGCGCGGTCACTGACGTCTATGAGCCCGGCTCGGTGATGAAAACCTTCACCATCGCTGCTGCCCTCGAAAGCGGGCAATTTATGCCGAACACGCCGATTGAGACTAGCCCCGGGCGACTCCAGATCGCGAACTACAATATTGGTGATACCCACAATTACGGCCTAACCGACGTCAGTGGTGTGTTGATGCATAGCTCCAACGTCGGGGCTGCCAAAATCGCGCTTCAGCTTTCCAGCGAACAAATGTCGGATGCACTGCGTCGCTTTGGTTTTGCACAAGTTAGTGGCTCCGGTTTTCCGGGCGAATCGCCCGGCTATTTACCCGATGCAAGTCGTTGGCGGGAAACCGAAAAAGCCACGGTCGGCTATGGCTACGGATTGTCGGTCACACCCCTACAAATCGCCGCTGCCTATGCTGCGATCGGCAATCATGGCCGTATGCGCGCACCTAGTTTCGTGAAGGGCTCGAATAACCCGGATGCCGCAGTGATTGACCCCAGCGTCGCTGCGGAGCTGATGGTGATGCTGGAAAGCGTTACCTCTACACAAGGTACTGGGCAGTTGGCGCGTGTCAGCAATTACCGTATCGCAGGCAAGACCGGCACGGCGCGCAAAGCCAGCGCACAGGGCTATCAGGCGCGTTATGTGGGCACTTTTGCCGGACTTGCGCCGGCAAGCAATCCGCGCATCGCCTGCGTCGTGGTTATTAACGACCCGTTGGGCCACGCTTACACTGGCGGCGCGATTTCCGCACCGGTATTTTCAAAGGTCACGCGTGGCGCGTTGCGACTACTCAACGTAACGCCAGATGCGCCAATGAGCGTTGGCGTGATCGATCAAATTACGCCGGAAATGCTTGACGCCACGGCGGAAGCAGTTGCTGACCCGGTGCTGCGATGACCGTCACTACGGCAATGCGTGCGCATCGACTTGCGGATCTATTGCCAGAGGGCAGCGCCGCAGTGCCCGAGTTGATGCTTTCTGCGCTTACGCTAGACAGCCGCGAAGTGCAGCCCGGTTGCGGCTTCGTGGCCTTACCTGGCGCAACTCAGCATGGCATGAGCTTCGCGCTGCAAGCCCAGGCCGCAGGTGCCAGCGTGATCATCTGGGAGCCAGCTGCTGGCGTTAGCGTTCCCCCAGAACTGACAATACCGGCAGTTGCGGTGGATCATTTGCGCACGCAATTAGGTGCGATCGCTGCCAGGCTATATGGCGAGCCCTGTGCTGCACTTCACATCGTTGGCGTGACTGGCACGAATGGCAAGACCTCGACGGTACTGCTGCTGGCGAAAGCGCTTAGCCTGCTAGGCCAAAGTTGCGGCAGCATTGGCACGCTAGGTGCGAAGCTAGAAACGGGCGCAACGCTGGAAAGTCGCAGCGATCATGCGGAAATTGAATTGGCGGAAATTGAATTGGTTCAGACAGATGTTCGCACCACACCGGACGCGATTAGCGTGCAACATGCGCTGCGCTGGTTTGTCGATCAAGGTGCAAAAACTGTGGCGATGGAAGTCAGTTCGCACGCGCTAGATCAGCAGCGGGTCGCGGGTGTGCCGTTTGAGCTTGCGATTTTCACGAATTTAACGCGTGATCATTTGGACTACCATGAAACCATGGCAGCGTATGGCAGCGCAAAAGCGAAATTATTCAAGTTTGCATCGCTCAAATCAGCTGCAATCAATATTGATGATGAGTTTGGCCGCACGCTTTACACGCAGCTGGCACCCGCCGTGCAGGGCATTAGTTTTGGACTCAGTGCGGACAGTCAAGTGCGCGCCGAAAACATCGTACTCAATAGCCGTGGGGCAAGTTTCACGCTATGTGTCGGCGATCATCACAACTTGATCCAGACCGCGCTCTACGGCCGGTTTAACGTCGTCAATCTAGTGGGCGTTGCCGCTGCACTCATTGCGCTAGGCTATTCGATGGGTGAAATCACGTCGGTACTTCCGATGTTGCAGCCGGTTGCTGGGCGCATGAATAGGCTAGGCGGCGGCGATCAAGCGCTGGTGGTGATCGACTATGCGCATACTCCCGACGCATTAGCGCAGGCGCTGATTAATTTGCGCGAACACTTAAGCATCACTGACAGCCAGTCTGGCGAGCGGGCAAACAAACTAATTTGCCTGTTTGGTTGCGGCGGTGATCGCGATGCTGGCAAGCGCAGTTTGATGGGCAGTGCCGCTGCGGCCTATGCGGATGTGGTGATCGTGACCAACGACAATCCGCGTAGCGAATCGGAAGGCGCGATTACGGATCAAATCTTAGAGGGTATCAATACCCCCAATGTCACAGTCGAGCATCGCCGCGATCGCGCTATTAAGCTGGCAATCATGCAGGCGAAACCAGGTGATATCGTCTTGATAGCTGGCAAAGGCCATGAAAACTATCAGGAAATAGCAGGCGTCAAGCACGCATTTGATGACTCAAAAGTAGCGCAAAGCGTGCTGGAAAAGCAAAAACTGTCGTTAACCGACGGCATGAACTTAGCGCTTAGCGCGATCATAAGTTTAGTGGGTGGCAACCTGATCGCGTCGGATATAGATGAGCAAACGAGCTACGTACAAAGCATCAGCTTCGACACGCGCACGCTAGAGTCAGGCGCGATTTTTGCGGCGATAAAAGGCGAACGTATCGACGGCCATACTTTGCTCACTCAAGCCCAGGCGCAGGGGGCAGTTGCGGCCTTGGTGAGCGTGCAGTGCGAAAGCAGTCTGCCACAGATTGTGGTACCAAACGTCAAAGTCGCACTTGCGCGTCTTGCAACGGCGTGGTGCCAGCGCATGCCGGCAAAGCGAATTGCAATTACCGGCAGCAACGGCAAGACGACTGTCAAAAATTTAACTGCCAGCATTTTGACGCAAGTCGGTGAAACGCTGTCCACCGCTGGCAATCTAAATAACGAGCTAGGCTTACCGTTAACGGTATTGCGTGTCCGCCAAAAGCATCAGTTTGCGGTGCTGGAAATGGGTGCGGGTAAGCCGGGCGATATTGGCTATTTAGCCAGCATCGCGCGCCCAAATGTTGCGCTGGTTAATAACGCAATGGCAGCGCATCTGGAGCGCTTAGGCGACGTGCACGGCGTTGCCGAAGAAAAATCCTCGATCTATCGCGCATTGCTGCCCGGCGGCACGGCCATTATCAATCTGGATGACGCTGAGCTTCCCTGCTTTTTGCATGCCGCAAGCCAAGCCGGTGCGGCAAAGCTAAGCTTTTCGCTCAACAGCCCCGCGGCAGATGTTTATGCCACTGATGTGAAATTAGGATCGGCTAGCCGGTTTACCCTGCATTGCCCGCTCGGCAGTGCGCCTATAACTTTGGCTTTGGTCGGCTTGCACAATATTCGCAACGCCCTTGCCGCTGCCAGCTTAGCGCTTGCCGCAGGTGCCAACTTGGCGCAAATCAGCGCCGGGCTGAATGTAGCCGCCAGCGCTAAAGGCAGGCTGCAAATAGTTGCGCAGCCGGACGGCTGGAATTTGCTAGACGACAGTTACAACGCCAATCCAGGCTCGGTAAAGGCTGGCATTGACGCATTGGTGGCACTCGGTGAACCGGCTTGGGTCGTACTAGGAAACATGGCGGAACTGGGTGATAACGCAGACGCCTTGCATTGTGAAGTTGGCACATACGCGCGCGACGCGGGTGTGGAAAGGCTATTTTGCCTTGGGGCGCACGCCGCACATGCGGCGCAAAGCGCAGGCACTATCGGCGAGGCTTTCGGCGACATCGACGCATTGGCGCGAGCGCTAAAAGCAAACTTGGCGCAATCGTCAGCCACAAATAGGCGCGTAAATCTGCTGGTCAAGGGCTCGCGCTCGGCGGGTATGGAGCGCATCGCTGTGCTACTTGGCGCTGACATCGCCAATGCAGGAGGCCGCTGATGCTGCTGTGGCTCGCGAAAAACTTTTCTACGCAGTTTGCGCTGCTCAATGTGCTCAATTACATCAGCTTCAGGGCCATTGCAGCGACGATTTGCGCCCTGGCGATCTCATTGATGTTTGGTCGGGCATTTATTCGCACATTAAGCGCGCAGCAAAAAAAATCAGGCGGTCAACCGATCCGTACTGACGGGCCGCAATCACATTTTTCCAAAGCCGGTACACCGACCATGGGCGGCGGCTTAATCATTTTGGCGATTAGCGTTTCGACGTTGCTATTTGCTGATTTAACGAACCGCTACACCTGGACTTGCCTTGCTGTGCTTTGGGGCTTTGGCTTAATTGGTTGGCTAGATGACTACCGAAAATTAGTTTTGAAAGACCCGAAAGGCTTAGCCTCGCGCTGGAAATACCTGCTGCAATCGATTTTTGGCCTGGCGGCCGCCGTTTTTTTGTATGTGACGCGCGACGCCGCTAGTGCCACTGAACTCTATATTCCCTTTTTCAAAGACATCGTGATCCCACTCGGCGCGTTCTTTATCGTTATTGCCTATTTTTGGATCGTGGGCTTTTCCAACGCGGTGAATTTGACCGACGGCTTAGATGGCTTAGCGATACTGCCCGCCGTGATGGTCGCCGTTGGTTTAGGCATATTTGCCTACGTTTCGGGCGACGTTGGCCACGCGAAATACCTGCTGTTGCACCATATTCCCGGCGCTGGCGAGCTTGCCATCATCGCCGGTGCCGTTGCAGGCGCAGGCTTAGGGTTTTTATGGTTTAACACCTACCCTGCGATGATTTTCATGGGCGATGTCGGCGCTTTGGCACTCGGCGCACTGCTGGGCGTGATGGCAATCATCGCGCGTCAAGAACTCATTTTGGTGTTGATGGGCGGCATTTTTGTGATCGAAACGCTGTCCGTCATCATTCAAGTCGGATCGTATAAAACACGTGGCAAACGGGTTTTTAAGATGGCGCCGATTCACCACCATTTTGAATTGAAAGGCTGGCCCGAGCCGCGCGTAATCGTGCGCTTTTGGATTATCAGTGTGGTGCTCGTTTTACTTAGCCTTGCAACGTTGAAGGTGCGCTGATGGCCGCAGTAATGAACATTGTGGCGCAGCCGTCAAAGCTCAAGCAAAACAGTTTTGTCGAATCCAAGTTGGAGCAATTTCCCGCTTTGGATGGCTGGCTGATGGTAGCAGGCTGTGGTCTGCTGGGTTTAGGCTTAGTGATGGTAACTTCAAGTTCCCTCGCAATTGCCGAAGCACAAAACTTATCGTCCTTTTACTATGCAATCCGGCATGCGATTGCGATCGTAATTGGCGTCATGCTGGCATTTGTGTTTTATCGGATGCCGCTTGAAAGCATTGAGCGCGTGTCCATTTGGCTGATTTGGGGTGCATTGGCGCTGCTGATTTTGCCCTGGATACCTGGGCTTGGCGTACGACTAAACGGTGCTCTGCGCTGGATTGATCTTGGCTTTACTAATTTCCAAGTCGTCGAAGCCACGAAGCTACTCATGATTATGTACATGGCGGGCTATTGCGTGCGCCAACGCAGCCAGTTGCCAGTGCAGTGGCGCGGTATTTTGAAGCCACTGGGCATGACCAGCCTAGCGGTGTTGCTATTACTGTCGCAGCCTGATTTTGGTTCGGCAACGCTCATTTTAGCGGTCAGCTTGGGCTTGCTTTGGTTGGCGGGCGCGCGCGCAAGCTATTTCAGCATCATCGCGATCATCGGTATTACCGCCATGGCTGGCATTGCTGTGCTGGAACCTTATCGACTGCAACGCTTTGTCGGGTTTTTAGACCCGTGGGCCGATCCTTACAAATCTGGCTTCCAACTGACGCAAGCGTTGATCGCGGTTGGACGCGGCGAATGGTTTGGCGTTGGCTTAGGCGATAGCGTACAAAAACTATTCTATTTACCGGAAGCGCACTCGGATTTTATCGTCGCGGTAATCGCCGAAGAACTTGGGCTTTTTGGCATTGTCCTGGTACTGGCCTTGTTCGCGCTGCTTGTCGGCCGCGCGTTTCAACTGGGCACTCGTGCATTGGCGTTGGGCAAGTATTACGCCAGCTATCTTGCGTATGGCATAGCACTTTGGTTTTCGCTGCAGGCGCTAGTCAGTATCGGCGTCAATTTAGGCGTGCTGCCCACTAAAGGCTTAACCCTGCCGTTGATCAGTGCGGGTGGCAGCTCGGTAATGATGTCAGTGGCCGCGCTCGGATTGCTTTTTAATGTGAGCCGCATTGTGAGAAGCGCAGCGCCTGTGTCCAACCCGGCATTAGGGTCGGCCGCTGTAGGCTATAAATCATGAGCGGGCCAAGCATCATGATTATGGCGGGCGGCACTGGCGGCCACGTTTACCCAGGTCTTGCCGTCGCGGCAGTGTTGGCAAAATGCAATGTCGAGGTTAACTGGCTGGGGTCGGCAAACAGCTTTGAAAGCAAACTAATTCCAACGCAGCAGCTCAATTTCCACGCCGTAAACGTCGCTGGGCTGCGTGGTAAAGGCATCATGCAAAAGCTCGCAGCGCCATGGATGCTGGCGCGCGCGGTGATGCAGGCACTAACGGTGTTTCGCCGCATTCGCCCGCGCGCCGCCATTAGTTTTGGTGGCTTTGCAGCAGGCCCGGGCGGCATCGCGGCGACGTTGTTGCGCGTGCCACTGTATGTGCATGAGCAAAACCAGATTCCCGGCATTACCAATCGCGTGCTTGCAAAGTTTGCGCGCCGCGTGCTTTGCGGCTTTCCGGGCAGTTTTACACGCAGCAGTTTTACAGGCGGCAGTTTTACGGGCGGCAGTTTTACAGGCGGCAGTTCTGCCGCCAACGACAGGCGAATGGACTATATCGGCAATCCAGTGCGTGCGGAAATTATTGCTATCGAAGCGCCTACAATACGGTTTAAAGATCGCAGCGGCCCACTGCGGCTACTGTGTTTAGGCGGCAGCCTAGGCGCAAAAGCGTTGAACGAGCTGTTGCCGCAAGCAATCGCACTTTTGCCCGAAACGAACCGGCCAACGGTGCGGCATCAAGCCGGCCCTAAATTATTGGATAGCGCACGAGCTTGCTACCAGCAAGCCGGGCTAGACGCCGCACAAGTGGTGCCGTTTATTAGCGATATGGCGGATGCATACAGTTGGGCGGACGTGGTGATTTGTCGCGCGGGCGCGCTAACCGTAGCCGAACTTGCGGCAGCCGGTGCGGCGGCAATTTTGGTGCCATACCCGCACGCGGTGGATGATCACCAAACTGCAAACGCGCAGTTTTTAGTCGACGCAGGTGCTGCGTGCATGGTGCAACAGCGCGATTTAGATCCGGCCAAGTTGGCGCAGTTAATTTCGCAACATTCCGACCGCAATTTTTGTCTGGCGCGGGCGCAATCGGCGCGCAACGTGGCAAGAACCGATGCCGCAGAACGCTGCGTCCAGATCATTTTGGGGGCGCCATGACACGCTTGAGCAATCCACATTTCGCTCCTGGCCGCGATGCGATGCAGGCCTTTCGCTGCGTCCATTTCGTTGGCATTGGCGGCGCTGGCATGAGCGGCATCGCCGAGGTATTGCTCACGCTTGGCTATCACGTGCGCGGCTCGGATAGCTCGAACTCCGCCGTCGTTACACGATTGCGAGACTTAGGCGCTGAGGTTTTCATTGGCCATCACGCCGATCATGTGGCCGGTTGTGACGTCGTGGTGAGTTCCAGCGCGATTGCTGCCACTAATCCAGAACTGGTCGCCGCACGCGCGGCGCGCATTCCGGTGGTGCCACGCGCTGAAATGTTGGCGGAGCTTATGCGCTTTAGACGCGGCATCGCGGTCGCTGGCACGCATGGGAAAACCACCACCACAAGTTTGACCGCATCGGTGTTGGCGGCTGGCGGCTTAGACCCCACTTTTGTTATTGGCGGACTGCTTAATTCGGCCGGAACAAATGCCAAATTAGGCTCTGGCGAATGGTTAGTGGCCGAAGCGGATGAAAGCGATGGCTCGTTTTTGTTGCTACAGCCCCTGCTGGCCGTGGTCACCAATATTGATGCCGACCATTTAGAAAATTATGGCGGCAGTTTCGAGACGCTAAAACGCGCATTTAGCGAATTTTTGCACCACTTGCCATTTTACGGGCTGGCGGTGCTGTGCACGGATGACCCGATCGTTGCCGAGTTAGCGCTAAGCTTGCCGCGCTCGGTGCTGAGCTATGGCTTGAATGATGGCGCTGACATACGCGCAAGTGATTTGCGTCAAGACAAAGCACAAATGCATTTTAATTTGCACCTACCTGGCGCGACGCCCGGCAGTCGAATGTCGATACCCATTACCCTGAATTTGCCCGGCACTCATAACGTTTTGAATGCCTGCGCTGCCGCTGCGGTCGGCCTGCAATTGGGGGTTTCCGCATCCGCGATCACCCGCGCCTTGAAGCAATTTAAAGGCGTCGGCCGCCGCTTTAATGTGCGCGGTGAACTTGCCTTAGACGATGGCAGCGCGCTTTTCGTTGACGACTACGGCCACCATCCACGCGAACTCAAAGCCGTGATTGAAGCCGCGCGCGGCGGCTGGCCAGAACGCCGTCTAGTGGTCGCATTTCAACCGCATCGCTATAGCCGCACGCGCGATTTGATGGAAGATTTTGCCGAGGTGCTAAGCCTAGCCGACGCACTGGTTTTAACTGAGGTTTACGCCGCAGGCGAAGCACCCATCGAAGCCGCCAACGGCCGCGCCCTAGCGCGCGCGGTACGCGCACGTGGCCTAGTCGAGCCGGTTTTTGCCGCAAGTTCAGCTGAACTCAGCAAAGTATTGCCGGGCGTGCTTAAAAATGGCGATCTATTGTTACTAATGGGTGCTGGCGATATTGGTCAACGCGCGGTTGAACTTTCCCAACGCGGACATTTAAGGAGTGATCTATGATGCGTGCACACGCTGATTTCGGACGCGTAGCCGTAGTCATGGGCGGGACAAGTCGTGAGCGACAGGTCAGTTTGTGGAGTGGCGCTGCGGTACTTGAGGCGCTGCAAAGTTTAGGAATCAATGCATTTGCGCTTGACGGCATTCCAGCATTGTTAGCCGCCGTGCACATGAAGCAGTTAGATCGCGTTTTTATTATTTTGCATGGCCCGGGCGGTGAAGATGGCACGCTGCAGGGCGCACTCGAAGCCATGCAAGTGCCCTACACCGGCTCCGGCGTGCTTGCCTCAGCGCTGGGTATGGACAAAATTCGCAGCAAACAAATCTGGCAGCAATTAGGCCTATCGACCGCAGAGTTTTGCATCGTAAGCGCAAGCGACACCGCGCTGAGCCTACAAGAAAATTTCGGCCTGCCGATGGTTATTAAGCCTAGCCAAGAAGGCTCGACGTTTGGCATAACGCTTGCGCGTACATTTGAGCAACTTGAGTCAGGCCTAAAAATCGCGCGCGACATTGGCGGTGAAATTCTAGCGGAACGCCTAATTGAAGGCGACGAATATACGATTGCGGTTTTAGACAGCTTTGACGGCAACGGTGCGCAAGCGCTACCGGTGATCCATATTGTGCCAAAGCAACTATTCTATGATTTCGATGCCAAATACATTTCCGATTCGACCGAATACCGAATTCCGTCCGGCTTAAATACGGACGCAGAAACCGCTATGAAAGCGCTAGCCTTGCGCGCATTCGACGCGCTGGGCGCGAAAGGCTGGGCGCGTATAGACGTGATGATTGATTCCCAAACGGGCGCACAATATTTGTTGGAGGCTAACACCGCGCCTGGGATGACCGGCCATAGTTTGGTGCCAAAAGCGGCGCAAAGCGTTGGCATTGGTTTCCCTGAATTGTGTCAGCGAATTCTGTTGAGCAGCCTTGCTTCAGAACACGTTCTAGCGCCTAT
>Ga0209181_10006935_pt1 | contig 15713 bp, 11 predicted proteins | sample MAT05_FD_187208 | JGI IMG/M metagenome (GOLD analysis project Ga0209181, IMG submission 187208) | Freshwater microbial communities from Lake Fryxell liftoff mats and glacier meltwater in Antarctica - MAT-05 (SPAdes) (version 2) | ecosystem: Environmental > Aquatic > Freshwater > Ice > Liftoff... | reverse complement strand
TTTTTCGCAGGCTTTTGCAATAGTTGCATTTGCCGCAATATAACCCAAACGCCAGCCGGTCATTGCATAACCTTTACTCAACCCGTTGATAAGAATAACCCTGTCTTTTAAAAAATCAAACTGGGCAATGCTTTCGTGCCTGCCCATTGAAGTTTTAGTGGAGTTGGGCTCTCCTTCAAAATTGATGTACTCATATATCTCATCGCTCATGATGAAAACTTGCGGATGCTTTTTAAATACTTCTGCCAACGCAATTAACTCTTCCCTTGAATATACTGCCCCGCTTGGGTTACAGGGCGATGAGAACATGAATAGTTTCGTTTTATCCGTAATCGCCGCTTCCAATTCTGCCACCGTAATTTTATAACCATTTTCAATAGTAGTACGCACAATTTTTACTTCGCCTCCTGCCATACGTACAATTTCTGAATAGGTTACCCAAAAAGGAGAAGGAATAATCACTTCATCTCCTTTATCAACAATGCTCATCACGGTATTGTAAATACTTTGTTTGGCGCCGGTACTTACAATGATTTGGTCGGGAGTATAATCCAGGTTATTGTCTCTTTTTAATTTGATACAGATGGCTTCCCGTAAATCCAGGTAACCCGCTACCGGTGTGTAATGGCTGTAATTATCATCAATGGCTTTTTTTGCAGCTACTTTAATATGGTCGGGTGTATCAAAATCGGGTTCGCCCAAACTAAGGTCTGTAATATCCAGCCCCTGTGCACGTAACTCACGGCCAAGCTTGGCCATTTTTAAAGTTTCGGGTTCGTTAAAGCGTTGAAGTAAAGAAGACAATTGCATGAGTTGGTTTTTGGTTGCAGGCAAAAATAGTTATTTATCGTACGTAAATAAAACAGAAGACAAATCAGGCCTTATTTTATATTTCCTTTTCCGTTCATAATCATAAATAACCCTGCCCAGGTTTTTCATAAACGGAAAACCAACGGTTTCATAATCGTATTTATCATCGTTTAAAATACCATCGCTGTTGCAGTAAATAATTGCCGAAACAAAGAACTCGATTTTATTTTTATAATCAACAATGTATGCCGCATCAATCACGTGTCCGTAAGCATCTCCAACCTTATTAAAAATGCGGATATTTTCATCAGGCTTTTCTTTTGCAGCACCGTAATATAAAAACTTGCAGTAAGTTGGCCAGTAAGCAGCAGTATCGGCAGCATAAGGCGGGTACTGGCTTTCGGAAGGGTACTGACTCATGTATTTTAAAACAAATTGCCTGTCATCTTCTGTAATATTAAAACGTTCGCTGGCTTTTAGCTTATCAGTAAAAACAATTCCGATAACGATCTTATTTAATTCCTCAAGCCCCAACCTGTTCTTTTTAGAAAAGTCCATTGTTTTATTTATCAGCTTACCGCCCGAGTAATAACCATTTCCCAGGCTGTCTTTACGGGTAGCATATGTAGCTATGCTGTTTTGTGCAGCCTGTTCGTACAATAGTTTCCCATTCGTATCATAAAACTTTACCGGATTTGTATTGCGGTTTTCAGCCTCTGTTAAAAAAATACTTAGGCGGTGCAATAGCTGCACGTTTTTAAAACCTTTTTTCTTTAGCTCGGCATTAATATATTCCTGTCCCAAAAATTCGTACAACCGGTTATAGGCATCATTATCACTCACCAACAATATCTTTTTTATATAGTGGGCAATAGTTGGCCTTCCGTCAAAAGCCGTAGGATCATTAAATACAGCAGACTGTCCGCTGAATGCAGTTTCAGTAAGCATGGTCGTGTTACGGTCAACCCCCTGCCCCTTTAATTCGTTTAGTTTTTGTAATGCCAGCAATACAATGGGCAGTTTAACTGTGGATGCAGGGTAAAAATATTTATCAGCATTAACATTAAAATAATATGGGGTAAGTTCGGGGATTCCGTTTGTCCGCCGGTCAATCTGGGTATAAATGATCTGTACATTCAGATCGTTCCTGTTTTTGAGTATCCCATCGAAATATTGCGGGTATTGCTGTAACAATGCTTCCAGGAAAGCAGGAGGTTTAACGGTATCGGCCATATTGGTTAACGGTTTTGTTTCTGTTTCAATACTGTTTTGTTTAACCTGTTTGCTGCTGCTGCATGACATAAAAATAGCCATTCCGCATACAAATTTAAAAATGCTTCTATTTATACTAATCATACAACCCGGTTTATGATGCAATTTGAGTAAAATTCTAAAATTATCCACCATAAAAACTGAACAGGTTTTTCCCCTATCTTTGCACACTTCTAAAAATTCAACAAAGAAGCTACTAAAACGAATATTATTATGAAACTAAAAGGTTTAGTGTGGTTTTTTACAATTGCCCTTACAATAATATCTCTTTGGGAATTATCCTACACATGGGTGGTGCGTAATTATGAAAACACCGTTACAGCAAAAGCAAAAAAAATTGTAAATGCTGCTTATCCAAATGCTACAAAAGAAGACAAAGATGCGTTAATAGAGATTCGCAAAAGAAGAATTCTTGACAGTACATCAGAAGAAAAGATTTACCCCATTTTTGGAACAACTTACAAGCAATGTAAAACCAATGAACTAAACCTTGGTCTCGACCTGCAAGGTGGTATCAGCGTTACGATGGATGTAAGCCTTACCGACCTGTTGAAATCTTTAAGCAACAATTCAAAAAATCCTGCATTGCTGAATGCCATACAGGCTGCAAATGTGCAAAAAGAGAATAGTGATGCTGACTATGTTACCCTTTTTACCGATGCCTTCATCAAGCAGAACGGGCCGGGTAAACTGGCTGCCGCTTTTGCCGGTGCAGAAAAAGAAATTAAAACAACCGACAGTGATAAACAAGTTACTTCGAAACTCAAAAACACTGCTTCAGGAGCTATTAAAGAAACATACAAAATCCTGGTTCGCCGTATTGATAAATTTGGTGTGGCTCAACCTAATATTAATTTTGATGAGAACAAAGGTATCATCAACGTAGAACTGGCTGGTGTTAACGATATTGAAAGGGTTCGTAATTTACTTCAGGCTTCGGCCCACTTGCAGTTCTGGGAAGTTTACCGTATTGACGAACTGGGTAAATCTTTACAACTTGCTGACCAAAACCTGCAGAACTATTTAAATGGCGTTATAACTGACAGCACGGGTAAATTTGATACTTCTAAAGCAAGTGAAAATGTTAATCCGCTTTTCAGGGTTATGAACCCACAGAATCCGCAAACGGATAAAGAAAGCGGCAAGCAATACTTCATGTCAAACATTGGTACGGTACTTACATCTGATACCGCAACCTTTAATGAATACCTGAACAACCCGGTTGTAAAAAATGCTTTACCGGCAAATGCAAAATTCTTATTAGGCATTGAAGAAAAAGCCGCTAAAGGAACTCAAAAATATTTCCAGGTTTATGCAGTTAAAACACAGCCCGGCACCGATAAAGCGCCGCTTGAAGGCGAAGGTGTAAGAGAAGCATTTCAGGCATATGATGATAAAGGCAAACCTTCCATTAAAATGGAAATGACCAGCATTGGTGCCAGAACCTGGGCACGCCTAACCGGAAAAAATGTTGGCCGCCCTGTAGCAATCGTTTTGGATGAAATTGTTTATTCTGCTCCCAACGTAAACGGAGCTATTGAAGGTGGCAGCTCCGAAATATCTGGAAACTTCACCGTGCAGGAAGCTCAGGATCTTTCCAATATTTTAAAATCAGGTAAACTGGATGCACCTGCTAAAATTGTTGCGCAGCAGGTTGTAGGCCCAACATTGGGTGCCGAATCTGTTCGTGGTGGCGCCATGTCATTCGGCATTGCATTTTTAGTAATCTTTATTTTAATGCTGGTTTATTACAACACCGGCGGTTGGGTTGCAAACATCGCTTTGATTTTTAACCTGTTATTTACAATAGGGGTATTAACTGCCATGGGCTTTACTTTAACAGCAGCCGGTATTGCCGGTCTGGTACTAACCATTGGTTTGGCGGTAGATACCAACGTAATTATATTTGAGCGTATCAAGGAAGAGTTGACCAAAGGTAAATCTTACCCACTGGCGATTAATGATGGATATAAGCGTTCACTGGCTCCGGTAATTGATGCCCACGTAACTTCTTTGTTGACTGCTTTCATCTTGTTTTATTTCGGTTTAGGCCCGGTGCTTGGTTTTGCTACCACGCAAATCATCGGTATCCTGCTTTCGTTATTCTGCGGTATTTTAGTATCCCGTTTAATTACAGAAATATTTACAAACAAGAACCGCCACTTAAATTATTTTACATCCATCTCTAAAAAGATATTTAAGCACGCCAGCTTTAAATTTATTGAGTTCAGGAAGTATGCTTATATAATTTCTGCCTTTGTATTACTGGCTGGTGTTGGCTCTTTCTTCAATGGTTTCCATTTAGGCGTTGAGTTTAAAGGAGGGCGCAGTTACACAGTTCAGTTCGACAAAAATATTAAACCGGATGAAATACGTGATGACCTGAAAAAAGCATTGGACGGAGATAATGTAACCATTAAAACCGTTGGTGATAACCGCCATCTAAATATCACAACCGCTTACCTTAAAAGCGATGATAAAGCTGACTCTATCGTAAAAGTAAAATTGAAGGAAGGCCTTGCCAAAGTAATACCTGCTGGTATTAGCCAGGAGCAGTTTAACAAAAAATACATACAGGCTTACTCCACCGTACAGCCAAGTATTTCGGATGATCTGAAGCGTGGTGCTGTAAAAGCAACCATCTTCGCTATTTTGGCAATCTTCTTGTATATCTTCCTGCGTTTCCGCGACTGGAGATACTCCGCCGGCACCATCGTTACATTACTCCATGACGTATTTGTAACCCTGGCCGTGTTCTCATTCTTTAAAAATATTGTACCGTTCCCGCTGGAGATTGATCAGCACTTTATTGCTGCCATCTTAACCGTTATCGGTTTCAGTATGAACGATACTGTAATTGTATTTGACCGTATACGTGAATACAGCCGTGATATGAAAGGTGCTACCAAAACCAACATTATCAACCGTGCTATTAACGATACGCTTAGCCGTACCATCATGACCTCATTAACGGTGTTCTTAACCATCCTGATACTCTTCATCTTTGGTGGTGAAGTAACACGTGGTTTTGCATTTGCCATGCTTATTGGTGTGGTAACCGGTACCTACTCTTCTATTTTTGTAGGTGCACCTGTACTGGTTGATTTTGCTAAAGACAAACCATTGGGCGCAGCTGCCGAAGTGGTGGTTGATAAAAAGAAAGCATAATTTTTATTTGAATTATAGATTAAGCGCCCCGTTTTTACGGGGCTCTTTTTTTGTTCCCACGTGCAGAAACTTTTTATTAATCATTCAACCCAGATTTTGCAGTTGAAATCGTAGCGAGGGTTTCAAATACAAAACAGAAAAGAGTTTCAGGTTATTTTTTGGATGAAAGAATAGTGTACTATTTTGAACCTAAAAAATGTTCTGAAAGGCTTAGCTGTGAAGGATTTGGAAACCGCAGTAGATTTCAACTGCAAAATCCGGGTTCAATCTGTTATTGAAATTAAAAAAGCTAACCTGTTTCCAGGTCAGCTTTCAGGCTTTATAATATCGGAGATAAATTAGGCTATATCAAAACGATCAAGATTCATCACCTTATTCCATGCCGCAATAAAATCATGTACAAACTTCTCCTGCGAATCTTCACAGGCATAGAGTTCGGCAAGGGCCCTGAGTTCTGAATTGGAACCAAAGATAAGATCAGCACGGGTGCCGCTCCATTTAACTGCACCTGTTATGCGGTCGCTGCCGGCAAAAACATTCTGTGCATCATTAGCAGCATTCCACTTAACAGAAAAATCAAGCAGGTTTACAAAAAAATCATTGCTAAGCACTTCATTACGATTTGTAAATACTCCATGTTGAGACTGATCAAAATTCGTATTCATCATACGCATTCCACCCACCAATACCGTCATCTCAGGTGCTGTTAAGGTTAACAGTTGTGCTTTATCCACCAGCAATTCCTCCGCCGATGCAGTATGTTTTGCTCCAAAGTAATTGCGAAACCCGTCTGCAGCAGGTTCCAGTACATCAAATGATCCTACATCGGTTTGTTCCTGCGATGCATCAGCACGACCAGGGATGAAAGGAACTTTCACATCATGACCCGCTTTTTGCGCCGCCAGTTCTACACCTGCGCAACCACCCAAAACAATCAGGTCGGCCACTGAAACTATTTTACCGCCTGACTGAGCACTGTTAAATTCGTTTTGAATACCTGTAAGTGTATCCAATACTTTAGCCAGTTGAGCTGGATTATTAACAACCCAATCTTTTTGCGGAGTAAGGCGAATGCGTGCCCCATTGGCGCCACCTCTTTTATCAGAACCACGGAATGTTGATGCTGATGCCCAGGCGGTTGTAACAAGTTGAGATACGGAAAGCCCGGAACCCAATATTTTACCCTTTAAAGTAGTGATGTCATTTTCATCAATCAATGGGTGTGTAACTGCAGGTATTGGATCTTGCCAGATCAATTCTTCTGCCGGTACTTCCTTACCCAGATAACGGATTATTGGCCCCATATCACGATGTGTAAGTTTAAACCATGCTCTTGCAAAAGCATCGGCAAATTCATCCGGATGTTCAAAAAAGCGCCTTGAAATTTTTTCATAAGCCGGATCAACTCTTAAAGCAAGATCGGTAGTAAGCATAAATGGCGCATGCTTTTTTAACGGGTCATGTGCATCTGGTACAGTACCTGCACCAGCACCATCTTTCGGTTGCCACTGTTGTGCACCGGCAGGGCTTTTGGTGAGCTCCCATTCATATCCAAAAAGATTTTCAAAATAATTATTACTCCATTTTGTTGGTGTAGTTGTCCATGCTCCTTCAAGTCCACTGGTAATGGTATCGCCGGCATTACCGGTTCCAAAACTATTTTTCCAGCCCTGGCTTTGTTCTTCAATGCCTGCAGCAGCAGGTTCATGCGTAACATATTTTACCGGATCGGCAGCTCCATGCGTTTTACCAAAACTGTGCCCACCCGCAATCAATGCAACCGTTTCTTCATCATTCATAGCCATACGGCCAAAAGTTTCACGAATATCACGTGCACTTGCAAGGGGATCAGGGTTACCATTAGGTCCTTCAGGATTCACATAGATCAATCCCATCTGAACAGCAGCCAACGGATTTTCCAGTTCACGTTCACCAGAATAGCGCTGGTCTCCCAGCCATTCCTTTTCCGATCCCCAGTAAATATCTTCTGCAGGTTCCCAAACATCTGCACGGCCACCGCCAAAACCAAAGGTTTTAAAGCCCATAGATTCCAAAGCACAATTACCGGTTAATATCATCAGATCTGCCCAAGAAATTTTTCTGCCATATTTCTTTTTAACGGGCCAAAGCAGCAGGCGTGCTTTATCTAAGTTTGCATTATCGGGCCAGCTGTTGAGTGGCGCAAAACGTTGTGTGCCAAATCCACCACCACCACGCCCATCAGATATGCGGTAAGTACCCGCACTATGCCATGCCATCCTTATGAAGAATGGACCATAATGGCCATAATCAGCAGGCCACCAATCCTGTGAAGTGGTCATCAACTCAAATATATCTTTCTTCAAAGCATCCAGGTCAAGAGTTTTAAATTCGGTTGCATAATCAAAACCGGCACCCATCGGATCAGACAAAGAAGAATGTTGGCGAAGAATATTTAATTTTAATTGATTAGGCCACCAGTCACGGTTTCTTGGACCGGCACCTGCACTTTGCTTAAGTGTACCACCACGAAACGGACATTTGGCGGCACTTTCGTCGTTTACATTTATAGCAGGACTGTCTTGCGTTGAGTTGTTTTCCATGATATGTTTTTATTTAATTGTTTTGGAAGATAAAGTTATGGTAATTGTAATTTACTTAATGGTACAACGTTGATATTTTACCAATAAATCAAATCATAAAATCGAATAAAAAACACGCAATCAGCCGCATTTCATCAAACCTTAAAAAACATTCAAAGAGATAGATTGTTTAATCAGTTTGGGGAAATAAATTTCTTGTGTCGGCAGTTTATTTTCTTTTAGCTACCGGTCCGGATAGTCTAAAAAAAAGAGTCCGTTTTACAAGACTCTTACTATAACAGATTTATATTTTAGTGTTACACCGCAAAGCTTGTTCCACAGCCACAGGTCTTACTTGCATTGGGATTATTAAACGTAAACCCACGGCTGTTAAGGCCGCCCTGCCAGTCAACCTCCATACCCATTAAATAAATACCGTGACTTTTTTCCATAATAACCGGTATGCCGTCTATTTCAAAACTTTCATCTTTTTCTCCTTTGGCATCAAAGCCCAAAACGTAGGTCATACCGCTGCATCCCCCACCCTTTACACCAATGCGTAAAAGCTGTGTGGCATCAAAATCAGCTTCCTGCATCAGACGTTTTATTTCTTCTTTGGCAGATGCTGTTAAAGTTACCGGTACTTCAGTTGTTGTTTCCATATCAAAATCTTTGTACAAAATTAAATAAAATTGATAAGCCGCTTTTACGAAATGAGCAAAACTATGGATTCACTAATTATGGCGAATTACACTAATTACACGAATTTGTAGTGTGCCAAATAAATTAAATAATTCGTGTAATTCGTGTAATTCGTGTCTTTCCTTTAATTCGTGTAATTAGTAGTATTCCCACTAAATTTGCCATAAATAAACGAATTATGGATTTTGCAACTGATACCCTCATCTACATTCTGGCTTCTATTTCTATCATGACGCTTGTAACTGTAGGCTTTTACATCATGGAATTTAATAAACTTAAAGCCCAATTTAATGGTGGCAAGCCAAAAAATAACGAACTCGTAAAACTTAAACTACAGGCATTAGAGCGTTTTACTTTGTATGCCGAACGATCCTCTTTAAAGAACCTGGTTTCAAGAACTCCTGCCACCGGTCTGCGGGTGGTTGATCTGCAATTGGTGCTTTTAGAAACATTAAAATCGGAGTACGAATACAATGTTACCCAGCAAATATATATTGACCCTAAACTATGGCAGGCCATCGGTAATTTAAAAGATCAGAACACGTACATCATCAACCAGATTGCCGGCATGCTGCCACCCGATACAGATGCTTACGAACTCAGCAAACGTATACTGGAATATGTATCAACCACCGATGCGGAATTAAGTGGCATCGTTTTAAACGCATTGCAATACGAAGCAAATATCCTTTTATAATTATGGCTACCAATAAAAAAATATTCACAGATTCCGGCATTGAAATAAAAGTTGTGTACACCGAAAAGGACCTGCCTTCTACTTCCCCCTTGGGGGGCGGGGGGGCCTTCCCTTTCACCCGTGGCGTACAACCCGATATGTATCGCGGTAAACTTTGGACCATGCGGCAATACGCCGGTTTCTCTACCGCCGAGGAAAGCAATAAGCGTTATCATTATTTATTAGGTCAGGGAGTAAACGGATTGAGTGTAGCGTTCGATCTGCCAACACAAATAGGATACGACAGCGATCATCCGCTGGCCGATGGCGAAGTAGGTAAAGTAGGTGTTGCCATCAACAGCCTCGAAGATATGGAGACGCTGTTCAGCGGTATTAACCTCGAGGAAATAACCAGCTCCATGACTATCAATGCCAGCGGATTTATTTTACTGGCTTTTTATATTGCCCTTGCAAAAAAACAGGGCGCCGATCTTAAAAAAATTTCCGGCACTATACAAAACGATATTTTAAAAGAGTATGCTGCACGTGGCACCTATATTTATCCGCCCAAAGCAAGCATGCGTATCATCACCGATATTTTTGAATGGTGTGCCGCAGAAGTTCCTAAATGGAATACAATTTCCATTTCCGGTTATCATATTCGTGAAGCAGGCAGCACAGCCGTACAGGAAATTGCCTTTACACTCAGCAATGGTAAAGCCTATGTACAAGCGGCTTTACAAAAAGGATTAGATATTAATGTTTTTGGCAAGCGCCTCTCCTTCTTTTTTAATGCACACAATAATTTGTTTGAAGAGGTTGCCAAATTCCGTGCAGCCCGGCGTATGTGGGCCACCATCATGAAGGACCTGGGCGCAACCGACCCCAAAGCTATGATGCTGCGCTTTCATACACAAACCGGTGGCAGCACATTAACTGCCCAGCAACCTTACAATAATATTAGCCGTGTTACTTTGCAAACACTGGCGGCCGTGTTAGGTGGCACCCAATCACTGCATACCAACGGTTACGATGAGGCCCTGAGCCTGCCTACCGAAGCAGCGGCTGCCATTGCATTGCGTACGCAGCAAATTGTTGCTTTTGAAAGTGGCGCACCCGATACCGTTGACCCGCTTGCCGGCAGTTATTTTATAGAATCGCTTACCAGCGAAGTAGAAACCGCCGCCTGGAAACTGATTGAAAAAATAGATGCCATGGGCGGCAGTGTTGCCGCCATTGAGCAGGGTTTTATACAGGATGAAATTGCAAAAAGCGCCTACGAATACCAGCGGCAGATAGAGAGTGGAGAAAAAATAATTGTAGGGGTAAACAAATTTCAAACCACCGAAAAAAATACCATCCCTGGTTTTAAAATAGATGAACAGGTGCAAACAATGCAGATTGAAAAATTAAAAGCGCTTAAATTAAAAAGAGATAATAGTAAGGTTATTACTTCTTTAAAAAGCCTGAATGAAAAAGCCGTAAGTGGCGAAAACCTGATGCCTGTTGTATTAGAAGCAGTTGAAAATTATTGCACCCTGGGTGAGATTGCCGATGAGTTGAGAAAAGTTTTTGGGGAGTATAAGTAATTGTAATTATTTTATTTTTGAGGCCAAGGCAACAGAGCTGTCAGGTTTTAAGAAATCTCAATTACGTTTTCAAGGGTCCCCGCTGCCAATCGTTTAAATAATTCAGGAATAAGTTTCTGTAGAGTTTCCCTCCTGTTGTCTATTCCGCAGAGTACAAAAATCGTTAAGGGCAGCCGTTCGAGATTTTGTTGGTACCTTAAATTACGGTCAACAGTAATAAACAAATCAAATTTATTGTCTACCATTAATTTGAGTAACTCACCATTCTTTTTGCTTAGCCAATCCATATCACGTACTGTCAAAACTTCATGTTCTTCACCAAAATCGTACTTTAATTTACGTGGTAAGCTTTCGTCAAGCAAAATTTTCATGTAACAGTTTTTCTGAGGTCAAAGACTTTCTTGCCATTTCCAGCACAGCCAGTGCCGCTTCTTTAGAAACGGAAGGAAAGTCATCCAGAAATTCAGAAAGGTCCTCACCTCCTTCTATATAGTCGAACAGGTTTTGAATAAGTACGCGTGTTCCTGCGAAAACAGGCGCACCGCTCATTACTTCAGCATCAATACTTATTTGCCCATATTGCATAGTTGACAATTTTTATACTTTAAAGTTAATGATTTTTTTAGGTAATTGTAAATAAGCAATTCCTTAAACACCCTTAACAACAAAGCCATCAACGGCGAAAACCTGATGCCTGCTGTATTAGAGGCGGTTGAAAGTTATTGCACCCTGGGTGAGATTGCCGATGAGTTGAGAAAAGTTTTTGGGGAGTATAAGTAAACGGGATTATGGTAGTCAGCGACGACTGCTTTTGAAATGCTATTGTAACTTGCACACTTGCTTCTTTTCACAAAATTGCATTGTGAGTATACAAATTTTTAAAAGAGCACTATGTAGGTGCATACTCTTTATTCGCCGGGGTCTCATGCCACCGCACATTGGCTGGGCTACGAAGACGGCGGCGAAACAAATTTCTTTATAAGTCTTTAACCCAGATTTTGCATTTGAAATCGTAGCGACGGTTTTAAATACAAAACAGATAAGGGTTTCAGGTTATTTTTTGGATGAAAGAATAGTGAACTATTCTGAATTCAAAAAATGTTCTGAAAGGCTTAGCTGTGAAGGATTTGGAAGCCGCAGTAGATTTCAACTGCAAAATCTGGGTTAAATTAAAAATTAAAATTCAATTATTAAACCAAGGCTGGGGATCACAGTTGGGTCATCATTTTTTACTTTAGTTGGTATCGCATTACTTCCATCTGCTTTTACAGCAAGTCCGTCTGTTGTTTTAAAAGTTCGGTTGTCGGCTGTTCTTTGCCATGTATATTCTGGTATAACCGGATTTTTTGCTACATACCAGTTGGTAACATCTAAAAATATATCAACGGTTATTTTCTTAAAATTAATCTTCTTATCTATCCTAACATCACTGCTGTTAAAGCCTCCTAACCTTTGTGTATTTAATCTTGCAAAATCTAAAGTGCCTCTTCCCTGCGATGCGTAATTTAATCTTGAAGCTGTTTCATCAAACGGTGTATAAGGTGCCCCACCCTGGTAACGGAATTTTAAACCCAGCTCCCAGTTTCTTGGAAATTTATAACCCCATGTAACTGATATTAAATGTTGATTATCCCAGCTACTTACAACAAATTTCTTATCGGCACCACTATACAAACTGCGGTAAAAAGTATAAGAAAGAATACCAAAGAAATTTTTGGTTAATTTTTTTTGTACAAAAAACTCAACACCATAAGCTTTGCCTTTTCCGTTTGTATTTACCGCCTCGTTGCCAAGAGCCGTAAAATCAGTTCCGAGGTTTGCTAATGAAATTCCGTCTCTTGCAGATACAGCTACATTGCCATACTGCTTGTAAAATCCTTCCACTGTAAAACGCAATCCGTCATTGGGTAAAAATTCAACACCGGTTGTATAATGCGTAGACCGTGTGTATTTCGCATTTTTATTTACCAGTATATTATTGTTATCAGCATAACCCAACACCGTATAAACGGGCAATTTGTAATAGATACCGGTAGATGCATTCAATGTCCATTTATCTGCCAATACATAGCTAAAGGAAATTCTTGGCGACAAAGTTTGTAAGCCATTCATCCCCCCGGTAGTAAATGTGTTCATATCTGTACGAACACCGGCACTAATACCCAGCCTGTTATTCATTACTCTTTTGCCCACCTGTACAAATGCACCTAACCTTACAAATGGATTTAACGGACTATTGAAATTTTGTACTACGGCAGGTTGTATAATATTGTTGCCTGCATCTCTCACTTCTTTTTGTATTACTACAAAAGATTTATTATCGTATTCTGCCAGTTGGGTAGAAGCACCATAAGCCAGCTTCCAGCCATTTTTATTTTTATTGATATCAAACCGCAATTTGGTTTCTGTTTCATTGCTTACAAAATCCAGCGTTTGATTTGCTGCTGAACGGTTTTCATTATCCTCATATTTTTGGAGGTTATTATTAAACCTTGTCCGGCTCAAAGCTAAATTCCAAAAACCATTGGAGAGGCTTCTTTTAAGGGATACGCCTATTGTGTAATTCCATTGCTGAATACTTGCAGCCGAATTTAGATTATATAATTTTTCCGGTGTTGCATCTTTTACGGCAAGAAACCTAAAATCATCAATAGCGCCAATACCAATAAAAGTGAGGGTGGTTTTATTGTTTATCAGATGCGTAATTTTTGTCTGAAAATCCCAAAAATCTGGCAGAAATGGAAGGTCGAGTGATTTAAAAAGAAGCTGAAAAGTAGATTTTCGGGCCGAGGCTAAAAAAGTTGTTTTTTTATTTTTAGATAAAGGCCCTTCCAACGTAATGGCAGATTCAGTTAAACTCAACCGAACATTCCCTTGAAACTTGTTTGCATTCCCCACTTTTTGTTTAAACTGAAATACACTGCTTAATGCATTATCGTAACGGGCATCAAAAGCCGACGAACTTAGTTTTACATCTTCAATAAAAAAGGTATTTAAAATTCCCTGTGGGCCGCCACTACCGCCTTGTGTTTGAAAGTGATTAATCACTGGTATTTCAATGCCATCTAAGTAAAATACATTTTCGTTGGAAGCACCACCACGAATAATGATATCATTACGAAATGTACCTCCACCTTGCCCACCACCTACGCCGGGCAATGTTTGTATTACTTTGCTTATGTCAAAATTACCACCGGGGTTGCTTCTTATTTCTTCTGCGGTTAATCTTTGTACGCTAAGCGGTGTTTCTAATGTAGCTGCACGAACACTTCGTTTATTTGATTTTATAATTAATTCTTCCAAGGCTGCTGTTTCCTGTTCAAGTTCAACAGTAAAAACATTTTCATTACCACTGTTTACAACAATATTATAGAGTGTAAATGTTTTAAATCCTACGGAGCTAACTACAAGATTGTAAGTTTTAACCGGAATATTTAAGATTCTAAACCTGCCAGTAGAATCTGTAGCAGCAGATAAGTTAGTACCGGCCAGGTTAATATTTGCCCCAGCCAATGATTGTTGGGTATTTTTTTGAAGGATGGTGCCGCTGATACTACCTGTTTTTTGGGCATACACAGTACTTGTAATTAAGCAGATGGCAATAGAAACCACCATAGTTTGCAAAAATGATTTCATCTTTAATTTAGTTGTATACATGTATTGGTCTTGTAAGTTTGATGAAAAGTGTAAACAAAATCTAATACAAAAGGTTTGATTGATTGGGCAGGAAAATTTGAAAATCAACTGGTAGATGGTCAGCAAGGGGAGGATAAAGATTTTTTGCCCTTATTGCTGTTAATATCCAAAATTTTTAAACTTTCAACTATCCCGAATGCTTTGGGTTGGGCATCACTGCCAACTACAAAAGCCGGGCAATTGCAGACACGTGGAAATTTAAATACCGCATTACAGTCAATTGCCCAAAGCATATTATTATTCTTCTGCTAAATTTTATGAATTGGGCTTAGATGATTTTGGCATGCTTACCCATAACAAAGATTAAAATGGTTAACGCTTCGGCTGTTGCCGGCCACACTCAACAGCGGCCTTAGAATAGCCGAATGCTTTTGTACTTCTGCAGTTACGCCAAGATGGCCGAAATACCTTTGTTAGCAGCTGGGCTTCTAGTTAATCGTTCTCAATAGCTTTGTTTAAAAAGTCAACCAATGGTTTTGTCGTCTTAAAGTACGAATTGATTTTTTTAAATGTGTCCTCCGACATTATTTCTTTGTCTGTTAGTTTTTCCATTGTGTAAAAACCTTTCATTTTTAAAAATTCACTTGCTTTATTTTGTTCATCAAACTCTTTTGGCGTCCTGCTCAAAACTCCTGAATTGTTGATACCACTTGGAAATGTTTTTTTAAATAGTTTGTCCGTAATTATAGATGACCACTCGTCAAAAGCGTAATTAATTTCTTGTCTAATTTTTTTCAATGGCTCTGGTTGAGGATTATAAACGCCACCTCCTGCAAAACAATTGACTGGTTCAATATGCAGAAAATAAAAAGCCGAAGGGCTATTTTTACCGTCCTTGTTTAATACAATATAATAGTCTGTCTTGTACGGAGTTTTGTCTTTTGCAAATCGTAAGTCTCTATTCAATCGTGTGATGCACTTCTTAGGGTCAAGATATGCGTTTGAAATTGTCTTGTCAAAATCTGCAACTGCTTTTATTAATTGCTCCGTCAAAGTAAGTATGTCATTTTTTGCAAAGTCATACTTTTCTCTATTTTCGTCAAGCCATTCTTTTGAGTTATTGACTTTTAAGTCCTTTAAAAATCTCAAAGTCTGTTTGTTTATCATTCTATTTTTACTTTTCTTAATGTAGTTTTAGGTGTCTTGTTTTTGTAATAACGCACAACGTTACACCTTGGCGTTGTGGCGGTATTCTGTGTTCCGTCTGCCGACAACTGAAGCCGATTAAAGATATAATGT
>Ga0209181_10006933_pt1 | contig 15717 bp, 3 predicted proteins | sample MAT05_FD_187208 | JGI IMG/M metagenome (GOLD analysis project Ga0209181, IMG submission 187208) | Freshwater microbial communities from Lake Fryxell liftoff mats and glacier meltwater in Antarctica - MAT-05 (SPAdes) (version 2) | ecosystem: Environmental > Aquatic > Freshwater > Ice > Liftoff... | reverse complement strand
TGTTCCCAGTCAGCCGATCCAGTGCGTCGTAGCTGAAGGTTTCAGTCTCTGATCGGGAGACGCTCGGGGCACTGAGACTGCGGCTGCTCAGGTTACCGATGCTGTCAAAGCCGAAACCTTGCGTGAGTGTGGTGCCACCGGTGAGGTTAATGCTGGCAATGCGCGCCAGTCCGTCTACGCTGTAGCTGTGGGTCTGGGTGAGCAGACCCCCGAGTGTGGTGGCGTTGAGTTGTCCGTCCTGATTGCGGCTGGTGATCGTTTGATAGACGAAGCCAGTGGTGGCGTGCTTGATCTGATCGGCATAGCCTGCAGTGTTGTAGTGGGTTTCTGTAGCCAGCGCGCTGGCCTGTGCGGTGGCCTGCGGGTACACGGAGTACTTCGGACGACCGATCGCGTCATAGGCGATCTGGCTCACAAAGCGCTGACCTGCAATCAGCGTGGTGGTGGTGATCGGTCGGGCGTATTTGTCGTAGCCGGTGGCCTTGCTCGTGGCGTTGGCTGCGCCGCCCGTGCCGCTGTAGCTGACGCTGCACAAGAAGCCTCTCCCGCGACTGTTGACGCCGTCGCCGCAGTCGTAGCCCCAGGTGGTGACAGCATCGCCACCTGCGGCTTGCGTTTCAGTGCGAAGCACTTTGCGACCAAACGGGTCGTAAGTGGTAGTAGTGACGAAGTTGATGGGGGATCGTGAATCGGTTTGCCGCGTCTGCTCTCCTGCGCCGTTGTACTCGTAGGTGTAGGTGCCTGCGTCCGGGTCAATCAGTTGCGTCTGGCGACCGCGCAGGTCGTAGGCCATCGTCTTTTCTGCGACGGAGTTGTTAGCCGCTGGGCTTTGCACCGTGGTGAGGTTGCCGATGGCGTCGTAGACGTTGTTCAGTGTCGTCTGGATGACTTGCGTGCCCAACAGGTCGGCGCTGCTGCGATAACCGGTTTCGATTTTCGCTACCAGCCCTTTGGCATTGGCAGTCTTGACCGAGACGTGCGGCTGCGCTGCGCCGCCGGTCGTACCGGTGGTGTTGGTGCGGATAACCCGCGTGACCAGCCCTGCGTATTCGTTGCGAACGTAGTTCACGGTGTCAGGCAACGTTTCCTTGATGACCCGACCAACGGCGTCGTAGTCGTAGTTGGTGGTTGCGGTTGCACTGCCCGCACCGGCGGGTTTGGTGACGCTTATTTGTCGGCCGCGCGCGTCAAAAACGGTGCTGCCCTGCGCGAAGCTGCCGTCGAAGGTTTTGCTTTGACTGCGCACCACCCGTTGCAGGTTGTCGTAAAACTGGATGCTGGCGCGCTGGTCGGTACTGCTGATGTCAGCGCTCCGGGTTTCGAGCGCATAGCTCTCCTGTCCGAGGCTAAGCCCGCCGGTCGTCAGCGTAAAGGTGCTCTGCTTAACAAGCTTGTTGTCATTGGTGTATGCGGATTCCCGCACCTTACGACAAAAGCCGTCGTACTCCATCGTGGCGTAGTTGCCATTAGCGTCGGTCACCTTGGTCGGCATCCGACACCGGTTAGTCAAGACAGTGCCGTACTCTCGCGTGTCGCTCAGGTTCAGATTGCTGTTGCCGGTGTAAAACCGGGTGTTAACTAGCGGATATTTACCAGTCTGGTAGGTGGTATCGCTGCTCCGCGATTGCAGTCCACCGCCGCCTGCGTCATCGTTGTAAAAGTTGACCGTTGTTTTGGTGCGATTGCCAAACGCCTCGTACTCGTACGCCGTCTGCTGGAACAGCGAGTAGCTGCCCGACACCGCCCTGTCGGGTTCGACGGTCTCAGTGCACAGCTGTCCATAGACCGCTCCGCTGCAACTGCCACCGTAGCCGTGATAGGCGAAAGTCGATTTGCGAGTAACCGTGGTCGCGCCGTTAGTCGTGTAATTCGCAACACTTGTGGTCGTGGTGGCGCTTTGCAGTTTGCCCAACAACCAACGGGTGGTGTCGCCACCATTGCTGTAATAGCTGTTGTCGACGACTTGTTTCCAGCGTTCGTCACTCTCTGGATGCTGCGTCATTGAGACGACACGCTTGGGATTGCCGAACGCGTCGACAAACGTGTTGAGATCGTTCACCGTTGGCAACGCTGTCGGGATAGGGGAAGATGCGTTCGTAGCAACGGCGGTAGGCTCGACTCCCGTGAACACATAGGTCGTCGGCAACCTCGACGTTCCATCAAGATCAGTTACCAGTTCGGCTGCTGTGAGTGCCGTCCACGCACCGGTCGCGTCACGCTTGTGGCGCGGATTCTGCACTGCTACCGTTTGCAGGGACTCCCATAGATACCCCAGTGACGGCACCGTGGTTGGGCATGTCACCCAAGTGCCCGACGATGTCAAACGGCAGCGCGCAGCATACTCATTAAGCGTGGTCGATACGTTGCGAAACATGCCGGAAGGCGAATCGTATGCCTGCTTAACAACGCTGACGGGACGGCCCACGTGCGGCCATACCTGCGAGGACAGACTTGCGGTGACGACGGCTTGACTGCTATCGGCGTTCGAACCGTCAGAATCGACCAGCACGTTGTCAGTGGAGGTACGACCACGGAAACCGTAGAGTCCTCGCCCCCACTTGTTTGCCATCAATTGTGCATAGGCATACTGCGTTTGGAACCAGCGGGAGTTCGCTTGCCCGGTACTTGCGCGTGTGCTACTCACGACGTACATCGGCGATTGAATCGCGATTTCGTCGATGCCCGGCGGCGGGAAGTTGCTATCGGCTGGGCGCGCCTTCTGGTACACCGACGAATCAGTCAGAGGGCGATAGTCAATTTTGGTTTGCGCGGAAAGTCCCGTGGCAATCTGTTTGAGCAAGTCAGGAGGTGTTGCATTCGGAAGCCCCACATAAAGTGTGCCGGCAGTGCCAAAACCGTTGACGGCTAGATCGGTCTTGCCATCACCGTTGAAGTCGCCAGGAAATACTTCGTTGCACCCGCCTCCGCAGTCAGCCGGTTTTGGTGGACCGCTGACGGACGGTTGACACTGGAAACCAGAGCCCGTGGAAAGGCACACTTCCCACGAACCGGTTGCGCCATTGGCCCCGCTTTTAAACGTCGCTAAATCGGTGCGACCGTCGCCGTTAAAGTCGCCGGAGACTGTTTTGTCAACGTCGCCCGTCGGGCCAGACCAGATGGGACACTCGCCGCCGCCATTCGCGTCTCGCGCAAACTCACCGTCGCCAGTGGACAGACACACACGCCATCCGCTGACGTTTCCATTGACTTTTACGGACGTCGCGAAATCGGCCAAACCGTCACCGTTGAAATCGAAATTGGCAATTTTCTTGATTTCGCCCGCTACCGTCTTAACCGCTCCCAGCACATTTGCGCCACTCCGCGTGGCGCAGTTGAAATACATCGCATTGTCGGGGCCAGTCGCGAAACAGACCGACCAATACATATCGTCGTTGTTAGGTTCGGGGTTGCATTTTCGTTGAGCTGTGTCGTAGTAGGTAAGGGGCTGCTCAACACACAAACGTGACACGCGATACGCGATGTCAGCGCGACCGTCTCCATTGAAATCGGCGACGATTTGGTTGGGCTCTTCATTTGCCGGGTTGGCGAAGCTGATGTTGAGCCCTTGCAGACTGCTCAACGTGCATCGTGAGGGCGCAAACGGTGCGAGACACACTTCAAAGATGCCATTGCCGCGATAGAACGCAACATCAATGCGACCATCTCCGTTGAAGTCTCCCACTTTGCTGTAATAACGTTTGTCTGGCGAATTACTTCCCGGTCGCGTGCCCTGCTTGATCGGCATTTCTGCGCACTGGTAAGCGCCGCTCGAATAAGTGCACGCGAATGCTCGCGAACCATACTGGCTTTTGGGGGTGACCAGAATATCGGCGATTCCGTCGCCGTCGACATCCGCAACCGTCCAACGGTGATCGTCACTTGAAGTGGCGTCGGGCAGATAGAACCCAGCAGGGATAGTGCGCGACGTGCATACCGCGCCTCCGGTGCCAATGTCGCACACCGCGAGCTGCGCGTTCGATTGGCGCACGACTAGTCGACTACGGCCATCGCCGACGACGTCGGCGATTTGACCCTGCGCATACAGATTGTTCCAGTTGATACTGATTCCGGTGGGTGTACTTCCGCTGCTGGCCGCGAGCGTGAGCCCGCCATCGTCCTGCCACGTAAAGTTCGTCGACGGTAGACATACTGCGGCGTTCGTACTCGGCTCGACGCTGCATTCCTGAACACTGTCGAGTCGCGTGCGCGAGGTGCGCGGGCTCTCGGTGTATGTCAAGACGTAGCGGCGGTACAGCGTCCCGCACGACGCCTCCTGACCGTTAATGCACTGTCCGCTGCTGTTGGAGCCGCCGCGTTCAATGTTGTGAAACTGATCGCGCTGGACCGACGTGCTCGTATCGTCGTTTCCGCCGACTAGCGAGTAGATTGACGTAAGCCGCTTGGACAAAAGCATCTGGCCGGAACCCGTGTCGTAGAGCTTCGATACGTCCGGGCGCGGACTGTAGTTCAAGATGACGCGACTGACTTCGATGCCGGATGCCGACGCGAGGTTGTTGCCCGATCCCGGCGTCGTGGCACGCATGCCATAGGTCAGTCGACGCGGATACATTTCCAGCGCGGGTCGCGCGCCTTGTGCGACGACGCCTACCCGTGCTGCCAGCGCGGTCAGCACAATTTCGGCGCTGCCATACGAACTCAAAAGCGTCCCGTTCACCGCTGTCGATTGACCCTGTGAGTTGATGATGACTTGGTCGTCGTGCGTTCCGCCGTAATCAATATGCATGTAGTTGCCATTGCGGTCTTCGACGCGATCAAGGGGTAACACCTTGAGCGAATAGATGTCTTCGTTCGCCGCCACCAGTGTGACGTCATCGAGAAGCGCCGTTTCGTCGCTTAGCCGAGTTCCGACAAACGCGATTTCATACCACCCCGAACCCGGTGCGGTGACCACCACGGAGTATGGAGAAAAAGGCTGCCCGGTGTAGGTGCCGACGCTCGACACGACGGCGTTGTTGAAGACAACGTCGATCTGCTGATTGCCGCCGAAGGTAGGGCCACTATTTCCACGGCCCGCCAGCTTGAAGCCGAGGACGTATTTGCCCGCCTCCAGCTGAATCAACGCCGAAACCTTGCCGCGTTGCTGGATGAACGCAGTGTTTGAACTGCTCGGAGCGTACGGCCCGTACGGCGACCAAGCGCTGCCGTTTTGTTGTATCCCGGAATTCCCGGGGCCTCCGCCCACCACGGCAAATTGCCAGCCCTGCGCGAGCTCGACTGAGGCGTTGGTGTTGTAGGTCTTGAAGTATCCGAGCGCGTTCTGATATCCACCCCAGGCGAACCCTAGAACACTACTGCAAGGCTCCCCTCCCAAATACCAGCACGAGTCGCCCAGATCAGTGCTGTCAAAATTCGGGTTAATGAGCAAGCTAACAGTGGAGTCTGGCCGTGGCGCACCAATGCCCCACCAGCGGCTGCCGTACTCCAGAATTTGGCCGGATTTGGCGTACACGCGGAAGCGTGTGGGGCCGCTGCCGGCCGAACCTGCGACTACGTTATCGCCCACACCAATGATCCGGCTGTAGCTTTCCAGCTCGGTGCGGAATTCCCACGCTTTGCATGTATTGTTCGGAGTCGTCGACGAACCGACCGGCCACACACAGCTAACCGACGTTACTCCGCCAGCGACAGGTAGTAAACGCTGCCCGTCAAGGCAGAAGGCATCGTTGCCGGTGTGCGGATCCGTCACGTTGTCGTAATTGATCGGCGCACGAATTCCGTCGGTCGCAATCGTTTTCGGACAACGCGTAATCGATGACAAACCTGACAGTGCCCAGCCCACCCCCATGTGGCCATCACCGCCCTGACTGTTGTAGGTCAAGGCAAGATTGGGCTGCAATCCGTTCACCCCCGGTGGCACTGCAATAGGGATGCTGTAAGTCGCGGCACCGCTCTCGGATACTGCAAATTGACCCGCTGTGGTGCCTACCGCTGCCGTCGCTGGTATCGTCAGTGGGGCGACGCCACTGCCCGGAACATCGCCAATGGCAACGGTGGTCAATGCTGTTGTTTGCGCACCCTGACTGTCGGTCACTACCGCCGTTACGGTGTAGACACCCGCAGCAGATGGAGTCCACGATAAATCGCAGTTGATCGCGGCCCCCGTGCATGCACCAACGGTCACTGTCGACGCAGGACTGACGGTCGCCGACACGCCGCTGATTGACGTGTTGTCATTTGCGATCAGACGCACTACCGCAAGATTGCCGACGATATAGCCGGCGCTACTGCTCGGCAGAAGCGAAATGACCTTGGGTGGCGGGTTCGATATCGGCGTGACGGTCAACGTCGCCGTCGGGTTCGGCGCAGAGTAGTAAGTTCTTGTCGCGACTATCGAAAAGGTACTGGCGACCGACATCGCGTTAGTGGCGCAAGTCGCTTGCCCGCTCGCGTTGGTCGTCATTGTGCTGCTGGCGCAACTTCCCGTCCACGTGACCGCCGCGCTGGGGACTGCAACGCCCGCAGAGATGCATGTCGCAGTAATTACCGTTGATCCGCCAACTACTGGCGACGCCGGGCTCGCCGACAACGAGCACGTCAGGGTAGCGGGTTGTACCGTTATCACGACGCTTGCCGAATTGGTGCTGATTGAGCCGTCCCCTGCGCTTGCCGTGATGCTGTGCGAGCCAGGCGGAGTCGTGGCCGCCAAGGTTACGGTGCAGATTCGTTGGGTATTTGTAACTGCCGAAAATGTGCATGCGCTGCCCAGATTGGCATCGTTATCTTTGATCTGAATGCTCGTAACGCCGTTATCGCTGTCGTTAGCGGTGGCCGTTATCGCGTACGTAGTTCCATAGGCAATCGTCGTCGCCGTAGATGGTGTGGTGATCGATACGGTTGGTGCCACATTGCTAGGTCCAACAGTGAAGGCCACGCTCGGCAACGGCGTACCGCTAACGCCGCCCCGAGTATCGTAGGCCTTCGCGGTGATCGTGTAGCTGCCTGATGCCAACGGCAGGCTGTTAAACGTGTAGTTGCTGCCACTTTGCGCGGGCTGTACCGTCGGCGTTGTTGTCGCCGCCTGCCCTGTAAGGACTGTGCCCAGCAAAGCGGCCCCGTTGTAGAACTCGACTTTACTGACGATCCCGTCGCTGTCGGAAGCGGTTACGGTCAATGCGACCGTTGCGGATGCGGAGTAACTGGCACCGTTGGTCGGCGCGCTGAACGTCGCCGTGGGTCTGGCGTTGACCGTAATGGTGGTCGGTGGAGAATAAGTCGTTACCCCGCCGTCGTCGTCCGTGGCACGGGCGGTCACAGAGTAGTCCGTAGTACGCGCAGCCAGATTGACAGAGCACGTCCACGGCGCCACCAATTTTGTGCAGCTGGCGACGACCACCGCGTCCTGCAAGAACTCAACTTTTACGATACTGCCATCGGTGTCGCTGGGCATCGCGGTAATGGTGACTGGCAGCGTTTGCCCAGCGATAACGTGATTAACCCCGCCGTTGGTGACCATAACACCCCCCTGCGGCGGATTGTTGATCTTTAGCTGGGCTGTGAAACTGCCTTCAATGTTGGACGCGTTCGTGGCGCTGGCTTTCAAGGCATACGTACCGCTGGTCAGCCCGGTCAATTGCGCGCTGAACGGACTGACGTTGCTAGACGTTCCGAATTGCACTCCGTTTTTAAACAGTTTCAAGCTGTTTGACGCCAGACCTTCTGTGTCGTTTGCGACCGCCGTAACCGTAACGTCAACGGGGCCAGGTCCTTGCACGACAGCGTAGGATTTTCCAGAAGCAACAAACGGTGTGTTGATTGCGACGTAAGGCGGCGGATTTGCTATGGCGAGCACCAGTCGAGGCGCGTCCAGCAGCGCAGCTTGCCCCTCAAAACGTATCGTGTAGGGCCCCGCCGATGGAATTCTGAACGAAGGGGTCATTCGCTGGGAAAGACTGGAATCCGTTCCTATCGTCAATGCGGACGGTAGGGTGATACCGGCGACGGCAACGGCACCGACCTTCACCGTTATCCCATGGTCGCCCGGCAAGTTGTCGCCAGTCGACGAGAAGAGCACGACATAGCGGCCCTTGCTCAACGTTACGGTCTGCTCTAACCAATTGGTGCCGGTAGGTAAATATCCGAACTGGCTGCCCCAAACTGTTTGCGGCCAGCCAGCGTTGTTAAGCATCACACCGCCGTTCACGGTACTGCCGGACGAAAACGTCCACGAGGCGCCGCTTGGCGCATCGATGTACGCGCCCGATGCCATGTCAAAGTAACCCGGAGCTTTGTAGCCAACTGCTGCGCTATTTCCTGCATAAGGAAGCTCGAAGGACGCGTTAGCAAATGCGGGGCCAGCGCTGTTCAATGTGACAGCGTCTAAAGAAACAGTCAGTCCGGTGTCTGCGCAACTAAACCGTATTTCATGCGTTCCCGCTCCGAGATCGAAAGGCTCCGTTGTCAGCGGAACGAAATGCCCGCTCGTTGAAGCCGGTAGCGTCGCAAGTAGCGTCGAAGGAGTGCCGCTCACTACTTTGCTTATGGCGATTGGGCAGGAATGATCGAACGTAGTGCTCCAACTGCGAATCCGGGCCGACACGCTGTACCGACCGCCGGCCACGGTAACGGACTGGGAAATTGCGCCAACCCCCAACTCGATGAATCTGTTGCCTTCGCTTCCACCGAATTGACCATTTAAAGCGAGGGTCGCTTGTCCTTGCAGCGTCCATCCTTGCGGCACGGCGCCGTTCACGGCTTCGAATCCGCCGTTGGCGAATTGCGCTGGCACTTCTACCAGTGTGACGTCGTCGATGTAGGTGACGGTACCATCGGCAAGCGTGAGTGACGGCTCCGTCGCCGCGAATGCAATCGTATAGTTGCCAGCCGTAGTTACTTCAAATGTTTCGGTCCACCAGGTTTCAAAAGAGCTTTGGCCAATTCCGGCGGCCTTGAGGCGCTTTTCGGTCGTTTCAGGATTTCCGTTCGGCTGACTTTCTGTAGCGCAATTACATGATGGGGGCGTTGGAGGGAAGCCGTATCGCGGATACATCGGGCCGCCGCGAGGCAAGAGGCCCTGCCCAACCGCGCCGAAGTAAAACTAGATTGGTTGAAGGGTACCGACGTCAGATTGCCCCCCCGGCGGATTAATGGTTTCACCGCCAGCAATGTTGCCTAAACCGCGTGCGGCTACGTACCGGATCTGATATTTTCCCGGCAAGAGAGCAATCGTCTGCGAGAGTGTTCCCAAAGTCGCGGTCGAACCATCCGACGCTAGATACGCCGCTTGCAAACCATTGCTGCCCTGTGAACTGGCAAAGTATCGTATGCCTGAGCTCCCCCTAAACGTCCAGCCAACTCCCGCACCACTTGGCGATGGGTACAGCATTCCACCACCGTACGTTGGCGTTTCGAAAGAGCTGTTTATTGGTTGTGACTGTCCCTGAACGGCGAGCGTCGCGAAAGACAACGCAAAAAACGCCATTGAGCCTGCGACGTTGGCAAAACGGGTTGACACTGACATGGATTCCCCTGGGCCGAATTGTGGTGACGTGACTAATGTTGCAACTAGCTGTTTGCCCGACGACGGCGTTCTCTCGCTCAATACTCGTCGTGTTTTACGAACGAATATACACAATAGTTATGCCATCATCATTATGTAGAAATCCTTGAGATGAATTCCAACTACTGCGACTGCGTTCCCCATCTTTAGGCGCCTACGGCTCACTGTGCTTACGTCTTCGGTTGGGATAGCCGCAGAATGCAACCTGAGGTTTGCGGTAAATACTAAGGAATTGAGTCGCTCGGCTTACGTAAGCGTCCGTCCGCACAGGATTCGCGCACGAGACAGGACAGGCCATGCAGCGATCCGTTGGAAGGATTCTTTTTTTGCGCGCGCAGAGTGCAGTAAAGCTATTTTGGCGGCACTGGGTGTAGCTGCGCAGGTGTTGGAGATGCTCGCTTTGGGGAACTTGATAGCGCCATCCATTCTGATTACCAAAGCCTACACTCACGACGAAAGACGCCAAACAAATGTCAAAGGCATAATGATTTCTACCCCTCTGAAACTCGTTGCAAAGCAGCGCTAGGGCCCCTAAACTTAAGCAGTTGTTTGTGGTCTCGGACATCTCTGAAAAGTAGCGCCCAGCGCTCCTCAACGCTGAAGCCGATAGTCGCGAAAAAGTCTTAATCTTTCCGGGGGTAGTATGTTGGATTCCGTTTCGATAACGCGCGGGCTTCGTGCGTTCAGTCGCTTGCTGCGTGCGTCTTTTGCCGCAATAGCCATAGCGGTAGTGCCTTTAGCAGCGTCTGCGCAAGACGTTACCGTTACAGCCGATCCCGTTGCCCTGCAAACGGGAGACGTTGCGGTGCTAGTGGAGCTGGAAGGCGCTCCGGCGGCGCGTGTATTCGCAGCCACTTTTGAAGCTGGCAAACCCAACGGCGCTACCCAGGCACGCGCTGCTGCGGTGAGCGACGCGCGGGCTCAGATCAGCAGGAACGAAAGCGAACATCAGCGGTTCAGCGCAAACCTCGCCCAGTCAGCTGTGAAGGCTTCGCCGATTTATCGGGTCACTAAAGCCCTCAATGGACTTGCCTACACCGTCAACCCCGCCGACATCGCACGCTTGCGCGCGCTGCCCGGCGTCAAAGCAGTTCATATCATCGAGCAGGAATATCCGACGCTGTCGACGAGCGTACCGTTCATCGGCACGGTCGCCGCCTGGTCGGGTGCTTCGCCACTGGGTGTCACCGGTCAGGGCGTTCGTATCGGCATTATCGACACCGGCGTCGACTACCAGCACGCCACGTTTGGCGGCACCGGGCTCCTCGCTGATTATCAGGCCAATAACCGCACGATTATCACCGACGGATTTTTCCCTAGCGCCCGTGTCGTCGGCGGCACCGACTTTGTGGGTGATGCCTATACCGGTGGCAACGCGACTGTGCCCGATCCTGATCCGATGGATTGCAATGGTCACGGGACGCACGTAGCGTCGACCGCAGCAGGTGGCGGCGTCAAGGCCGACGGTACGCCATTTACCGGTCCATACGATGGCACCACGCCGTTCGGCGGATTACGCGTTGGACCAGGCGTCGCGCCGCAAGCACTCGTTTATGCCTTGCGCGTGTTCGGTTGCAGCGGCAGCACGGCGGTGACGGTGCAGGCCATCGAATGGTCGCTGGACCCGAACAACGATGGCGACCTGTCCGACCACCTTGACGTGATCAACATGTCGCTGGGCTCGAACTACGGCTCGCTATCCAACACGTCGTCAATGGCCTCGGACAATGCGTCGCGTATGGGCGTGGTAGTGGTTGCATCAGCGGGCAATGCGGGCGACACCTACTTTATCAGTGGCGCGCCCGGTGCCGGGCAGCGCGTGGTCGCGACGGCCGCCTCGGGTGACACCGGTTTGCCCGGTGCTGGACTGACCATTAACTCGCCCGCCGGTATTGCTGGCAACGTAGCAGCGGTTGCAAATGGCATGACGACCACGCCCGCCGGCGGGACGGTGTCGGCCAGCGGTCAAACCGGCGATGTCGTGCTGGCACTGGATCCCTCCGATGCTGCCGGCACATCCACCACGGATGGCTGCTCACCGCTGACCAACGCGGCCGCTATGGTTGGCAAAATCGCGCTGGTAGATCGCGGTAGCTGCGGTTTCGGTATTAAGTACCAGAACGCGCTGGCAGCAGGCGCCATCGGCGTGATAGTCGCCAACAATGCGGCGGGCGTAGCGCCTATTGTCATGGGCGGCGCCATCGTCGGACTGGCCACGATTCCAGCCTTGATGGTAACTAAAGAGTCGGGCGACAGTCTCAAGGCGCAGCTACTGCTTACGGCAGTCAATGCGACCTTTGTAGCAGCAACCCAGGCCGATGTGCTGGCCAGCTTCTCGTCACGCGGCCCAACCGGCGGCGGTGGCGGCATTGGCAACGTCAAACCGGACATTTCAGCCCCCGGCAGTTCGATTACGGCCGCGCAGTCCGGTGTAACCTGTCTTCCGCCTGCCCCCAACGCGCCGAGCTGCATAACACCCAATGCCTCCGGCTATCTGCCGGGGGGGCAAACGCTCACTATCTCGGGTACGTCGATGGCCGCGCCGCATGCGGCGGGCGTTATGGCGCTTCTGGTGCAGCGCTTCCCTGATCGTAGCCCGGAAGAGCTCAAGGCGTTGGCGATGAACACGGCGCTGAATGACATCTTCCAATACCCTAACGCCAACCGCGTTGGTGTGGATCGCTCCGGGGCGGGTCGGGTTGATCCGGTTAAGGCATTGCGCGGTACTGTCGCGGCATTTAACAACGATGTGGCCGGCGCAGTCAGCTTGAGCTTTGTCGGCGAAGTCGTCGGCAGCCTCACGCAGACCAAGAAACTGCGCGTGGTGAACTACGGTGCGACGCCGCAGACCTTCACGCTGGGTTTCGATATCGCCAGCGACGCACCCGGCATCGCGTTCTCGCTCCCCGGCGGCAACAGCGTGACGATTCCTGCAGGCGGCACGGTGATTCTGGACGTTCAGGTTACGGGAACCAGCGCTCAGATGAATCACACGCGTGACATCACGGCGGACGCGCTTCAGGCAGCGCCCGCTCCGTTGAACGGTTTCGGCAGTTTGCCCCGGCACTACCTGACCAATAAAAATGGTTACATCAACTTCACGCAAGCGAGCGCCACGGTACTGCGCGTTCCGGTGTATGCCGCCCTCCGACCTGCGTCGGACATGTTGGCACCGCCCACCATCGCCACTGGCGGCAACGCGACCGGCAGCACGACCATTCCGTTATCGGGCCCGGATGTGTGCACCGGCACGCTTGCAGCAGGCCCCACCTGCACCGGGACTTTCCCGGTCACCGATGTGTCGCGTGTTTCGCCCTTTGAGCTTCAGGGAACGGGGCCGTTCAAATCGAACCTGCCCGGTTCGGCCAACCTCAAACATGTTGGCGTTTCGTATGATGCCGCGTCCGGCCTCATCCTGTTCGGCATTTCGACCTGGGGCAATTGGGGTAGCCCGACCGAGGTCGCGTTCAACGTGATGGTCGACAACAACAACGACGGGACTTTTGACCGTATCGTGTTCAACAGCAATATGGGCACGATGGCCAGCGCGGTGTTTGGACAGACAGCATCGGGTCAAGACACGTTTGCTAACGGCATTTTCAATATTGCAACTACCCAAGTGGGGCTGGGAGGCGCAAGTCTTTTTGTCAATCGCCTGAACGCAGCGCAGGCTAATTCGGCGCTGTTTGGCAGCAATGTGATCATGCTCGCCGCGACGCCAGCCCAGCTTGGACTGGCAACGCCGACGACCGCGTTCCGCTATAAAGTGCTTTCGTGCTTTGGGTTCAACCCGTTGTGTGCACGTACGCCCGGTGCGAATCTCGACGAGATCGCTGGTACAGGCGGCTTCCTGTCGTGGAGCGCAGGCGCGCAAGGCCTCGATTTCGGTGGCACCAACATGGCGCCGGATCTCAACGGTGCCACACTGCCAGTGACCTGGAACACCGCCAATATGACCGCAAATGGCTCATTGGGCGCATTGTTGCTGCACCACCACAATGCCAACGGTAAGCGCGCTGAGGTTGTTGCGTTGCAAGGCGTGGCGTCGACAGATCTGTCAGTCACGCAGACGCTTACGCCAGCAGCTCCGACCCAGGGGCAGAACGTCACCATCGCAGTCGCTGCGACCAACAACGGCCCGACCAATGCAACAGGTGTGGTTGTAAACAGTCTGTTGCCAGCCGGTCTGACTTATGTGTCCGACACGGGGGCCGGGGCGTACAGCGCTGCCACGGGCGTGTGGACGGTAGGCGCGTTGGCCAACGCACAAACCACTTCACTCAACATCGTGGCAACGGTGACCGGCAGCGGCGCCATCACAATGGTATCGACGATTTCGGGAAGCCCGGTTGACACCAATCCGGCCAACGACAGCGCCAGCAATACGATCATGGTCGCTGCGCAAACGGCACTTGCCGTCACCAACGTACTTGCTACGACGAGCCCAGTGCTTGCGGGTGGTTCGTCAACGTTCACCATTACCGTCAGAAACACCGGTATCGACACATTGTTGAATGTGTCGTTGTCAGCAGCTCGGTCGCCAACCGCGACGATCACGGCGTCGACTCCAAGCAGTGGCAGTTTTAACAATGCAACGGGTATCTGGACGATTCCGTCGATTGCAGGCGGTGTTACAGCGACGCTGAGCATCACGATCACCGCGCCAAGCATGGCGGGGCTGTTAACAGTCACCGCAACCGGTACCGCCGAAAACGCGCCAACTGCGTCGCAAGCGGCGTCCGTCACGGTGATTTCACCTGCGACCGTCACTGCAACAAAAACGGTCTCAGGCACGACCTACGCAGTCGGATCCACGGTGACTTACGTAGTGACCCTCAGCAACGCTGCCACTACGGCCCAGCTTGACAATCCGGGCAATGAGTTCACCGATGTCCTGCCGTCCGGCTTGACCCTCGTGAGTGCCACGGCAAGCAGCGGAACTGCGGTCGCAACGGTTGGCACCAACACGGTGATCTGGAATGGCGGGATCGCAGCATCAGGGTCGGTGACGATCACGATCACTGCGACGGTCAATACCGGCACTACGGGTACGACCGTTTCCAATCAGGGCACTGCTGCTTTTGATGCGGATGGCAACGGCACGAACGAAGCGACGGCGCTCACGGATGATCCTGCGGTCGCGGGGCCCGCAAACCCGACTTCGTTCGTCGTGCGTTACACGTCGGTCACAGCCACCAAAATCGTCGCGGTGGCGTCACCTGCGGCAGCGGGTGGTAGCGCGGTCTACACCATCGTGCTGAGCAATGCTGGCAACGCAACGACGCTGGACAACACGGGTGACGAGTTCACGGACGTGCTTCCGTTTGGTGTGACTTTGACCAGCGCCAGCGCAACCAGCGGTACGGCGGTTGCCAATATCGGCACCGGCACTGTGACCTGGAACGGCAGCATCGCAGCCAACGGAAACGTAACGATCACCATCAACACGGTTATCAACAATTCTGCACCGGGTAATACGGTGAGTAATCAGGCGCGCTACGCGTTTGATGCTGACCTCAACGGAAGCAACGAATCAACGGGTGTCACCGATGATCCGACCATCACCGGCTCCGCCAACGCGACCGCGTTTGCAGTGGCTCCGTTGATCGTGCCGACGCTGTCGAATCTGGCACTGATCCTGTTGTCGTTGATGATGTTGGCCTGGGGTGCAAATCTCGCGCTGCGTCGCCGTCGCCAATAATCAGCTAGAGGCTGTCGCCGTTTAAGCGCAACAGCAAATGACTAACAAACGGGGCCGATGGCCCCGTTTTTTTTCAAATCTTTAGCTGTGTTTCAGCTATTTTTGCGATCAGCGGAATCACAGGTCGGCGAATCAAACGGCGGTTGCGCGGTCAAACAACTGTCGTCCTACCATCGGTGTAGGACTTTGCCGATAGACCTCCCCAAACTAATGATTGAAAATTGCTCCATGAACACACTATCTCCATGGCAGCCTCAGGCTCAATCCTGCGGGGAATCTCCACGGTCGCGAAAAGCCCTTGCGCTGGCAGGCGTAGTACTCGCACTGGTCGCATCGACCGCCCACGCCAGTTCCGGCATCGTTCCTTCGGTAAATGGCAAGTATCCGGTTGGCTGTAGCAACATCGAGCAGGACTTCACCCGCATTCGCGCTGGCGCATCGGCCGCCGATTACTGGGAAGGCACGCCCCTTTCCGACGGTTCGCACTATGTGACCGAGT